>ERZ1643249.1079-NODE-1079-length-28241-cov-6.097566_pt1 | contig 28241 bp, 27 predicted proteins | sample MGYA00579263_ERZ1643249 | MGnify/ENA primary metagenome ERZ1643249 (study PRJEB29033, sample SAMEA4952264) | chicken gut metagenome | biome: Broiler Chicken; feature: Gastrointestinal Tract; material: Caecum | place: Ireland | collected 2018 | study: Broiler...
TGGGCGATATCCCGCCTGCCAAGTAACACACGCGACACAGCATACAGAAAACCCGCCGGCCGGCGGGTTTTCTTTTTGGGCGTGGATACTTTTCGGACAATCCTGTGCTATACTGGAAGCAATAAAAGGAGGGATCGCCATGGCGGGACACATTCTACTCGCAGAGGACGACAAGGCGCTGTCGGCGCTCATGCAGGACTTTTTCCGCGCCGCGGGCGTGCAGGTGACCCCGGCGTACGACGGCGGGCAGGCGCTCGCCCTCGCGCAGGAGCGCACCTTCGACCTGCTGGTGCTGGACGTGATGATGCCGCACCTCAACGGCCTTGAGGTCTGCGCGGCGGTGCGGCGCGAGAGCGATGTGCCGGTGATCTTCGTCACCGCGCTCGGGCAGGAGGGCGACACGCTCGCGGGCTTCCGCGCGGGCGCGGACGACTATGTGACAAAGCCGTTCTCCTTCCCCGTGCTGGTGGCCAAGGCGCAGGCGCTCATGCGCCGGGCGCGCGGCCTGCGGCTGGGCGCAAGCGAGCTGGGCTACGGCAGCATTTTGATGGACACCGCGACGGGCGCGGTCACGGTGGACGGCGCGCCGGTCGCCCTGCGCCCCAAGGAGGCGCAAATTTTGGAGCTGCTGCTGCGCGAGCAGGGGCGCACGGTATCGCGCGACCTGCTGATCGAGCGCGTGTGGGGCGTGGAGTTCGACGGCGACGAGCGCATGGTCGACCGCCATGTGGCAGGGCTCCGGAAGGCGCTCGGCACGGCGGCGCAGCACATCAAAGCGGTCTACGGCAAGGGGTATCGATTGGGGGGATCGTGATGAAAAAGCTAAAGGCATTTTGGCTGCGACAGAGTATTGCGACAAGGCTGACCGCGCTGATGGCGCTTATGCTGGTACTCGTGTGCGCGCTGTGGACGTGGTTCGCATGGACGAAGGCCTCTTATGAGATACGTCAGGATGGTTATAGCGTAGCGGGAAGCATCAGTGTACGGTTGGAAAACCTGCTTAGAGGTTTGGGATATGATCCAGAGCATATGCCTGAAGCAGATACAGACGCATATTGGAAGCTGAAATCCGATCTTGCGATGTATTCGTCAAACGACCAGCCTTATCTGCTGCGATATTTTCCAACGGTTCCAAACAAAAACACTTCCAAAGTGGTCACGATCCGCTCGCCCTTTATCTTCGAGGATGCAAATGGCCTACACGATAACCTTACCTATTACCGTGTTGACTTAAGCGGTTTTTCCGAAGCAGATCTCCGCGCTATACAAGAACATATGCAGCATGTGCCGCCGGACTGGCAAGGCAACAGCCCCTATATGACAGCCTACGGTATGTATATCCAAAACCAGACTGACTATTTCGTACCTAACCGCATCGTCTCCTGCACTGACGGCCAATCATGGAGTGCCGAGTTGCCAGTCGAAGAGCAGGTCACAAAAAAATTCTACTTTCGCAGCCTGTTCGACAGCGAAGAGGATATGGAGCACTATTTTGAGGCAATCCGCTATCTGGATGCGATGGAGGCCAATTTCGATCAGGAAAACTATTCTGGTGAAGAACTGAAAAGACTTGATACTGGAAACTTTTTCTTCTCTATTGGCAGCATTTCCTATGGTCTGGGAACCGTCCTATCTGCCTACGTTATAGACTGGACAGAAGAAATGGGGAATTTCTTTTACAATTTCCCCTATCTTGTCCTGGGGCTGTGCCTGCTTCTCCTCTATCTGTTCTACAAAGGCGTGCGCCGCGCGGCGGTCTACCCGCTGTACGCCACCACCCGCCAGGCGCAGCACGTCGCGCACCTGGAGTTTGACCAGTTCCACCCCGACACCGCCCGCGGGGACGAGATCGGCCAGCTCAACCGCGCGCTCAGAGACATGGCGGGCGACCTGCATGCGCGCTGGGACAGCGAGCGCGACCTCGAGGACAAACGGCAGCAGTTCGTCGCCGCGGCGAGCCACGACCTCAAGACCCCGCTCGCGCTGATCGGCGGCTACGCCGAGGCCATCGCACAGGACATCTCCCCCGAGGAAAACGCGCGCTACCTCGCCGCGATCGAGCAGGAGACCGGCCGCATGAACGAACTCGTGCGCGAAATGCTGGACTACACCCGCCTCGACCGCACGGACGAGCTGCAAAACCGCAAAACGGTCGACCTGACCGCGCTCACCCGGTCGCTGCTCGAGGAATACGCACCGCTGTTTGAAAACCGCCGCCTGACAAGCGACATCGCGGACGGCGTGCGCATCCGCGGGGACGGGACCCTGCTTCGCCGGGCGTTCGGCTGCCTGCTCGAAAACGCCGCCAAGTATTCGCCCGACGGCGGGCGCATCTCGGTCACGCTGAGGCAGGCGCAGAACGCGCTGCTGACCGTGGAAAACGACTGCGAACCCATCCCGGAGGAGGAACTCTCCCGCCTGTTCGAGATGTTCTACCGCGGGGACAAGGCGCGTTCCCGCGCCGGCGGGCACGGGCTGGGCCTTGCGATCACGCGCAGGATCCTCGCCCTGCACGGCCTCGCCTGCCGCGCGGAAAACACAAAAACCGGCGTACGCTTCACCGTATCCGCACAGTAAAGCAGAGGGCTGCCTTTACGGACAGCCCTCTGCTTTTCTCATTCTTCGTCGATCTTTTCTTTCTCTTTTCTTTTCATACTGCCGAACACTTCTTCCCGGATCGCGGCTGCAACCCGTGCCTCGCGCCGCCGGCGGCGGCTGTCAAGAAACGAAACATACAGGTACTTGCGGATCACAAACAGGATCCCGACCGCCACAACCATGATCAGGTTTTCCACTGGCGAAGTATGCTCGACCACCATCTGGCGGGCGATGGCAAGCAGCATGACGTCCACCACCGAATCGATCGTATAGCTGGTGATCATCTTGATCAACTCGATACCGATGATAATCAGGCAGGCGTCACTCAGACGCTCCTGCAAATAATCCGGGGAAACGAACAGCTGCTGCGTATCCGTGGTAAACACCATGCCCAGGCTGGCAACGATACATGCGATCAGGATGATCGCACCGAGTGTAATCTCGATCGCGGTCGCCGCGGTAGAGATTTTATCTCGCACGTCAGAGTTCATAGTTTTCTCCTCATTTCCAAACACGATCTATCACTTGCTGTATAGCAGGAATGCCCGCCGCCTGCAACAGGCAGCGGGCATTTCCCGTTGGGAAGGGGCAATATTCCTTAATAATCTTTATGTAGTGATCAGCCGATGCCGCCCCAGGCAATGCCAAGCACGAAGCAGGCAATGCAAAGCGGGACAAAGACATACTTGCCGAAGGGCAGGAACCACTTCATAATCGGCTTGTCAGAGCCCAGCTGCGCAGCTGCCAGCGCTGTATCCTTCTTCATGACCCAGAAGAACATGATGCCGGCAGTCACTGCACCGAGCGGCAGGATGTAAATCGAAATCATATCCATCCACTGCGAGGTCCACGGCTGGATCAGCAGCGCAACGATCAGGCCGAACACATGGATCAGGGCTGTTGCCGGAACACGCTTCATGTGCAGCTGCTCCTGCAGGAAGTTAACCGGGGTCTCAAACAGGTTGATAACCGAAGAAACGCCTGCGAATACGATCGCCACATAGAAGAAGATCATGATCAGGCGGGCAATCGCGCCCATGCTGTTGAACACCGGGATGACCGAGATGAACAGCAAGCCGGGGCCGCCGTTGCCCAGATCGGCGCCAACGGTGGACATAGCCGGGATGATGATCAGCATTGCCAGCAGAGCTGCAGAGGTATCCATGATCGCACAGATGACTGCGGACTGGCGGATCTTGACGTCGTCGCCAAGGTAGGAACCGTAAACGACCGAGCCGGAGCCTGCAACGGACAGCGAGAAGAAGCACTGGCCGAATGCATAAACCCAAACCTCCGGGTTCAGGAAGCCCTCGGGGTTAAGCGTGAAGATGTAGCGGTAGCCTTCCGCAGTGCCGGGGGTGAAGATCATCATCACTGCAAGGATGATGAACAGCACATACAGCGCCGGGATCATGATCTTACAGGACTTTTCAATGCCGCCGGAAACGCCCAAGATCATAATCAGGAACGAAATAACAATGCCAAAAATAATCCAGAAGTTGTTCGCACCACCAGTTGCAAGCGTCTGCTGAATCGCTGCGATCAGGTTATCCGCCTCCGGTGCAACTGCGCCAAATGCGCCGCCGATGGCGTCCATATCCTGGCCCATTGCGGTCAACTCGCCGGTGAAAGCCATCTTAGTCCAATAGAATACCCAGCCCATGATGACCGAATAGCCGATCGCCAGGCACAGCGAACCGATAACCGGGATACCACCCAGCCACTGGCCGATCTTTTTAGGATGGCCGCCGTTTTCCATCGCCTTGCCGAATGCACCGGACGGGCCGCTCTTTGCCCAGCGGCCAAGCGAGAACTCTTCCATCATACCGGACTGGCAGATGATAAATGCAAAAATAAAATACGGGATCAGGAATGTCAGGCCGCCGTAACGGGAAACCAGCATCGGGAAACGCCAAACGTTCGCCATACCGACGCAGGAACCAACGGCCGCCATAATAAAGCCCCACTGGGACTTAAAGCCGTCCTGCTTTTGCAAATTGTTAGTAGTATTCTCCATATTTACCCTCCGTTCGATCTGGCAGCCTTATGCCTGGCACAAGGGATGCCTTTTTCTGTACCGGCCGCAGGCGGCCGGCTGAACTATAGAGAATCCCACTAAAGGAACCCCGCGGAAAAAATTCAGTTTTCCGCGGGGCACCAACATTCTTTCCTCTCCTGCGCTCTTTCCACGCGGCGCAGGTTACGCACATATTGTTATTTTAGAAATTACTTCTCTTCGTTCGGGTACGGCTCCAGGAATGCGTGGAAGTGACGCATCGGGAGGTTGTGGCCCCAGACGATACGCATGTTCGGGATATTCTCACGATCCTCGTACAGCGCCTTGACAGCCGCGATAACGTAGTCCAGATGCTCCTGGGTCAGACGGCTGCGGTCGATTGCGAAGCGGACAACGTTGCAGACCTCTGCCTGCTGCTCCGGGGTCTTGAGGTCATACTCCATCGAGTAGTCGCCCAGCTCGGATACACGGATACCATAGCGGCGGATCAGCTCAAGGCTGAAGCCCTCGCCAGCGAAGGTGTCGTGGCCGCGCTTGCCGTCGAAGAACTCGTCCATGTTGATGTATACAGCGTGGCCGCCAGCCGGCAGGACAACGCCCTTAACGCCAGCCTTGTAGAAGCCCTCTGCCAGATAGTTGCACTGTGCAACGCGCTCGTTCAGGTAGTTGAAGTCGCAGCTCTCGTACAGGCCAACTGCCAGAGCCATGATGTCACGGCCGGACATGCCGCCGTAGGAGTCGTTGCCGTAGCAGGAGATCTGCTTAACCTTGAGCAGAACGCCTACGTCGGTAACTACGTTGCCGTTCTCGTCGAAATCGGAGAAGTTCTTCCAGAACAGGCCCTTGTCGCGGAACGCGAGCATGCCGCCCATGTTAGCGTGGCCGTCCTTCTTAGCGGACATGGTGAACGCGTCGCAGTAGGAGAACATCTCGGTAGCGATCTCAGCGATGGACTTGTCGGCATAGCCTTCCTCGTTCATCTTGATGAAGTAAGCGTTCTCTGCCCAGCGCGCAGCGTCGAATACCAGCGGGATGTTGTACTTATGCGCAACGCGGTTGATTTCCTTCAGGTTTGCCATAGAAACCGCCTGGCCGCATACCGGGTTGTTGGTGATGCAGGTGAAGATCAGCGGAACGTTCTCCGGGCCAACGCCTTCGATCAGCTGCTCGAGCTTCTCGATGTCCATGTTGCCCTTGAACGGGTTCTTCTCATACTTGCCGCCTTCCGGAACTTCCCACAGCAGCTCCTTGTTGTACAGGTTACGCGGGATGGAGCCCATCTGCTTGATGTTGCCTTCGGTGGTATCGAAGTGGCCGTTGGACGGGATGGTGAACTTCTTGCCCGGGTAGCGCTTCTGAAGGATGTTACGTACAATTTCCATCAGAACGGACTCAGCCGCACGACCCTGCTGGATAATGAAAGCGTTCGGGCGCTCCATCTGCGCTGCGCCGCCGTTGAACAGGCCGCCCTCATACTCGCAGAGGTAAACTTCGTCCATCATCTTCTCAACGTCGCGGCAGTCGGTGCGCACCAGGTCGATGATCTTCTTCCAGTTCTTCTCGCCGCCGCGCTCGAAAATGTCGCGGAAGGTATCGAGCAGTACATAGTAACCAGTGTTGCGGCCATAAGCCTCGTCGCCAAGGAACAGGGACGCCCACTGATGGTTGGTCATCGCGGTCGTGCCGGAGTCAGACAGCATATCGACCGTCAGCATACCAGCCGGGAATGCGAATTCATTCCAGTGGGTTGCGTTCAGTGCGCGCTCGCGCTGCTCGATGGTAACTTCCGGGATGTCGCGAACAGCAAACGTATAGTGATGGGGAGCGGGTACATCCAGCGGGTAGTGAGCCATGTTCTTGTCCATAATAATTACCTCCATTTTTTTTGGCGTGTTACGCCGTTATTTTAGAGGATACCCCGGTCGTCGGACACCGGTTTCCCATCTCCGGAGCCCCTGACTGGCGGACAGTATCTTTCACAAATTGTGAACTACGTTAAAAAATTTACAGTGCCGCGATTACCTCGATCTCGACCAGCGCATCCTTGGGCAGGCGCGCCACCTCGACCGCCGAACGTGCCGGATAGCTGCCGTCCGTAAAGAAGGTAGCATATACCTCATTCATTGCGCCGAAGTTGTTCATATCGCTGAGGAACACGGTCGTCTTGATGACGCGGTCCATCCCTACGCCTGCCTCGGCAAGAATTGCCTTGACATTCTCCAGAGACTGACGCGTCTGGGCTTCAATCCCTTCCGGGAAAGCGCCGGTAGCGGGGTCGATCGGCAGCTGGCCAGAAGTAATAACCAGATTGTCGGTCGCAACCGCCTGTGCGTACGGACCGATCGCTGCAGGCGCCAGTTCCGTACTGATGGTTTTTTTCATCCTTATCCGCCTCCTTTTCTGATATAAATTTATCACTTGAATAATATTTTGTCAATAGGATTTTGTATATTCTGTCCTATTGCGCACTTTTATTTTATTTGTTTGTGGGAAATTTACATAGGTTTTGTGAAACCTTCATAATAAACATTTATTTTTATTGTGATAAATTCTTTCGAACTTCTTTGACATCCTACCTTTTTTTGTAATATAATAAATTTAACCCAAGTTACCCTGCGATTTTTTGAAAAATTGGGAAATGAGGAATTAAGAAATGAGGTGCGCGCATGGCTAATGCATTGCTGCAGCATTATATCAAGCTGACAGAATTCCTGGGACAGGCTCTCGGCCCCGACTACGAGGTCGCCCTGCACGACCTGACCGACAAAAACCGCTCTATTATCGCAATCGCGAACAACCATGTCAGCGGGCGTGAGGTCGGCGCGCCGCTGACCAATGTCGCCCTGCAGATCCTGATGGACAAGAGCTATGAGAAGCAGGATTACCGCCTGCACTACTGCGGTGTTTCTGCCGAGGGAAAGGCGCTCCGCTCCTCAACACTGTTTATCAAGCAGAACGGCAAGCTGATCGGCATGCTGTGCATTAACTTTGATGACAGCCGCTACCAGTCGGTCAGCAAGAACATTCTGCAACTGTGCCATCCGGACAACTTTGTTGAGGAAATATTCCACCTCACTGAACCGCATATGGATAACGGCGCAGCTCCAGCTCCCCTTCCGCACACGATAGAAAGTTTCCATAATTCGATTGATGCCGTAGCAGGGGATGCTGTCAACCGCGAGCTGGCGCGCCTCGGCGTCACCGCCGACCGCCTTACCCCGGACGAACGGATCCAGATCATTGCTTCGCTGGAAACCGGCGGTATTTTCCTGCTCAAAGGGGCGGTCAAAGATGTGGCAGATGCGCTTCACTGCTCGCAGGCCAGTGTATACCGCTATTTATCACAGATCAAGAAGGATGGAACCTGACTACAGGCAGCCATCCGGAGGAAAATGGGCGCTTTGCGCTCATTTTCTCTATTTATATTAAGGAACTGGAGGTTTTTCCCATGCTTTTACCGGTAACCGCAGCGGATATTCCGGATTTTGCCGCTGCCTGTGCCCACGAGCACATCTTCGGATCGCGCGCGCTGACCGCACTGCGCGCTTACGGCCCCGGCGATCCGTCCGTTCATTTTTATCTTTGCCGAAAGGGGCGCGAACCTGCGGCAGCACTGTATCTTTCCGGCAACGTTCTGTCCATTTCATCCGATGAACGCGCTGACCCGGTTTTGATTGCCGACCTTGCGCGACGCATGCAGGTGCATGAGATCGATACCAACTGGACGCAGTGCCGCGCACTGCAGAGCCTGCTCGGCGGCACGACAGACAGCTCTTATTTCATGGTCTACCGCGGCGCTCCGATGGAAGGAGATTTTTCGGATATCCGTCCCGGCGTGCTGCCTGCGGTATTTGAGACGCTGCAGCGCAGCCATGAGTATTACCGCACCCATCTGGAATACAGCGCCTGGTCCTCCGATCTCAACCGCCGCATCTCCTGCGGCCTGTCCGAAGTATACCAGCTTGAGGCCGGCGGGGCTGTGGTCGGCACGGGCAGCATCGTTTCCACCGATGATGAATGCGGCGTAATCGGAGCAGTTGCAGTCGTTCCGGAACACCGGCACAAGGGACTCGGCGGCCATATCACACGTTTTCTGGTGCAGCGGATCCAGGCCATGGGCAAAACACCGCGGCTGGTATCCGGCTACGACGAGGTGGCTGAGCTGTACCGGCAGATTGGCTTTGCTCCATGCGGCCGCTGGGGAGAGCTGTACTTATAATTTGCTGCATGTTTCCTGTCAATCATTCTATACAGATATAACGGAGGTTCTGTCATGCAATACATTGATCTGCGGAGTGATACCGTGACCCAGCCTACACAGGCTATGCGCGATGCAATGGCAAATGCAGTCGTGGGCGACGACGTATTCGGTGATGACCCGACCCTGCAGGAGCTGGAAGCCTATGCTGCAGAGAGGCTGGGTAAGGAAGCGGCCCTGTTCGTCACCTCGGGCATGCAGGGCAATGCCTGTGCGCTGCTCGCACATACCCGCCGCGGCGACTGCGTGGTGATTGATCCGCACTCCCACATTGCAGAGCACGAGGCCGGCTCATACGGCCAGCTGGCCGGCGTTTCACTGCGCTTCCCGAAAAGCACGGACGGCACAATGGATCCGGCATCTGTCCGTGCCTGCCTGACCGACGACAGCGACCTGCAGGTCGCTCCTGCAACGCTTGTGGTCATGGAAAACGCACATTCTTCCGGCGCGGTCGTGCCGCTGGAAAACATGCGCGCAGTGTACGAAACCGCGCACGCGGCAGGCGCTGCCGTGCATCTGGACGGGGCACGCCTGTTTAACGCCGCGGCGGCGCTGGATATCTCTGACGTACGCGAACTGACGCAGTACTGCGATACTGTCATGTGCTGCCTGTCCAAGGGCCTGTGCGCCCCGGTCGGTTCGGTCCTCGCCGGGCCGAAGGATCTGATCTGGCGGGCCCGCCGCGCACGCCGCATCCTGGGCGGCGGCATGCGGCAGGGCGGCTTCCTCGCGGCGGCCGGTCTGGTCGCACTGCGCGATATGCCTGCCCGCATTCCGGAGGACCACGAAAACGCAAAACACCTCGGCTCTCTGCTCAGTGCAATCGACGGCGTACATGTCTTCGCCGACCGTATTCAGATCGATATGGTGTTCTTCACCGCGGACTGGGATGCAGGCAAAGCCGCGCGCTACCCGGCGTGGATGCTCGAGCATGGTGTCAAAGTGACAGGATGTATGGGCGGTGAATACCGTATGGTCTGCCACTACGGCGTCAGCCGCGCAGACTGTGAAGCCACGGCTGCGCTCGTGCGCCAGTTTGCCGCAGAGGGGTGATCTTCCATGATACGCGATTACACCCGCCGCCTGCTCTGGCTGGTAATCGGCATGGTGGTCAGTGCTGTCGGGATTACAATGATGCTGCAGGCCAATGTCGGATTGGAACCATGGAGTGTGCTGCAGCAGGGTATGGCGCAGTCCACCGGCATGACTTACGGCACTGCATCCATGATCGTGGGGGCGGCTGCAATCGGCGCAGCAGTGTTATGCGGCGAGAGCTTCGGCTTTGGTACAGTCATCAACATTATCCTGTGCGCTGTGTTCATTGACGGTCTGCTCGCGCTGGGCTGGATCCCGCAGATGCACACTTTGCCCGGCGGCATCCTGATGCTGCTGATCGGGCTCGAACTGCTCGTACTCGGCACCTGGATGTACATGAAAAGCGCGCTCGGCGCGGGCCCGCGCGATGCGCTCATGGTCGCGCTGGCGCGTAAGACCGGGCACTCGGTCGGCCTGTGCCGCGCTTCGGTCGAAATCATCGTAATCATCATCGGCTTCCTGCTCGGCGGGCAGGTCGGCATCGGTACGGTGATTTCCGCCTTCGGCCTGGGCTCCCTGTTCAATCTGAACTTCTTTCTTCTGCATTTCCACGCAGAAAAGCTGCACCAGGAAAATGTAGCGGAGACCCTGCGCAACCTGCGCCGGGGCAAATAAAAAAGGAAGCCTTACGGCTTCCTTTTTTTCATCCATTTTCCAGCGTAGCCAGCGCTACATATTCATCCGCCTCGAACAGGGGGCTTCCGTTCAGATCCTCCAGCACCACCACGCCGCTTTCCGGCGCGTAGTACAGCAGGAACCATCGCTCGCCGTATTCATCGAGCGCATACCGTTCCGGAACAGCGCTTCCGTCCGAATAGAAATATGCCTCAGCGGACAGGCTGAGCGTGAAACAGTCATACTGATCGGGAGGGAAATTTTCGTCATACGAGAGCTCTTCGGGATAATTATAGCTGCACCAGGTATAGCCGTTCTCCGTATAGGTGCCGGTGCCGTCCTGCACCGTGAGAACATAGTCGCCCATCTCGCCCGGCTCCACCTCCAGCTCGAGGGTCGAACCGTCCGCCAGTTCCGCAGCTGCCCGGCCGCCGGTCAGGGTCTGCAGATCCGCACGAACAAACCGGTAGTTATCCGGATCGTACGAATAGTCCTCGCCAGGCACATACACCAGATCGTCATCGTAAGTATCGGTATAAGCATCAGAAGATCCGGTGAGCGAGTCAAACGAGTAGGTAAAATTGTCCCAGACTTCTGAAACCACTGAAATAATCGACGGAAGCAGATTAACCAGTACAACAATAATGATAACCACGATAATAACGCGGCCATTGTTTTTCTTCCGGTTTTCCTGGATAGGCTTTGCACTGGTGCGCGCCCTGCGCCCCGCCGGACGCGCTTTTGCGGACTGATATTCCACACGGCTCTCCCGCTCAGGCGCAGTGCCGCGCGCGCGGATGACCCGCTTCGGTTCAGCTCCCAGTCTTCCCTTACTGCCTGCCCGTGCGCCGCAGATCGGGCACTCACGCTCGCTGTCGTCAAAGTTGATCCCGCAATGCTGGCATTTCATAAAAGCGCCCCCCTCCTCTGTTTTCATCATAACAGAGGAGGGGGGTATTTGCAAGCAAATCAAGGTAAATAATGCAGCAGTTCCGTCAGCTTCGCCGGGTCTATCACGACCATACCGCCATGCGGTGTGGTAACGCCTGTACCCATGTTCGGATGCACCGCCGACCACACGAAATCCAGCACAAACAGCACTGCCAGCGCGATGCAGAGCACCTGCGCCCGCCGCCGCGCCAGCCGGCTGATGCAGTCGGCCAGCGCAGGCCCTGCCGCATATACCGCCGCACAGCAGCCCAGACCGAATACCAGTGATGTCAGCGGGCTGACCAGCCCGTCCACATTGAGCGGATACATGCTGTAATCCCACCAGCGCAGGCCATATACGGCCAGCAGATATCTCCCCGTCGCATATTCCACTGCCGTACACATCCCTGTACCCAGTGCAAGGACAAGAGCCGGGCTGTACGCGACGCGGCGCAGCAACAGGACAGCCAGCACCCCGCCCGCACCATAGATCGGCAGCCACGGCCCGAGCATGGTGCCGCGGTTGACCAGCTCGCCGTCCAGCACAACATGCAGCCCAACTTCCCACAGCCAGCCGATCACCGAAAAGGCGAAGAACAGCCCGGTCATTTCGACCATGCTGTACCGCCGGACGGCGCGCACTCTGCAATTTCCCACATACTGCTGTAATGCTGCTGTCATATTCCCTCTCCTCCTTTTCCTGATTCCATTCTACCTTGTATTTCTTTTGATTTTCAGTATATCATTCTTAAGATTTTCGAAATCTGCTCTCTTTTTTTCAGCATACCGCCGCCGTGCTGTCCAGGCAAACCGCCCGGTCATAAACCGCAGCAAAGCGGTAAAGTTTTGCGGGAAGCCGGTCCGCGCTGTCATAAACTGCGCGGATTTTGCAAAGTCCTGCGCGCAGCAAGGCGGTGCTTTCCGGATTTGGGGTGCAGAAAGGGACGCGCGGAAACGCGCGTCCCCCGTGGTGAAAAACAGATATGGTCTTATTCCAGATTGAGTTTGTTTTTGAGGATATACCGGGTGCCGAGGAAGAACACCGCGCCGACTGCCGCCGTGCCAAGGCACAGGGTGATCATACCGATATGGATGGTTCCCGCTACCCCTACGCCGCGGAAGAAGTCGTTCAGTGCCATCCAGAAGCCCTCGAGCGGCAGGTTGCCCACGCCCATGATGAAGAACATGAACAGGAACTGGGCGATGGTCGACAGCACAAAGTACCATACGACCGACATGAGCACGCGGTGCTTTTTCGCCAGATGGCCGAGTGCCATGCACAGATAGATGAACAGCATGGCGGCGCCTGCCAGGAGCAGCAGCCAGATAATCGACTCTATGGTATAGAACAGCGTATTAGGATCGCTGGCAAAGGATTTCCCGATGCCTGCCAGCACGTCGCCGAGCCCGACGAGCATCTGCGCGCCCGAACCGATAATGCCGATGCTCAGCACGGCCGCAGCAATGCTGATGATGCTCATAACCACCGCAATAATGGTCTTGGCCCAGATGTGCTGGGAGACCGTCACCGGCAGGGTGAACATCAGGTAGCCTTCGTCACCCAGCAGGCTTTTATAGAACCGCTGGATCAGGATGACCTCGGTCACCACGAGTACGGCCACCATCACGGCGACATACAGCAGGGCCAGCAATGCGGTCGGGATGCCGTACATCAGCTCCTGTATCCGATCGGTCATGGTCAGGCGGTTGACAACTGCCAGCAGCAGCACCGCCGCATACATCGGCAGGCAGGTACGTGCACACGCCTTCCACTCATATTTCAACAATTTCAGCATGCGAACACCTCCCGGAACAGCATATCGACCGATTTCCCGTGCTCCTCGCGGATGGTATCCACGCTCTCATGCAGGGTCATCACGCCGTTTTTGAGGAAAACCACCTCGTCGAGCACGCGCTCGATGTCCGCAATCAGGTGGGTGGACAGCAGTACGGACGCATCCTCGCTGTAATTGGACAGGATCGTGTTAAGGATGTAGTCGCGTGCCGCGGGGTCTACGCCGCCGATCGGCTCGTCGAGCAGGAACAGCTGCGCCCTGCGGCTCATGGTCAGGATAAGCTGCACCTTTTCCTTGGTGCCCTTGGACAGGGTCTTGAGGCGGCTGAGCGGGCTGATATCCAGCGTCTTGAGCATGTCGTTCGCCTTGACCCTGTCAAAGTCCGCGTAGAAGTCTGCGAAAAAGTCAATCAGGTCGCAGACCTTCATCCAGTCGTTCAGGTAAGCACGGTCGGGCAGATAGCTGACGACGCTGTGCGTATGGATGCCGGGCGCCTGCCCGTCGATGGTCACCGTGCCGCTGGTCGGCTGGAGAAGCCCATTGAGCAGCTTGATAACAGTCGTCTTACCCGAACCGTTGGGCCCCAGCAGACCGATAAAGCGGCCACGCTCCAGCGTCAGGTCAAGGTTATCCAGCGCTTTTAGGCTGCCGTAAACCTTGGTCAGTCCCTGGCATACCACAAGCTCATTTTTCGTTTCCATTCCCGCTGCCCTCCTTTCCGCGTTTTTCCAAAAGCGTTACAATTTCCTGCTCAGTAAATCCAAGCTGGTTCATGCCGGCCAAAAATTCCGCAATACGGTCGCTTGCAATCTGCTCCCGAACCTTTTGAATCATCATTTTATCCTCCGTGACATAGCGTCCACTGGTGCGGTTGGTGTACATCAGCCCTTCGCGCTCAAGGTCAGCCAGCGCACGCTGCATTGTATTGGGATTGACCCCCGCCTCTGCGGCCAGCTCACGCACGGGCGGCACCTTTTCGCCTGCGCCGAGCTGGCCGCTTACGATCTGCTCAGTCAGCCGCTCCATAAGCTGCTGGTAGATCGGGCGGTCGCCCCGTAATTGCCATTGCATAGGCTCGCTCCTCTCTTGTGTCATCTTGTATTATGATAATAATACAGCAGTACACATTTGTCAAGCCCCTGCGGAAAAAATTTTCCCATCCTGCGCCGGACTATGCTATACTATACTCGGAGGAATATCTGCTATGAAAATCTATCCCTGTCTGCGGCTGATCTGGGGAGCGCTTCTGGCGGCCGCATTACTCAACCTGACCGCGCTATCCGACTCCATGCCGGTGCTTGTCGCGGCCAACATTCTCAATCTGTGCTGCTATGGTGTAATCGCTTATGCGCTCTACCGCCTGTCCGACCAGTCCCGGCTGCTTGCCCGCGCCTTTCCCACCTGCCTGGCTTCGGTCATCCTGATCGGCCTTGCGCTGATCTGCATGCAGTTTGCCTCGGGCAATGTCATGCTGGTCAACTTTCTGTCCCTGCTCTCCCTGGCAGGCAGCATTTCCAATCTGCTGAGCGAATACTTCATGTATTGGGGCCTCGATGAACGGATCCTGCTTTACGGCTATGCTTTCCCTGCGCGGCGGATCCGCTGGTGCCTGTATGCGCCGCTGCTCGGCTCTTTTGCCGCAAGCCTGCTGCTGCTCAGCTGGCAGGTACAGTTGGGCACGCTGGTACAGACTGTCTGCCAGTTGGTGCCTGTTGTGCTGCTCTGGCAGTATATGCGCGCCGTCAAGTCGCGCGAAGACGACCCCCTTGTCTTTTAATGCACAGAAGCAAAGCCGCAGCTTCACCTTCCCGTGAAGCTGCGGCTTTTTCCATCTGCTTTACTGTCCGTTCCTGCGCTCAGGCTCCGTCCGCCGTTTCTCCGGCGGTATCCTCCTTCTGTATATCGCCGTTTTCCGGGAACTCTGTAATACCGTGTACAAAGCCATCGCTCTCCGCCGAGCTGATGTCTGCGGCGATCAGGCGGTTGCGGCGGATGAGCAGGTTAGCGGTTACCCCTTCCTCCCCTGTCGGGTACTCGGTCAGTTCATAGGTATACAGCGTGGCGCGTTTTCCCTGGTACGGCACCAGATCCAGGCCCTGCTCCAGCTGTATCGCATTATATGCCTGATATGTTTCGTCAAATGTTTTGGGGATCTGCACTTCGCGCTCGCTGCGCGGTTCCGGATCCACCTGCCAGCCGTAGCTCTCCAGCAGCGCCACGCGCTGCTCATTGGTTTTCAGCTTGCTGTCCAATTCAACTTCCCCTTGGGCGGCCGATGCACTGACCGTCTCCGCTGCCGCCGGCGCAAGCACTGCTACGCCCAAAGCCACCGCTCCGACTACCAGCACACCCGCCACCACTTTTTTTACCGATACCTTGGCTGCAAAAACGATCATAGCATTGTCCCCTCCTGCGTTTGCTCTATTCTATGCATCGGGTGGGCAGCGCAGAACGACAGAAGAAAAAAATACCGCCGCAAAAGCGGCGGTATCTTTTCAGTGTATGTTTTTATGCCTTGATCTGCGAAGCAATTTCGTCCGCCAGTGCCTCCAGCGAGGCGATCTGGCTATCCGCCAACGCAGACTTGATCGCAACCGATCCTTCGAGCACGGTCATTTCCTTCATGCCCTCCAGCATGGCGCGCATATGCTTGGCTGCAACCGGTGCCCAGCTGCCGTTCTCCAGCAGCGCAACCGTGCGCTTCTGCAGGTTCAGCGCCTTGATATCCGCAAGGAAGGACTCCATGCGCGGATACAGGCCGCCGTTGTAGGTCGGCGAGGCAAGAACCAGATGGCTGCAGCGGAAGCTTTCCGCCACCAGTTCGGACACATCAGTCTCGGACACATCGTACATTGCGATGTCACGCACGCCGCGGTCAGCCAGCAGGTTCGCCAGTACATTGGCCGCGTTTTCTGTATTGCCGTACATGCTCGCATAAGCAATCATGACCGCCTTATCCTCAGGCTCGTAAGTGCTCCACTTCTGATACTTGTCCAGAAGCAGATCCAGCTTGCTGCGCCAGATCGGGCCGTGCAGCGGGCAGATCATCGCAATATCCAGCGCGGACGCCTTTTTGAGCAGCGCCTGTACCTGCGCGCCGTACTTGCCGACAATATTGGTGTAGTACCGGCGGGCATCGTTCATCCACACGCTGTTAAAGTCGATCTCATCATCAAAAATGTTGCCTGCCAGCGCGCCGAACGTACCGAACGCATCCGCGGTGAACAGGACTTTGGATACTTCATCATAGGTCACCATGACTTCCGGCCAGTGCACCATGGGGGCCATCATGAAATGCAGCGTGTGCCGGCCGGTAGAGAGCTTGTCCCCCTCTGCCACAACCAGGGCACGTTCCTGTGCATCCAGTCCGTAGAACTGGCCCAGCATGCCCAGCGCTTTGGCGCTGCATACCAGCTTGGCCTCCGGATAGCGGCACAGCAGCACATCGATCATCGCACAATGGTCGGGCTCCATATGCTGGACGACCAGATAATCCAGCGCGCGTCCACCGAGCGCGTAGGTAACATTTTCGAGGAACTGGCGGCTGATCGAATCATCCGCCGTATCCATCAGCACAGTCTTTTCATCCAGCAGCACATAGCTGTTGTAGGACACCCCGCGCGGGATGGGAAACAGATTTTCAAAACGGCTCAGGCGGCGGTCGCTGCCGCCAACATAAATCAGGTCTTCGGTAACCTTTCTGGTACTGTGCATCGCACGACACCTCCGCAAATTATTTTCTGTACAAATTGTATCATATTTTCGCAGACCCGTCTACCCTGGCCGGACACCTGTCATCACAAAAAACCGGCTGTTAAAACAGCCGGTTTTTGACGTTTTCTTGCGGATTTGGAATTATTCCTTGTTAAGCGCTTCCAAACGCGCCTTATTCTCGGCAATGACCTTCTCCTGCACCTGTACGGGGGCTTCGTCATACCGCTCAAAGTTGGAAACAAACGAGCCGCGTCCCTGCGTCATCGAGCGCAGCGTGATCGCATAGTCTGCCAACTCCGCCATCGGGCACTCGGCGATGATCTCCTGCTTGCCGCCCTCGACCGGGTTCATGCCCATGATGCGGCCGCGGCGCTTGTTCAGGTCGCCGATCACGTCGCCCATGTAGGAATCCGGCACAAGGACCTTCATCGAGCAGATGGGTTCGAGCAGCACCGGGCTGGCCTGCGGGATACCGGCCTTGTAGGCCAAGCGCGCCGCCATCTTAAAGGACAGCTCGTTGGAGTCAACGTCGTGGTAGGAGCCGTCGAGCAGGGTCGCGCGCAGGCCGACCATCGGATAGCCGGCGAGCACACCGTGCTCCATGGCTTCGCGGATACCCTTGTCGACTGCCGGATGGAAGTTCTTCGGCACCGAACCGCCGAAAATCTTCTCCTCAAACAGGTAGTCGCCCTCCGGATACGGCGCAAACTCCATCTTGACGTGGCCATACTGGCCGTGTCCGCCGGACTGCTTCTTATGCTTGCCTTCCACAGTGACCGTCTTGCGGATCTTCTCGCGGTAGGGCACGATCGGCGGGGTCAGCTCGACCTCAACGCCGAATTTATCCTTGAGCTTGGAGCACAGGACGTCCAGATGAATATCGCCCGCGCCCGAAATGGTGTGCTGCTTGGTCTCCGGGTTAAACTCGGTCTCGAAGGACGGGTCCTCGTCGTGCAGACGGGACAGGCCGGTGGAGATCTTCTCCTCTGCGCCCTTAACCTTAGGCTGGATGCCCTGCGTGTAGCACGGCGGCGCGAACTCGATCGGCTCGAGCTCGACCTTGCGCACGCTCATCGAGAGTGTGTCGCCCGTCTTGGTGGTAACCAGCTTGGAAACCGCTCCGATATCGCCGCAGCCGATGACAGGCACCTCGGTGGTCTTTTTGCCGCAAACCGTGTAGATGTGGCCCATCTTCTCGTTTGCGTCCGCGCGCTTGTTTACCAGCGTCATATCCTGCTTGACCTCGCCGGACATCACCTTGAAGTAAGAGAAGCGGCCGTACTGGTCGGCGACCGTCTTGAATACAAATGCACAGGTCGAGCCGTTGGGCGTGCAGTTGATCTCGATCAGCTCGCCTTTCTCGTCCTCACAGATTTCAACCGGCTTTTCGTCCGGGGACGGCATATAGTCCGCGATGCCCTTTAAGAGCGCATACGAACCAATTCCGGTTGCCGCAGTGCCGCAGAACACCGGTGCGATGACCAGATCCTTGACGCCCTGGCGGATGCCGGCGATCAGCTCGTCGTCCGAGAATTCCTCGCCCGCGAAGTAACGCTCCATCAGCTCTTCGGAAAGCTCGGCCACGTTTTCGCACAGCGCCGCACGGTGCTGGTCGATGCGGTCCTTCATATCGTCCGGGATCGGGATCTCGACGCGCTTGTTGCCCTCCATGCGGTAAGCCTTGCGGATGACGCAGTCGACGACGCCGACCGTGTCGCGGTTGCCCTCGAAAATCGGGACAACAACCGGAGCCACCGATACGCCAAACTGCTTCTGCAGCTTATGCAGCGAGGTATAATAATCCGAGTTCTCCTCGTCGATCTTGGAGATGTAGAACATGCGCGGCATCGAGCGCGCTTCGCAGCGCTCCCACGCTTTTTCCGTGCCGACGCCCGGGCCGGACTTGCCGGTCGCGATGATCAGAGCGGATTCTGCCACACGCAGCGCGCAGTTGACTTCACTTTCAAAATCAAAAAAGCCCGGGGTATCGAGCAGGTTGATCTTGCAGCCGTTGAACTCGACCGGTGCAACAGCTGTCGAAATTGAAAATTTACGCTTGATCTCCTCGGGATCGAAATCGCATACTGTGTTGCCGTCCGTGATCTTACCGACACGGTCGGTCACGCCGGCGATATTGAGCAGGCTCTCGACGAGCGAGGTCTTGCCGTCGCCGCCGTGACCCATCAGACATACATTGCGGATCTTGTTAACCGGGTAATTGGCCATATTTGATATACACTCCCCTGCCCGTGCCACTGTGCGGGCGCTTTGTTAGCGGGATAGATTCCCTTCTTTGTTATTATACACTATTGTCCGCATGCATGCAAGCTGTTTTTTGTGCATTTTTAATGTTGCATTCTCTGCATTTCCATAAAATTACCGAAGCAAAATATTTTGATATTTTTTACTCTTTTCTGTCACAAAACCGTCTTTCCGCACGTTTATATATGTAGAAGGTTTTATACCCTTGCAGGTTATACACAGAAGGAGGATGTCCGCCATGACCCATATCTACCTCGCCGCAGCAGCAGCTGTGCTTTCACTTGCTCTTGCGGTCTTTTCTGTTATATCCCTACTGCCGTTTTAAGCCATTCTTCCTCTCTTCTTCCTGCCGGTGCGTGTTGACCCCCTCCGGCAGCATCATACAAGTGCCAGCCGGGAGCGCGATAACGCCCCTGCGCTGTCATTGAAAAACGCCCCCGGCAGGCGTAGCCTGCCGGGGGCGTTGTCCGTTCCGGAGCATCTGTTCCGGCTGTCTCTTAATGTGTCTGCAGCGTAATAATGAACACCGGGATGTACCACAGCAGCAAGTACAGCAGCAGGTTCATAACCGGCAGCGCGCTGACAGAATTCTGGAAAACCAAGTAGAAAACAATCAGCATGCCGCAGATCCCTGCAAACGCGCCCAGCGTCAGTGCCGAGCGCACCGCACCGGCGAGTTTGTCCGCACAGCGCAGCACCTGCATGTACGGTCCCGCACCTTCGCGCGTCAGGATGGCGGCAGGGGAATCGCCTGCCGCATAATTGGGATCGAGCAGGCGCTCTACCCCGGCCGGATCAGGCTGGTCGGCAAAGCCGCGGCGCAGGTCAAATTCCTCCTCGACCATCGCAGGCGAAATATTGAAATCCCGCACCGCCAGCACGGCGTTCATATGCATGCGGCGCATCAGCCGCATGGCCTGATAAGTATGTTTGGTCGGCTGGTAGCGCATGGTCAGCACGCCGGCAAGCGCATTGTCCACCACCAGGTAAACACAGGTGTGGGTTCCCTGTCCTGCGTGGATGCGCACGCCCATTTTGACCATCAGCGCCGCCGTGCCCAGCACGATATGGCTGGTGCCGATATCGCCGGTCAGGCCGCCTTCCACCTCCTGCACATTGCGTGCGGCAAGGGTCACGCCATATCGTTCACGCGTTGCGTCGGTGAGCACGCGCCCAAGCTCCAGCCCTGCAGCATCCGCCAGTGCCGCCGCACAGGCGAGCACCTTGTCATCCGGCAGGCGGCCCATGTTCTCAAGCGATTCCAGGCTGACCGAGCCGGACGGGAACAGGTCGTTTTCGACCAGCACAACCTCTTCCGTGCCGCGCAGCAGGTTGGCCTGCCGCGCCCCGGCAATCGCCGCCCCTGAAGCAAGAAGCCGGCGGGATATGTTCTTATAGCTGGCGCCGAATGCACAGATCAGGCCAAGCGGAGCGGAGACCGACAGGATCGCTGAGAACGCCCAGAAGAAACGCACCGGCTCCCCCCGGCCGACCGAGGCTACAAGCGCCAGGATGATCGACGCGGCCAGGGCGATCGGCACATAAATCATCGAGAAGCGGTCCGCAGTGTCCGGCCGCTCCATCTCAATCAGGAAAGCCTTTTTATCCGCCAGCGGGCCTTTCGCCGCGCGGCATGCATCGTCCTGTGCATCGTAATGGCTGTACACCGCCATGGGCTGCTCCGCCGAGCATACTGCCTGATAGGCGCGCGCCTGCGCGGCATAGCGGCCGCGCTCCTCACGCATCGCTGCATACAGCAGCAGGATGCTGACCGCAAGATACGGCACATCGACACCCGCCTGATTGTCAAACACAATGATGGATGCCCCGTGCAGCAGTGCCGCCAGCACCGCAAAGGAGACCAGCGAGCAGCGGTCGGGCATGCCGTGCAGCAGATTATAGAACCCTTTGCCGAACACATCCACACCGATGAACAGCGCGATGAACTGCAGCAGCATCAGCGCGCCGATGCCCATAGCCGGGTTTTCCACCACATCCAGAATGACCGGCAGCGGCAGCACATCAAAACTGGGGGCAAGGCTCAGATATGCCGCAGCAGCGGCAAGGATCAGCACGATCATCGCCCGGGCAGACAAGCCGCGGGCACGGCGTTTGCATGCCTGCGCAGCCTGCGCGGGATCGCGCAGGTGGATCTCTTCCTCTTCCTCCGCCTGCTCTGCGGCAATGCGCGCCGCGCGCGCTTCTTTGCGCGTCATGCGCTGTTTGGGTACCTGTGCCTGTTCCGGGATCTCCTCCTGCATAGGCCGTGCCTGCGCGGGCTGCATCTCTTCCGGCATGGGCGGGATATCGTCAAATTCCTCTTCGTCCTCTGCCTCGCGTGCAGCAAGTTTGGCGGCACGGCGCGCTTCCTTTGCAGCGGCCTTCGCCGCAGCTTTTTCGCGCTTTGCAGCCGCTTTGGCCTCGCGTGCGGCGATACGCGCTGCGCGCGGATCGTATTCCTCTTCCTCGTCCGCTTCGTCCTCAAAGGCCGCCGGGTCTGGGAATTGCTGCACCGGCTCCTCGCGGCGCGTCTGGCGCGTCTTGGGTGCATGCGCTGTCTGTGCTGCCTCCATACGCGGGGCGGGTGCGGGCTCCTGCGGCTGCGCTGCCGTACGGGGCGGCTCAGGCGCGGGACGCGGGGTCTCCCTGGGTGCCGCGGGCACGCCGCCCTCCACCTCGGCAATGATCGCATCCAGATCGAACTCACCGCTGTCCGGCACGTCGCTGAGCAGCTCCTTGAGCGCATCCAGATTCATGGTATCGTCTTTTCTGTCCATATCTTTATCCGTTTGCCTCCTTTAGTCGGCCTCTGTGCGGCGGCGCACCGCTTCAAACAGCAGCACCGCCGCAGCATTCGACGCATTGAGCGAGTTAACCCTGCCGCGCATAGGGATGCTGACAATATAATCGCACTTGTCCCGCGTCAGGCGGCTAAGCCCCTGCCCCTCCGAGCCGATGATGATCGCGGCCGGGCGGTCGAATGCAGCCTCATACAGCGGGGCGTTGCCGTCCGCCTCCGCGCCGAACAGCCACACGCCGCGCTCCTTGAGCTCGTCCAGCGTGGCCGCCAGGTTGTTCGCCTTGTGTACGCCGATATACGCCAGCGCCCCCGCCGCCGCGCGCGCGACAGCCGCGGTCAGCCCGACCGCCCGGCGCTTGGGGATGATGACCCCATGTGCACCCGCGGTTTCCGCCGAGCGGATGATCGCGCCCAGGTTGTGCGGGTCCTCAATGCCGTCGCAGACCACGATCAGCGGGACCTCGCCGCGCTCCTGCGCCACGCGGAAGATATCCTCCAGCGAGACGTATTCCTGCGCAGCCGCCTGCGCGATCACGCCCTGATGGTTGCCCGTCGGGCTCATATGGTCGAGCTTGCGGCGGTCGCAGGTGACTACGGGCACCCCGCGGCGGCGCGCCTCTGCGGCTACGTCGCCAATGCGCGCGCCGTCGGCCACAAAGACCTTGTCTACCGCCCGGCCCGCGCGCAGGGTCTCGAGCACTGCGTTGCGGCCCTCGATCAGCGTGCCGTCGTCCTCCCGCGGGGGACGGCGCCTGTTCTTTTCATAAGCCATTTTATTACGCTCCAAAGAATTTCAGATATTGGTAGTATAGCACACTTTATCCCCCGTTTTCAACGCTATACGGCCGAAAACATGAAAATTTACGTTTTCCCGCGCAGTTTTCGCCGCTCTTTTGTGTAAAACCTCGAAAAGCCGCGCCTGTCATGCTATAATAGTTTTATCAGGACAGGGACCGGAGGGATCGATCATGACAAACTTTGACAGCGAACTGCACACACTGCGCGCACAGACTGCGCGAAAAAAGCAGCTGCACGCTATGCTGGATTCACTGCGCACCCGCCTCAGTGACCTGGAGACGCGCGAGCGTGAACTCGAAGCCGTGCGCGCCGCCGAGCAGAAGGATGTGGACCGGTTGGAGGGGCGCAGCCTCACCGCATTGTTCTACACTGTACTTGGCAGCAAAGACGCACAGCTCGACAAAGAACAGCAGGAAGCGCATGCCGCTGCGGCCAAGCACGACAGCGTGGTGCGTGAACTGGAAGCGGTACGGCAGGACATTGCCCGGTATGAACGCGAGCTGGACACGCTCCGGGACTGCGAACAGCAATACGAGCAGGCGCTCGCGGCCAAGCGTGAGTCGCTGAAAAAGAAGGGAGACGCGCAGGCTGAACGCATCCTGCAGCTGGAGCAGGAGATTGCCAGCCAACAGGCGCAGGAGCGCGAGATCGGGGAGGCGATCGAGGCCGGCCTCTCCGCCCGCGGCACGGCGGACAGCATTCTTTCGAGCCTGCACAGTGCCGGCAGCTGGGGTACGTTCGATCTGCTCGGCGGCGGGCTGGTTGCCGACCTTGCCAAGCACAGCCATCTGGACAGCGCACAGGACCAGATCGAAACATTGCAGATCCAGCTCAGCCGCTTCCGCACCGAGCTGAGCGACGTGACCATCCACGCGGATATACAGGCACAGGTGGATGGTTTCCTGCGCTTTGCGGATTACTTTTTTGACGGCCTGTTTGTCGACTGGATGGTGCTTGACCGCATCCAGCAATCGGAAGCACAGGTGCAGAACACCGCTGACCGGATCGGTGATGTCCTGCGCCGTCTGTATGATATGCAGGCCGCCTGCCAAACAGCAACGCAGGATGCGCAGGCCGAATTGGATCAGCTTGTAAATGATGCATAAACTGCATAAAGCCGCGGAACTGCCCGAGCAGTTCCACGGCTTTTCTTTTTACAGTGGCGTCTCTTTGCCGTTGATACGCGCGGATTCGCCCTCGTCCAGCGGGATGAGCAGGCATTTCTGCCCGCCTACCATGCCGGTGTGGATGCGCTCCGCCTTGCTTTCGGGTACGCGCAGCTCGATCGGCGCTGCTGCGCCGTCCTCTTTCCACGGCGCGGCGTCATCCTCCTCTGCGCGCCCGGCTGCCTGCGTGGCAAGCTCCTGCTGCAAAGCGGCGACCTTCTGCTCAAGCTGGGCGGTATGCGCGCGGCGCGTGCCCTCCTCGACCAGCTTGTTGTCCAGCACATTGTGCGCCGCGGGCGGCATTTCGCCGAACACATGCGCATAGGACTTGCCGATCTGCTCGCGCACGCTCTCCGGCACCTCGGCCTCTGCCGCGAGGTCGGCCAGCGTATCCGCGGTCAGACTGACCGGCGGCAGGGATTCGTCCTCCTCCCGCTCGGCCACCATGCCGCTGATGGTCTTCTGGATCTTGAAAAACGCCGCGTCCGCCTGCTCTTCGTCCTCGCCGAACGCATTTTTGACCACGCTTTCAAACGCCTGCTTGTCCTCCGCCGCGGTGCGCTGGGACACGCAGCCGAGCACGTTCTCGATAAACTCCGGATGCGAGCTTTTGCCGGTCTTGACGTAGTACATCACCGCGTTCACATCGCTGCCACGGTTACTGAACGCCGGATAGACAAAGCCGAGGTCGGGCAGGCCAACCACCCAGTCGCGCTCGCGCGCGCCGATACGGTTTTCGTCCTCGCGGTAGCCGAGCGCGGGCTTGGCCAGCTCGACCGGGCAGACCGCGCACAGGATGTACTCGTAGATCTCCTCGGACTCCTCCTGCTCCTCACCTGAGGTCGCCTTGGACGGCACATCGTAAATATCGTGGTAGACCAGGATCAGATAGTTGCCCGGATAGGCGTACTGCTCGATGACCTGCTCATACAGGCGGTCGAGCAGCTCTTCGTTTGTCAGCTTGCTGGATTTCAGCAGCAGCAGGTACTTCTGCCGCTCCTCCGCCGCTTCGTTGCGGTCGAACTCCAGCTCGAGCAGGTTGCTGCCCAGCGTGCCGGACAGGGTCTTTTTCGCGATCTCGAGGTATTTGTAGAACTCGTCCTCCTCCAGCTCGGAAAACGGCTCGCTGAATTTGACAACCACCTGCTTGCCGCTGTTGACATAGCAGCCGCACAGGTTGCCGAAGGTGCATTCAGTCTTTTTGAGACGGCGGCGCAGCTCGAGCACGTCGCCCTTGGTGATGTTCATAGATGTATTTCTCCTTTGGTTTGGGACAAAGAAAAACGCCCGCTCGCGCAAAAAGGCGTTTTCTCTGTGCAGTATGTTTTTTTGTCAGGCACGTGGCGCGAGCGAAAAATACAGTCCGTCCACACTCCACACGACACGTGCGCCGCGTTCCGCGAACCACTGCTCGATGCAGTCGTATGCCTGCCGCTTTAGTTCGTCCGTCAGGCAGCATTCGCCCGGCGGCTCGACACAGGCGGTGGATGCATCCTGCCAGCTCACGCGGTAGCGCAAATTACGCGCACGCAGCGCGGCGTTCAGCAGCACGATATCCTGATATGCGATCGTCATCATGGCGCCTCCGTTCGCTTTTCAGTATACCGCAGACGGCGCGCGAAAAGCAAGGGGGATTTCGTTCCTATCAGCCTTCTCCGATGCTAATCCGTAAACGCAAACAATTCCTCAACCGTTGTATGGAACACCTTTGCGATGTCCATGGCAAGCTTGAGCGAGGGGTTATATCTACCGTTTTCCAGATGCACGATTGTTTCCCGACGCACGCCGACCAGCGCAGCCAGCTCACTCTGCTTCATGCCCCGCTTTTCCCGGTATTCCTTTATTCTGGTCTGCAGCATATCGTCACACCATGCCGCACCGGTCGATCCATGCGAAAACGCAGGCGCGGATCAGGATCAGCAGGAAGATCCCCATGGTCAGCAGCCCGCCGGCAAGCCATTCCGGACTGCCGTCCATAAACAGGAGCGGGAGCAGGATCACGCCCATCAGAACGACCGCAAGACGGAAGCAGATCGAATCCGCAATCCGCAGCGTCTGCTTTGCATACTCGTCGGCCGCCTCCGTCCGTTTTTTCAACCGCCCGATCACAAGCAGCAGGACGATCGCCAGAAAAAGCGGCACATTGGAGCGCAAACGATATGTCACCATCACAAAATAGTAAACCGGGATCAGCAGGGCGACTGCCGCCTGTACAAACATCATAGCCCGCAGGCTGATTGTTTCTTTCATGGTATCGCGCCTCCAAGTGATATATTTATAACTCTCTGTGTTATAAATATATCACTACGCTTGTTTGCTGTCAACAAAAAAGTGATAAATACTTCACTTTTATCTACCGTCACGCAAAAAGAAGGATACCCGCCATGCAGATATCCCTCTTTTATCCCAAATGGTACCGCCGTTTTACGCCCGCCAGACCGTTTCTCCTGCCTTAATGGTCTCCAGCACACGGATATCGCGCAGACGGTCGGGCGGCACGGCCAGCGGATCTGCGTCCAGCAGCACCAAATCGGCCGCCTTGCCCGGGCGCAGCGTGCCGCGCCGCGCCTCCTCGAAATACTGGTACGCCGCATGTTCGGTCACGGCACGCAGTGCGTCCTTCGCCGGGATACGCTGGTCTGCGCCCAGCGTCACACCGCCCTTGGTCAAGCGGCACACTGCGCACCAGACGGTTTCCAGCATATCCGGCGGCAGGACGGGCGTGTCCTGATGGAAAGTGAACCGGATGCCCCGGTCAAGCGCCGCACGCGCCGCACTGATGCGCGATGCTCGTTCCAGACCAAAATTCCGGATGTGCGTGTCTCCCCAGTGGTATACATGCGCGATGAAGAATGACGGAATGATCCCCAGCTGTTCAGCCTTGTCCATCTGGTCGATATCCAGCAGCTGCGCATGGATCATCACCGGCCGCAGATCCCGGAAATCCGGGTGTGCCCGCTCGATCGCCGCGACCGCGGACAGGTACTGCGCCGCAGCTGCGTCCCCGTTACAGTGCGCGATCGGCTGCATGCCGCTGCGGTACGCATGCAGCAGCGCTTCGCGCAGTGCGCTGTCGGTCATCGTGCCATAGCCGCAGTAACCGTCCTCCGTCCCCTGATAGGGCGTGCGCATCCATGCGGTACGTCCCTGCGGGGATCCATCCAGAAACATCTTGCAGCCGCCCAGCTTAAAGTGATGGTCATACCGCCGCACCGATCCGGGAAAGACATCACAGGCCGTATCCAGCGCATCCACGCCCGGATAGGCGACCACATCCAGCTCCAGCATATTGCGTGCCAGCAGCTCCCGGTACAGCGGAAACAGGCTTTCCGGCAGCATGCCCTCCTGCACAGTCGTCACACCATGGGAGGCGTACATCTGCTGCGTGCGGCGGCAGGCGTCCAGCAGGTCGTCCAGATCGGGGGCAGGCACCTGCTGCTGGTAGTACAGGAAAGCGTTTTCCTCCATGTAGCCGGTCAGCACGCCACCTTCTTTGCCGATCGCGCCGCCCGCCGGAGCGAGAGTATCCGGCGTTACGCCGAGCAGCTCGAGCGCACGCGTGTTAAACACACCCATATGTCCGGACTGATGCACGATCATAATGGGATGCGACGCGGAAACGCGGTCGAGCAGGGCGCGCGCCGGATGGCGCTGCTCAGCGAGCGCGGTTTGGTCATAGCCCTTGCCGACCACCCATGCCCCCTGCGGCACACGGTTATCCTCAATAAAGCGCGTGAGTGTCTGCGCGATGCCGGCAAAGTCGGTTTCTTCTCCGAGCGGCGCCTGCAGCAGTGCATACGCCGCGCCGGAAAAGTGGCTGTGCGCGTCGATAAACCCAGGCAGCAGCGTCCGCCCCTCCAGGTCGATCTCCGCTGCGTTTCCCGCCCGCGCCCGTAGCTTCTCCAGAGCACCCACAGCAGCGATCACGCCGTTTTCCACCAGCAGCGCCCCGGCCGGGGCATCTGTTTCCATCGTACGGATTGGGCCGCCGTAATACAGCGTTTTCATGCGCATCCCTTCCTTTTGCTTACTGGTTTTCAGTATATCACGTGCCGCGCAAAATAATTGAAGGATTTATGAACTTTCAGCCGGATAACGAAAAAATCCTGCACAGCCTGATGGCTGTACAGGATTTGGGTGGTGGAAGTTAACGGGCTCGAACCGCTGACCCTCTGCTTGTAAGGCAGATGCT
>ERZ1643249.1083-NODE-1083-length-28146-cov-4.463031_pt1 | contig 28146 bp, 18 predicted proteins | sample MGYA00579263_ERZ1643249 | MGnify/ENA primary metagenome ERZ1643249 (study PRJEB29033, sample SAMEA4952264) | chicken gut metagenome | biome: Broiler Chicken; feature: Gastrointestinal Tract; material: Caecum | place: Ireland | collected 2018 | study: Broiler...
AACTTGTAGCCGAAGAATTCGTCTATCATTCCGGTATATACCGTCTTTTGCGCGATATCGGGATTTTGCTTAATGAAGTCGAAATACTCCGTTTCAAGCAGCACTTCGGTGCCTTCCAGCAGTTTTTCGGCAAGTTTGGTGTAGCCGCCCTCGGCAATGCCCTGGTAGCGGTCGTTGAAATAGTTGTTGTCGTAAACAAAGCGCAGGGGCAGCCTCTTTATGATAAATGCGGGCAAATCTTTGCAGCTCTTGCCCCACTGTTTTTCGGTGTAGCCCTTAATCAGCTTTTCAAACACGTCTTTGCCCACAAGTTTAAGGCCCTGTTCTTCCAGGTTCTTCGGCTCGTCTATGCCCAGCTCTGCAATCTGCTCTGCAATCTTCGCCTTCGCCTCGGCTGGGGTAACCACGCCCCACATCTTCGAAAAGGTGTTCATATTGAAGGGCAGGTTGTAAAGCTCGTCTTTGTAGCGCGCAATCGGCGAATTGACGAAGTTGTTGAAGGTAATAAAGTTGTTCACGTACTTCCACACGCGCTCGTCAGAGGTGTGGAAGATGTGCGCGCCGTAAACGTGAATGTTTATGCCGTCTTTGTTTTCGGTGTAAATGTTGCCGCCTATGTGGTTGCGCTTGTCAATAACCAGGCACTTTTTGCCCGCTTTTTTTGCTTCGTGCGCAAACACACACCCGAAAAGTCCTGCGCCGGCTATAAGATAGTCGTATTTTTTCATATAAATCTCCTGAATTGTGGCCGCCGCCGTATGCCGCGCGTTGTGTGCGCTGCCGCGGCTTCTTAAAAATTATAACACTTATTTTGCGCAAGGTCAAGGGGCTTTTTCCGAATAAAGCCGTTTTATTCGGAAATGTTGTTTTTCCCGCCGAGGAGCCTTGACATTTGCGGGGCGTTATTATATACTGTAAGTGTTGTCGGGTACGGCACAACCTGTAAATCAAGCAAAGGGAGGGAAACTGCGTTGCGCATATGATTTTCTGCTGCAATTTATCGTTTTCGTCAGGCACGCTCACGGCGCGCTTGTCGGTTATGCAGAAAATCGGCTGTAATTTTACGGCATAAGTCGCAACGCTTTCCAAGCTGCTTTGTTTGTGCGCATATCTTTGCGCAGTATATTTTCCTTATCCGAGGCATTTTAAAGGTGCCGCGGATAACGGCAGCGCGCTTTCGCCTTATCGTCCGCAGTCTGTTTTCTGCGGGCATTTTTTTGTTTTAAGGAGGAAACGCCTGTGTCTATGATAAAACTCGAAGGGGTGGATTTTTCGTACCCTTCATCGCTCGTCCCCGTGTTTTCGGGCCTTACTTTCACGGCGGACGAATCGTGGAAAACGGGGCTGGTCGGTGCAAACGGAAGCGGCAAGACCACTCTCTTCAAAATACTATGCAAAGAGGAACCGTGCGGGGGCAGGGTGCTCTCTTCCGTCCGCTTCTGCCGCTTTCCGCAAAACATAAGTTACGATAAGCCCGTCTCCGCTCTGACGGACGGGTGTCCCGAAGCCGAAGGGTGGCAGTTCGTGCGCGAGCTCACTCTGCTCGGCCTCGGCGAAGACGTGCTTTGCCGTCCGATAGGCTCACTTTCCGGCGGGGAGAGAACAAAGGCAATGCTTGCCGCCCTTTTCTGCTTGGACGGATTTCCGCTCATCGACGAACCTACCGACAGCCTCGATTTGGCTGGAAGAAGGCGGCTGGCCGCCTACCTTAAAGGCAAGCGCGGCTGTATAGTTGCCTCGCACGACAGGGCGTTTTTAAACGCCTGCACCGACCACACTCTCTTTCTTTCAAAGGGAAAAGCCGAGGTGATATGCGGCAACTATTCGGTGTGGAAGGAGGAGCGGGACGCATATCTCGCTGCCGCCGCGGCCGAAAAGCGCAGGCTGGAAGGCGAGTCGGAGCGGCTGTATGCGGCGGCGCACCGCACCGAAGTCTGGGCGGCAAAGGCCGAGCGCTCAAAGATGGGTATACAGAAGAAGAGCGGGCTGAAAGCCGATAAGGGATTTGTGAGCGCGAATGCGGCGAGGGTGATGAAGCGCTCTGTCATTGCCGCCGCCCGCCGTACAGAGGCGGCAGAGAACGCAAAAAAGCTGGCCGCCGAGCTTCCGCAGGAGGCGGCAAAACTTACGTTTCCCCCGTGCATATGCCGCAAACAATGCGTTTTATCGCTGAATAATGCCGATATATTTTTACAGGGCGAAAAGTTGCTTGGCAGCCTCACTCTTTCGGTGCGGCCGGGCGAGCGCGTGGCGTTTACCGGCAACAACGGCTGCGGCAAGAGCACGCTTTTAAAGGCAATCGTATCAATGGCGGGCGGTATGCCCGAAGACGCCTTCGATTTGGGCAGCGCCGCGGCGGAGGGGGTATCGGGCGCCGACGGGGTTAAAATTTCGTATGTTTCGCAGAACTGCGAAGATGTGTGCGGCACGCCCTCGCAATATGCAAAAAAGTGGGGCATAGAGGACGCGGCTTTCAAAAGTATGCTTGCAAAACTTGGCTTCTTTTCCGCAGATTGGAGCAGGGATATGTCGCTTTTAAGCACGGGTCAGCGCAAAAAAGCCGCCCTTGCGCGCAGTATGCTCACTCCTGCGCATCTTTATGTCTGGGACGAACCTTTCAACTACCTCGACGTCGACGCGCGCGAGATGACAGAGGCGGCCGTGCTGTCCTCTTCGCCCGCGATGATTTTCGTGGAGCACGACGAAGAGTTTGTAAACAGGGTGGCGACGCGCACGGTAAGGCTGTAAATTGCCGCGCCGCTTAAAGTTACCCGTAAAGTAAAAAAGCGAACCGTCTGCAAAAAATAAAAAGCGGCGGGCGGCGCTACTGCGCCGCCCGCCTGTTTTACAGTACGGAACAATTTATTTTTTTCAGTCGGAGTGTCTGCGCGATATCAGTATTTTTGCAAGCTCGGCGGCCGCCTCTTTGGGCGTTATCTTCGCCGTGTTTATGCACAGGTCGTAATTCAGCCAGTCGCCCCACTTGCGGCCGGTGTAAAAGGCGTAGTATTTGGCGCGCTCCTTGTCTATTTTAAGTATGTGCCTTCTCAGCGCCGAATCAGACATATGCTCGTGCTCGGGCGCCTTTTCGCGGCACCTTTGAAGGCGCGAGGGCATATCCGAATATACGAATATGCGCAAAGGGTTCATATCTTTCAAAATTCTGTCTGCGCACCTGCCCACTATCACGCAGTCAGATTTTTCTGCCATCTCGCGTATGATGTTGTGCTGTTCGTTGTAAACGGAAAGAGTCTGTTCCACAACGGGGTCTGTCAGCGGGTAAAACGTTCTGCCCGTGGTTATGGGGAAGGGCATATATGGCTTGCGCTCCACAATCTGATGCACATATTCCTCTGAAAGGGAGGTGCGCTTGGCTATCCCGGCTATTATTTCTCTGTCGTAATAGGCAATTTCAAGGTCATCGGAAAGTCTTCTGCCGAATTCCCTGCCTCCGCTTCCGAACTCTCTTCCGATAGTTATAATAAGGTTACCCATAAAATCCCTCCGAAAAAATTATTTGTGTTTTTTCTATGAACAGCGCGCAATTACAGGCATTGTCCGCTACTTTATCTCCGTTTATTTTACCACACAAATTTTGTCCCGTCAATATCAGCGGGGCGGCTTATCGCTCTTTGTGCCACATAATTTAAAATCCGGCGTGCGGCTACGCTTTGTGTTACATAATTTTTTAAATTATTCGCATAAAATTCACAAAGCAATCGTTAGAGTTTAATATTTTCGGTTTATAGTATAAATGTAAACAGAAACATAGCTCAGCCTTTTACGCAGGTCAGCGCGCAGACAGTGCGGTCTCAGATTTTAAGGACGGGCTGTCTGAATACAATTTTTGGCGCGTATCAGGCAGGCTCTATTGAGCCTCAGATTTCAAAGATATGCCCGCTACAAAGCTCACAGGCGGTGCTTGCACCGTAAAAACATAAAATTTCCCCTCCAAAAAATATCTGCCGCAGGCACTTGTGCCTGCGGCAGATATTTTTATTAAAAAATGTGTTTACAATTTGCAAATGCTTATGTATAATAATGTTTAAGATTATTCATTAAATGTGTAAAATGTAAGCCATACGCTTTGTGTGTGCGGAGGATGGCGTGAAAAAGCTTAATCTTACCAAAAAGGCAATATCTGCAATAATTTCGGTTGTGGTGGCGGCGGCAGTGGTAACCGCACTTTTAATAATAAATATCTTTTATCCGCTCAAGTACCTCACGGCCTATATCGTATCAGGCAGCCGCTCACCCTTAAATAACCTTACTTTTCATTTCCTCGACGTAGGCCAGGCGGACTGCGCCATAGCCGAACTGCCCGAAGGCAGAACTATGCTCATAGACGGCGGCGACGGCAGTTATACGAGCACGCTCAAAATTCTTACCGAACTGAACAGACTGGATATAGACAGAATAGATTACCTTGTATGCACCTCTGTCAACGGCGAGCACTGCGGCGGCCTTGGCGAGATAATCAAAAACAAAGAGGTCGGTGAAATATTTTACCCGTACAGCACCAACAGCCGCATAACTGCAGAATTTTATCAGTTTACACTTGCGGCCGAGGCCTCGGATGCGCAGCTTACAATCTCGAGGTATGGCGAGGGCGCAGCCTACGGTGATTTCTTTTTCACTTTCCTCGCTCCGTCGTCAGACACGGGCGAAAATTCCGAGTACGCCGCAATGAATTCAGACCCGACTGCCGAAAATATCGGCGCAGCCTCCGCCGTGATGTGGTTTTCCTATGGCGGCGCGGGCGTGCTGTATGCGGGCGACTCCACTTCAGAAAGGCTGGAGCTCATCGCCGCCGAGTATGAGAGCATGCAGTCCTTCGGCGACCCTGAAGGGTACTTCTCCTTTGAGGGCAGGAAGATAGACCTCACTACGTGTAAGGTGTACAAGGTGGCGGGGCACGGCGGCGAAGGCTCGCGCGCAACCAGGCTTACAGAACTTCTTGCGCCGTCGATTTCGGTAATATCCGTCGGCGCAGACAATGCAGAAGGCTGTCCTTCGCTCTCTGTTATGGCCGACCTTGCCGCATTTGGGGAAGACGGCTTGTTTATAACTATGTACGGCGGCGATGTGACTGTATCGGTGACAGAGCAGGGCGAGGCAACTGCCGCGCAGGGCGGCAAATAATTTTTGCCATTTTTGCACAATCTGCAATTTTTTATAAAAAGGCGAACGGTTTTTTTACGGAGATATTATATGAAACTTACCACCGCAGGCGAATCGCACGGCAGGGCGCTCCTCGGAATAATAGAGGGGCTGCCTTCCAATTTAAAAATAGATTTTTCGCTTATAAATTCAGACCTTGCCCTTCGCCAGAGCGGCTACGGCCGCGGCGGCAGGCAGAAGATAGAGAGCGATAAAATAGAAATTCTCAGCGGCGTGCGCAACACTTTCACACTCGGCAGCCCGCTCGCTTTTATGATTGTAAATGCAGACTATAAAAACTGGGAAGGCTGCATGAGCGCGCAGGAGTGCGACGTAACGGTGCGCAGGCTCACCAAAGTGCGCCCGGGGCACGCCGACCTTTCGGGACTTTTAAAGTTCGACCAGACCGACGCGCGCAACATTCTCGAGCGCGCCAGCGCAAGGGAGACGGCGGTACGCGTAGCCGCGGGCAGCATTGCAAAGCAGTACCTCGCTGCGCTCGGCGTAAGCGTGGGTGGATATGTCAGGTCGGTTTGCGGAGCTGAGGACGAAAATAATTATGCCTTTGAAGAGCTTGCAGCAGGCAAGACGCACACTCTTTTTATGCTCGATAAAAATACAGAGGAGCGCGCCATGCGCCTTATCGACGAGCTGAAAGCAAAGGGCGATACGGCAGGTGGCGTGGCTGAAGTGCGCGTGCACGGCCTTAAGAGCGGATTCGGTAGCTGTATGACCTACGCCGAAAAACTCGATGGCAGAATAGCGGGCGCGCTGATGGGCGTGCAGGCGGTAAAGGGAGTGGAGTTCGGCCTCGGCTTCAAGGCGGCAGCCCTCCCCGGCAGCGCCGTTCACGACGAAATTTTTATGCGTGATGGCAGATTTATCCGCAAGACCAACAACGCGGGCGGCATAGAGGGCGGAATGAGCAACGGCGAAGATATTGTTGTCCGCGCCGCAATGAAGCCCATTCCCACGCTCATGAAGGGACTTGATACCGTAGATTTTGTAACGGGCGAGCCGTGCAAAGCGGCGGGCGAGCGCAGCGACGTTGCCGCCATATGCGCCTTTGAAATAATTATGGAGAGCGTGGTTGCCTTCACCGTTGCGCAGGCTGTAAGCGAGCGGCTCGGCGGCGACAATATGGCTCAGGTGATAAAAAGATATGCAGAACTATGAAATAAGGCAGCTTAGTATAGATACCCCAACCTGTACAAGCACCATCTTATGCGGCGAGGGCGCTTTTGAAAAATATGTGCCGGAGCTTATCGGAGGCAGGCAGTTTTTTGTGGTTACGGACAGCAATGTCTATTCAACTTACGGCAGTCTGTTCAGCGGGCTTTTTTCCGCAGGCGGGCTGTATGTGCTTCCCGCGGGCGAAGGCAGCAAAAACTTAAACCGTCTTTCGGCAATTTTAAAGGCAATGTTAAGCTTCGGCTTAAAGCGCGGCGGAACGGTGGTTGCATTCGGCGGTGGAGTTGTCGGCGATATTGCGGGGCTTGCGGCCTCGCTCTATATGCGCGGCACGCGCCTTATACAAATTCCCACAACCCTTCTTTCGCAGGTGGACAGCTCCGTGGGCGGCAAAACTGCAATAGATTTCTGCAATGTAAAAAATATTGTAGGCACTTTCTATCAGCCGCACTTCGTCGTGGTTGACCCCATGTTCTTAAACACCCTGCCCGCTCGCGAAATAAGGTGCGGTCTGGGCGAAATAATTAAGTATGGCGCGCTCAATGCCGCCATTTTGGAAAAACTTACAGAGTGCTCTTCACGTCTGCGCTCTTCAGAGTTTTTAAGGGAGATAACTTTCAACTGCATTGCTCACAAGGCGGAGGTCGTGCGCCTTGACGAGCGCGAGGGCGGACTGAGAAAAACTCTCAACTTAGGCCACACCACCGGTCACGCCTTCGAGCTGTTCTATAAGAGGAAGTCGCACGGCGAATTTGTACTCGTTGGTATGTACTACGAGCTATTCATTGCCGAAAGCCTCGGCATATGCTCGCCTGAATATGCACAAATTCTTAAAACGCTTATAAATAAAGTGATAAGCGTGCCCGCCTACGAAAACGCGGCCGAGGCGTGCAGAATGGCTCTGTACGATAAAAAGAATGTAAAATCGCAGGAAATTTCGCTTATCGTGCCTGAAAGCGAAGGCAAAGTCAAAGAGATTATGCTCCCCGTTTCGGAGTACGCAGATTATTTAGCGCGCTGCGCAGAGAGCCTTAAAGGCCAAAAAAGAGCGTAAAGGATAAGATTATGGAAAATTTAAAATTCACAGTAGTGGGTAAGGACGTTTCGCAGTCCTCAAGCCCCGCAATGCACACCTTCATAGCTAAAAAATTCGGGAAAAATATCGTCTATGAAAATATCTCCGTTCCCCCCGAAGAGTTTAAGGACAGGGCGGAGTACTTCTTCAAAAATTATACGGCGTTCAACGTCACAATACCGTTCAAGCTCGACGTAATTCCCTTTTTAAGCTCGCTCGAAGGCGATGCCGCAACTTTCGGCGCGGTCAACACCGTTATAAGCTCCACGCGCAAGGGCTACAACACCGACGGCCTCGGCTTTATGCTCATGCTCAGAAACAACGGAGTGGAGGCGGCAGGCAAAACGGTGCTCCTTCTCGGTGCGGGCGGCGCAGGCCGCAGCGCGGCAAAAAAGCTTAAGGACTGCGGGGCAGAGGTGTTCGTCTACGATAAAAATCCTGCCTCGTCGGCGGCCGTAGCTGAAGAATTCGGCGTTACCGCGCTTGCTGAAACCGAGGACAAGCCCTACGATATAATCATAAACGCGACAGGCATAGGTATGCACAAAACGGTTGGCATGTCGCCCGTGGGCAAGGGGCTCATAAGTCTTTGCAATACGGCGGTAGATCTCATATATGTGCCGCCCAAGAGCGCATTTTTAGAGATTGCCGAGGCGTGCGGCAAAAAAATAGTCAACGGCGTTTCCATGCTCTTCTATCAGGCATACTATGCCGAATGTATTTACTTTGACCGCCGTCCGCAGGACGAAGAGGCGAAGGAGTTGTTCAACGAATACTCAAAGGGGGTACGGGCATGAAATTTCTGTTCATCAACGGAGTAAACCTCAATATGACAGGCAGGCGCGAAAAGGGCGTGTACGGAACGCAGACGCTTGAGCAGATAAACGCAGAGATTGCCGATTTCTTCAAAGAGGACGAGTGCTCCTTCTTTCAGAGCAATTCAGAGGGGGATATATGCACTGCAATACAGTGCGCCGAGTGCGACGGCATAATTTTAAATGCTGGTGCGTTCACTCATTACAGCTATGCCATACACGATGCGATTGCTTCGGTAGATATTCCCGTCGTCGAAGTGCATATGTCGAATATCTTCAGACGTGAAGATTTCCGCCACAAATCGGTCATATCCGATGTGTGCGCAGGCACGATAGCCGGGTTTGGAAAATACAGTTATATTCTTGCCGCACAGAGCTTTAAATTAAAGGGCTGAAATGTTAGTTGCGGCATATATGCGCACCAATCTGATTTATACATAGTACAGTACAGATGTGCTGTGAGGAGTTTCGCGTATAAAAATTGAATTGCGGGGTATTTTATGAATATCGTTCTTTGCGGAATGATGGGCTGCGGAAAGACCGTCGTTTCGGCAGAGCTTGCTCGTCTTACGGGGCTTGAGCGCGTCGATACCGACGAGGAGATAGTAAAAAAATACGGCAGGATAGCCGATATATTTTCAAAGTATGGAGAGGAGCGCTTCCGAGAGATAGAAAGGGAAGTGGTCGCGCAGATTTCCTCGCGCAGCGGCATTATAATAGCCACGGGCGGCGGCTGCGTCTTGTCTGAAGAGAATGTCAGCAATTTAAAGCGTGGCGGAAAAATATTCTTTCTGCAGGCGGAAGTGCCTACGCTTATAAAGCGCCTTGAAGGCGATACAGAGCGCCCTCTGCTTGCGGGCGACGCAGCTCAAAGGATTGCGCAGCTGCTTGCCGTGCGCACTCCCATATATACTGCCGCGGCGGACGAGGTGGTAGTCACAGACGGCAATTCCCCCGCATATATAGCCAAACTAATTGCATCAAAGTGCGGTTTAGGCGTTCGCGGCTGAAAGTTTTTTTGTTATCTGAGAGAAAAAATAATTAAATTATAAAGGGTATTTATTATGGAAGAAAAGGTTGCGCTGATAACGGGCGGTACGCGCGGAATAGGCAAGGAAATAGCCTACGAATTTTTAAAGCGCGGGTATGAAGTGGTCATTAACTATTGCTCCGATGAGGCAGCTGCCCTTGCAACGCAGTCGGAATTCAATATGCTCGGCTACTGTCCCGTACTCATGCGCGCAGACGTATCTGACGAAGAGCAGGTAAACGAGATGTTTGCCGAAATTTTCAGACTGTACAACAAGCTCGACGTACTTGTCAACAATGCGGGGATTTCCTACATAAATGTAATTCAGGATACTTCGGCTGCAGAGTGGGACAGGCTTTTTGCTGTAAATGCGCGCGGTGTATTTCTGTGCAGCCGTGCCGTTGCCGACAGAATGATTGGTGCGGGCGGCGGCTCTATAATAAATATTTCCTCGATATGGGGCGAGGTCGGCGCCAGTTGCGAGGTAGCTTATTCTGCCTCCAAGGCGGCGGTAATAGGTTTTACGAAGGCGCTCTCAAAGGAGCTTGCGCCGTCAAACGTGCGCGTAAACTGTGTAAGTCCGGGCGTCATAGATACCCAGATGAACGCTCACCTCACCGCAGAGGAGATGGAGGACCTTATTCAGCAGATACCCGCAGGCAGGCTTGGCACGGGTGAAGATATTGCAAAAGCGTGCGCCTACCTTGCCGAGGCGGAGTATGTCACCGGCATAATTCTGCCCGTCGGCGGCGGTTTCGGCAAATAATAGTAAAATAGTATTTTCCAAGGTAATGCGCCGCTCTGCGGCGCTTATTTTTTTGTTTGCTTATTTATTTTATTTAAAGGCAGCGTTGCTGTCCTTTTTATGCTTTGGATATTAAATTGACTGTCTGTTACGAAAAAAAGTATATACAGGGTACGTACGACATTGTTTTGGGCAAATCCCTCACGCGAACCGCTCGTAGTATGCCATCCGGCAAGGTCACCACACGAAAAAACGGACAGCCGTTTGCTGTCCGCGTTTTAATATTATTATAAAGCGTACTTACGCTAATCTGCCGTTTCCCGTGTAGGAGCCCTCGACATTCTTTCGGGCAAAGCCCTTACGCGAACCGCTCGTAGTGTGCCATCCGACAAGGTCACCACACGAAAAAACGGACAGCTTATGCTGTCCGTTTAGTGTGGTGACCTTGCCGGGAATCGAACCCGGGATTGAGCCTTGAGAGGGCTCCGTCTTAACCGCTTGACCACAAGGCCATCGTTTAACGGTGTGATTATATCATACGGCGCGCGGCTTGGCAAGCAAATTTACTATCAATTTTAGCTCATTTTTTCTAAATTTTTTAAAATCATTTTTTCTTTAACGTATTGCACCCTGTCTCTCTGCGCCATTTGCACATATAATTCGGTTGCGCTTTCGTTTATAAATTTAAAATGGTCAGATAATGCAGGAAAAGTATTGAAGTATCTGCCTGGGTAAACCAACCTGTAACTCAACTTTTATAAATAGAAGTGACAGCAAAGTAAACCACAAAGTGCAACGCGCATGTTACACAAATAAACTACTGAAAAATCAGCACTGACGGAAGAGGTAGCGGGGCAAATTTTTTCTGCAAAGACATCATTTTTTAACCTGCGTGCGCAGGGTAAAAAGTGCATATTCTAATCTGTGCGCGCAGTCTATAAATTTTTGTGCTTATTTACATAGTGGGCTATGCCGCAGGCGTAGTGGGCATTATCGTCTTGAATTTTTGAATAAGTGTTATATACTTTCATCAGATGCGCGAAAAGTGCAAAAATTAAGGAGGATAATGTTGCAATGAAACGACAGAAAGGTCAGAAGCGGAAAGTGCTGATGGCGTTGGCAACCTGCGTGTTGTCGGCCGCGTGCCTCACTTCGGGTTTAACCGCAAGTGCCGCTACTTATAACCTTAACAGCATGAAAGGTCCCGATAACCTTTCACACGGCGGGCAGTTCTACAGCGACTACAATTCTATTGAAGAAGTGTTCGAAGCCGCTACCAAGCTCAACGGTGAAGTGGTTGCCGAGGGTACCGTAATGATGAAGAACGACGGAACGTTGCCCCTCAATCCCGCTCAGGACAGGCTCAGCGTATTCGGCGTAAGGTCGGGCGACTTGCAGGAGGGCGTAAACGGCGCCGTTATGGGTGAAAATGCCGTTGCGTCTACGGCAACGGGATTGAGAAACGCAGGTTTCGAAGTTAACCCCGTGCTCGAGCGTTGGTATGAAAATGTTGAAAACAGAGTGGAGAGCCAGGAAGTAGGCATAGACGGCTACGGTCCTCAGTTCTCTAAGGCAGTAAAGAGCTCTATTGATGTATATAACGGTGCAGCCGTAGTCATCATTCAGCGCTGCGAAATGAAGGAAAACAAGGACGCAAGCACGTCGCTCACGGGTCACACTGAAAACGGTACTGCCGTTGACGATAAAGTGGACGGCGCGTTTGCAGGCAACCGCCCTTACGACGGACCCAGAGAGCTCCAGGACGCCGTAAAGGCCGGTACGGAGCAGACCGACCCCTATGGCTGGGAACACGCCAACTCTTCGCAGTCCCCCGCGGAAGAGGGCGAAACCCCCACAGTGGGCGACAATGTGGAAGTAAAACACTACCTTCAGCTCACCGCTTCGGAAATAGCGCTCATAGATTATGTAAAGGCCAACTTCGATAAGGTTGTGGTAATGTTCAACTCTTCGACCTCATTCGAATGCTACAACCTTCAGAACGACCCCGCAATCAATGCAATGCTCTGGTTCGGCCGTCCCGGCATACAGGAATCGGGCATAACAGCCGTTGCAAAGATACTCAGCGGTGAAATCAATCCCTCTGGCGGACATTCCTCAGAGTGGGTGCGCGACTTCACGGCAGACCCTACCTGGATGAACAACGGCACAGGCCGTCAGTTCAGGTACGGCGCATACAGCGATGATGTTCCCGGCGACTTCGTATACAGATATCCCAACGGCAACTATACCATTCAGCCCGGCAGCACGGGTATAGGCGGTATAAGGGGCGTTGAATACGAAGAGGGCATCTACCTCGGCTATAAGTATTACGAAACATACTGGTACGAGACCATAATGGGCAATACCGAAGTTTCTGTAAACGATACCCCCAACTCCGAAGAGAATAAGGCCGCAGCAGACGCATGGCACAAGTTCAACGTTGTATATCCCTTCGGTTACGGTCTCTCCTACACCGATTTCTCATTCGATATAAAGGGCGTATATACAGATAAGAGCTGCACCACCGAGCTTGCAGCCTCCTCAGACGGCTCAATGTTCGCTTCAAGCGTCGGCAGCCCTGCAGAAGTTAAAAAGCTCTATGTTTCGGTAGACGTTAAAAACACCGGCTTTATTACCGGCAACAAGGCCGTTCAGCTCTATGTCACTGCACCTTATTACGAGGGCGAGATAGAAAAATCCTATGTAAAACTTGTAGGATTTGAAAAGACGGACGACATACTTCCCGGCAAGACGGACAACGTAGTTGTTGAAATAGACGTTCAGGACATCGCCTCCTTCGACTATGACGATGCCAACGGAAATGGCAACAGCGGCTGGGAACTTGACGCAGGCGCATACACGCTGCGCGCAATGAGCTGCTCGAGTGAGCTTGTATCCAAAGAGCAGAATATGTATGACGAGGCGGCGTTCACCATCACCGGCGAAGACCCTGTAAACCTCAAGCTCGACAGCTATTCGGATAATCCCGCCAACCCGCTCTTCTCCGATAAGAATTCCTTAGATTACTCTATACGCGAAAACGTTAACGCCAACGCGGACGACAAGATGGTAATTCTTCAGAGAAACAAGATGGACGAAACTTTCCCCGCACCTCCTACGGTGGGCGACCTCACCTTGAAGCAGGAAGTTATCGACCTTCAGAAGACCTCGCTCGGTATGCACTTCAACAATAACTTCAACGGTTATTTCGAGGATATAGGATATGAGCAGGGCATAGAAGACCCCGACGCTCCCTGGTATGTAGGCGCTGATGATATACCCGCCACCTGGACGCAGGCCGTTGCAGACGCAGACGGAAACGTTGCAGGCAGAGTAAACGGCAAGACGAAGGTTCAGCTCTACCAGATGGCAGGCGTTCCCCTCACGGGTTCAATAAAGGTAGAGGGCGACGACGAGTTCACGTGGGACGACTTCCTCAACCAGCTCACATATGCAGAGATGAAGTCACTGTTCACATCTGCGCCCGCAGCAATCCCCGCAATCGGCAAGCAGAAGGACAGCAATGCAGACAGACCGCTCAACCTTGCAAGCACATTCACCTGGGCGGACGCACCTCTTCAGGCTGCAACGTTCAATCAGGACCTCATCTATCGTCTCGGACAGATAGTAGGCGAATTTGCCCTTCAGAAGGGCGTTGGCAGCACCAGCGGATGGTGGGGCCCCGGCGCGAATATCAACCGTTCGCCGTTCGCAGGCAGAACCAAGGAATATTACTCGCAGGATGCAATACTCTGCGGATATATGGCAACTGCCGCCGTTGCAGGCGCACAGAGCAAGGGCTGCAACGTATATATCAAACACTGCGCACTGTATGATCAGGAGGATATGAACGCCGGCACGACCGTTTGGGGCGACGAGCAGACCCTCCGTGAAAATTACTTTGCGGCATTCAAAAAGACTATGCAGGAAGGCAACACCGCAGGCGCGATGCTCTCTTGCTGGCGCATAGGCCAGGTTCAGATAGCCAACAGCTGGAACTTCCTCACCGGCCTTGTAACAACCGAATGGGGTTGGTTCGGCGAGTGGGTGACCGACCATACCGGCGGCCAGAATTCACCCGCATGGGCTAATCCTCAGGTCACCGACGAAGCCGATACTTCCAACGACTGGATCTCCGGCAACTTCAACAGCCAGGATATACTTCTCCGCACGGGCTGCGTTACCCCGATGGGCGGCGCCTCCGGCGGCGTATCCGGCACATGGAACCCCGAACTCCGCAACAAGATGGGCGGAGTGGAAGTGGTAGTCGGCAGCGGCGAAGAAGCCAAGACGGTAGAATCTCCTTCCCAGTACTACTACATGCGCATGGTAGCTTTGAGGGGCCTTTATAAGGCAGCCAACAGCAAGCTTGTATCCTGCGGCGCAGACATAAGCAACTACACTGTTGCAGACATAACCGCCTTCAAACAGGCAACGGCAGGCACGGCAAGCGTGGCCCTTCCCGCAGGCGCAGTGCAGGCGGATAGCGAAGTTATCTACACCATAACAAGCGGCACTCTTCCCGCAGGCCTCACCTTTAACGAAAACACCGGCGTTATAAGCGGCACCCCTACAGAGGTAGTCACTGCTCCCATAACCGTTCAGGTAAACGTAAACGGCTGGATAAAGGCTACTGCAGATTTCAACATAGCCGTTCAGTCCCCTTGGCATATAGTTGCACCCGCAGGTGAAGTGGGTACCGCATATGCAGGTCAGTTCATACCCAACATCGAAGCTCAGGGCGACCTTACATTCTCTGTTGACGGCACTCTTCCCGCAGGACTTACCCTCAACGCGACCGACGGTACTTTGACGGGAACCCCTACCGAGGCCGGCACATATACCTTCAAGGTAGTGGCTACATATACATATACGACGTCAGGGTGGGGACCCAGCACGACGATAACGACGTATGAATCCGAACCTGTTACCGTAACCATCGCCGGCGCAGACGCAGGATATACCGAAAACGTTCCCTACATCGGTGAAAACGGCAACTGGTTCATCAACGGTCAGGACCTCGGCGTAAAGGCTGCAGGCGAAGACGGTGAAGACGGCGTTACTCCTACAATCTCCATAGACGAAACCACCAAACACTGGATAATCAACGGTCAGGATACGGGCATTGTAGCCGAAGGTCAGACGGGCCCTCAGGGACCTCAGGGTGAAACCGGACCTCAGGGACCTCAGGGTGAAACCGGACCTCAGGGCCCCGCAGGCGCAGACGGTAAAGACGGCAGCGGCTGCAGCTCTTCGATAGGCATTTACAGCGGCCTTACCGCACTTGCAGCGGCAACGCTCGTTCTCGGCGCAGTCGTGGCAATAAAGAAGGCTAAAAAGAACTAATTAACTGAATGTTCCGAATTATGCTCCGGGGATCGGTTGCGCTCCCCGGAGCTGTTCGGATATTTATTGCAGGCTGATTGCCCGCAAAGCGGCACAAGAGGCAGTCTGTTCAGATATATACAAATCAGACTACCGTGCTTTAGCTGTCTGTTCGGACACAGAACATAATTTAATTCTTGCTATCAAGCCGACAGGAGAATGAATATATGAGTACAAAGAAAAAATTTTCTATAATTTACAGAATATTTCTGTTTATGCTGTGCGCGGTTATTTCGCTTTCTCTCTTCGCGGGATGCGGAGGAGGCGGCGGTAAAACCGAGGCCACGGTAATGGACATTTCCATAAAGACGCAGCCCAAAACCGAGTACATATTAGGTGACGCGTTCGATATAACGGGCGGCGAACTTGAACTTTTATATACAGACGAAACTACTTCAACGATAGCTTTTTCCGCAGAGGGCGTAACTGTTACTCCGCCCGATATGACGACCGTCGGCAGCAAGACGGTTACTGTGGAATACGACGGCTTCGTTGATACATATATGATAACGGTTTCAGGCAAGACCTATACCATAACTTACAACCTCAACTATGAGGGCGCGCCTGCGGCTTCGCACGCTCAGGTGCCCGATGGCCAGGCCATCACCGCTCCTTCAGAGCCCACGCGCACAGGTTACCGCTTCGATGGCTGGTACACCGCCGCTCAGGACGGCACACTCTTCGACTTCAGCTCTTCAAAGGCGGATAAGGACCTCACCTTATATGCGGCATGGACAAAGGTATATACTGTCACATTCAGCCTCAACTATACCGGCGCTCCCGCAGATAAGCTTGTAGAGGTGGAGGAGAACACACCCGTTTCAGAGAGCGCTGCACCTTCTACATTGCGCGATGATTTCCTCTTCATCGGCTGGTATACGGCTGCCGACGGCGGTGAAAAGTACTCTTTTGCAACTGCCGTAACGAAGGATATAAGCCTTTATGCACACTGGGAAGAGATAAGCTCTGAAATAAATACCTACGACGTGACTTTTGATTACTGCTACAGCGGACTTGCCGATACGGTAGTGCGCGTGGCTGAAAACGATACCGTTGAAAAACCCGCCGACCCCACCGCAAGCGGCAGGACGTTCGTGGGCTGGTACACAGACGAACAGTATACTTCGGCATATGATTTCTCAACTCCCGTAACGCAGAGCATCACTCTGTATGCCAAGTGGAATGTTACGGCATACACCATCCGCTTTGTATATTCCATCGACGGCAAAGAGACGGTATATGCAACCAGGACGGTAATTCCCGGACTGTTCGCAACAAAGATAGATATGCCAGAAGTAAGCGGCTACTACTTTGTAAAGGATCAGTGGTATACAGACGCGGCGTTCACAACTCTCTTCGACTTCACCAAGCCCGTAAATGACGATGCCACGCTCTATGCCAAGCCCCTCAAGGAAAACAAGTTTGAGGCCGAGTTCACATACATAGACGCAAACAAGACAGGCCAGGGCTCTTCCAACAACATGACAGGCCTCGATATAATCGACCCCGACAACGGAACGGCGCAGGCAAGCAACGGCTTCTATGTAAGCAATCTCTACTATAACGGCGCATTCCTCGAGTTTGTTATAGAGTCAGAGGCAGAGGTAACCGACGCCGTGCTTATGCTCCGCCTTACGGCCGAGTGGGAGGATATGTTTATTGCTCCCAAGGATACAACGGTCAACGGCAAAAACTACTATTCATTTGTAGTTTCCTCCGCACCCGCGCTCACCGATACGGACGGCAATGTAAAGAAGGACGAAAAGGGGTATGTGCTCTACGATACAACAAAGGAAGTGGAGTATGACTACGACCCCATAGCTTTAGAGGGCGCAATTCCCTTCGATGTGAGCATGTACGATAAGCGTCCCTTCGATAATCACCTCATAACAACGCAACTTCATCTCTACAAGGGTACAAATGTAATTCGCCTCACAGTGAACAACAACCACTCGCACGACGGTACAATCCACGCCGAAGCGCCTACTATCGACTGTATGTTCATATATACCGATGTAAAGCTCAGCTGGTCGCCCTACACGCATAATACCGACGGTATGAGCTTATAATGCGAGGTGCATAATGAAAAAAATTTCAATGGCTCTCACGGGCGGCGCAATGCTTTTTGGCATAGTCGCCCTGATAGTATACGGCTGCACGGGTGTAACGGTGTTCAGCAGCCAGCTCTCGCCCGGTATGTTCGCAACAGGCGTCATAGGCCTGGTTATTGGCGCATTCAGCATAGTAATGATTGTTACCGGCCTCTGGCCTGAAGTTATGGCGCGCTTTTTAAAGCTTATAATCTTTATTTGTTTTCTTATGTGGCTTATGGCGCTTCTGTTCTACATTGCTTCGCAGGTAAACTACCTCGCCAGCATATTTGTGGGAATAGACGGCACCAAGTTCACGGCTGAATTTATAATTATCGTGCTGTTTTTGCTTATTGCGGCGGGTTGCACGCTCGCAGCGTCGATTGTTTGCAGACCGTGCGCAAAGGAGGCGGCAAATGAACGCTAAACTTTTAAATAAGCTCTCAAAGGGGCTGTTCATAGGCTTTTCAACGCTGCTTGCCGTGCTCTCGTCACTCTACGGGGTAGCTGCGGAAAACAGCGGCACGATAAGTGAGGCGCTGGGCGCGCGGACCTTCATTATCAAAAAGGGCGACAGCACGGGCGTGGATACCGAATATTTCAAGTTCGACTATTCCGACCCCGATACTTACAGAAAGGCGGCCGAAGAGTTCTGCCGCAGGCTGGAATCCGAAGGCGCGGTGCTGCTCAAAAATGACGGAGCGCTGCCCCTCAGATCGGGCGCCAAGGTCAGTATGTTTGCGCAGGGCGCGGTAAAGCCCAACTATTCGGCAACAGGCTCAAGCTCCTCGGGCGCGCAGGCATACGACAGCTTTAAAACTGCGCTCGAAAGCGTGCAGCTTTCGGTAAACCCCACGCTGTGGGATTGGTACATGAACAACGGCAAGCGCCGCACCGACAAGACCGACGGACTGGTAAAGACCTATACGGTCAACGAGGCCGAGTGGTCAGCCGTAAAGTCTGCCGCAGGCAATACCCTTTCCGCCTACGGCGACGCGGCGATAGTGGTGTTCTCCCGCGACAGCGGCGAGGGCTACGATGTATCGGTAGAGGGCAGCGACGGCGCGGACGGCACCTATCTTTCGCTCACGAAGCAGGAGAGGGACCTCCTTAAGGGGCTGGCCGAAGAGAAGGCTGCGGGCAATATAAACAGTATAGTCGTGCTTCTCAACTCGGCCGTGCCCATAGAGCTTGATTTCCTTAAGGAAAGCGGCATAACGGTGGATGCGTGCATGTGGATAGGCAACCTCGGAATGACGGGCGCATACGGCGTGGCAGACGTGCTTTCGGGCAAGGTAAATCCTTCGGGCAGACTGTCCGATACCTATTGCGCAGATAATCTTTCCTCACCTGCAATGGCGTCGTGGCAGTACAACGAAAACGGACTGTTTTCGCAGCTCTATCAGAATTATTCGCAGTACTCGCTCGGCGAATCGCAGCGCTACTATGCCGTATATAACGAGGGCATATATGTAGGTTACCGCTACTATGAGACGAGGTATGAAGACTATGTTACGGGCAGGGACAAGACCGGCGCTTTCGACTATTCCTCTGTGGTTGCATATCCCTTCGGTTCAGGTCTTTCCTATACCACGTTCTCATATTCCGACTATAATGTGACCGAGAACGAGGCGGGCGACGGCTACAATGTCACCCTCACGGTCAACAACACGGGCAAAGTGGAGGGACGCGAGGTCGTTCAGATATACCTTCAGAAGCCCTACGACCCCGCTCTCGGCATAGAGCAGTCGGCGGTGGAGCTCGTCGGTTTTGCCAAGACCGGGCCGATAGCTGCGGGCGGAGAGACTTCGGTTACCATAGAGGTGGATAAAGAGGCGTTCCGCTCCTACGATGCGGACGAGAACAAGACCTATGTGCTTGCTCCCGGCAGCTATTATCTTACGGCGGCGCACGATGCCCACGACGCGGTGAACAACATACTTGCCGCAAAAGGGCATACAGTTGAAAGTACAGAAGGCAGAATGACAGCCGACGGCGATGTAAACCTCGTAAAGGAGGCGCTCAACCAGGGCAGCCTTGATACGCAGACGTACTCCAAATCTTCAGAGACGGATAAGCCCATAACCAATCTTCTGGACTTTGCCGATATAAACAAGTATGAAAACAGGGGCAACAACAGCGTAACATACGCCTCGCGTGCTGATTGGGAGGGCACCTGGCCCAAGTCCAACATAGCGCTCACCGTTGCAAACCAGGCGATGGCGGACGACCTTGCAAGCCATAAGCCATTGCCCGAGGACGGACCTCAGGCTCCCGTGTACAACCAGCAGAACGGACTTAACCTTATAATGCTGCGCGGACGCGACTATAACGACGACGCATGGGATAAGCTCCTCAACCAGATGACTTATGAAGACCAGTCCATGCTGCTCAGCAATGCGGCTTTCGGCACAAAGGCGGTAAATTCTGTCAACGCACCAGGCACGTCGGCAAACGACGGCCCTACGGGCGTAAAAAATTCCATTACGGGCACGGCCTTCCCCAGCGAGGGTATATGGGCCTCTTCATTTGATGTGGAACTTATAGAGGAGGTCGGTTCATTCCTTGCCGAAGACTGTCACCTCAACGGTATGGACGCGCTCTATGCCCCCGGTATTAACATACACAGAACTCCGTTCGGCGGACGCGCGCACGAATATTTCTCTGAAGACCCCTACCTCACGGGCGTATCGGCAGTGGCCGAAGTTACGGGCTTGCAGAAGAAGGGCGTGGTTGCCGTACTCAAGCATCTTGCCTTCAACGACGCCGAGTCCGCACGAAATGGCATAGGAGTATGGCTCAACGAACAGGCCGCGCGTGAAATTTATCTGCGCCCCTTTGAAATAGCAATGCGTCCCTCATCATACGGTGAAAACGCCGCTATGGGCGCTGCGGGCACAATGTCCAGCTTCAACCGCGTCGGCACTATATGGACGGGCGCATCCTCTGCGCTTCAGCAGCAGATAGGCCGCGACGAATGGAACTATATGGGTTACTACATAACCGATATGGCCTCGGCAAACGGCGCGCAGTACATGACCTACGACGACGGTATATATAACGGCACAGACCTCTTCCTCGGCAGCGGCTCAAAGACGGCCCTGCGCGACTGGAGGAATAACGATGCCTACAAAAACCGCGTAAGGGAGGCAACGCACAGAGTGCTGTATGTAATAGCCAACAACAGCAGCGTAATGAACGGAGTGGAGGCCACCGACGAATTTATAGTAATAATGCCCTGGTGGCAGGTCACGCTGATAACGCTTATTGCCGTAAGTGCATTTGTCACCTGCGCTTCGGCGGGGCTGTATATAGCGCTCAATGTAAAGGATATGCGTAAAAATAAATCATAAGGTTGCTCTTCAGGCTTTAATCGGGGCGGCTGCGCAGAAATCCGCAGCCGCCCCTTTTAAGTTACGCGCAAAAATTGTAGGTTAGGTTTTTCTATTGAAAACGCCTAGCCGTTAATCTATAATTAAATTGCGCATTAGTGATGTGTTTTTGGGGGAATTTAATATGACGCGCATAGCAATAATAGACGAGAGCCGCAACGACGCTCTCAGTTTAAAGGAACAGTTAAAGCGGTTTGCCTCATCCTTTGGCGACAGTGCAGACATAGTGTGGTTTTCCGATGTGGTTACCTTTTTCGAGGCATACTCCGCCGACTATGACGCAATCTTCTTAGAGGCGCACTTTTCATATGCCGACGGCTTTGCCGTGGCGGGCAGAATAAGGCAGCTGGACAGGTGCGTCTCCATAATTTTCACGTCTTCAATGAAGGAGCGCGCCATAGACGGCTACAAGGTTGGCGCGGCCGACTTTTTAATAAAGCCCGTCACATATGCCGCGCTCTCCGCCGCAATGGAGCGCATAATGCCCCTGGTCGCGGCCGCTGGGCGCAACAGATTTTCCATAAAAACTCCCGCAGGGCTGCGCTGCATAAACCCGAGCAGCATAATGTTCGTGGAGGTGCGCAGGCACCGACTTACCTTCCACACCGCTGACGAGCAATTCGAGGCCTGGGGTACTCTTGCCGCAATCGAGCAGGAGCTTCCGCAAAATCTGTTTTTCCGTATAAGCAGCTGTTTTATAGTAAATATGCAGTACATAGCGCGTGCGGAGGGCGAATATATAACTGTGGGCAAAACCGAGCTTAAAATTTCCCGCAGGAGGAAGTACGAATTTATCTGTCACTACGAATATTTCCTTAAAGGTCGCGCGGGTTGAATATGCGGAATATCTGTTTTAAATGTTTTAGTCTGCGCACGCAAACTAAAACATTTAAATTTTTTTGCCTATTGAAAACAGTTTTGCGGTATGATATAATTAAATAGAATAAGTTTTGCAATACGGAATTGTATTTATGTCTGTATCTTAAGGGTATGAGAGGAGGGACAATGATAAATATAGCAATCGTAGAAGACGACGAAAACGATGCAAAACTGCTTGAAAGCTGCCTTATAAGGTATTTTGAAGAGAGCGGGGAAAAGTGTTCGATTTCAAAATTCAACAGCGCGCAGACCTTTCTTGTGGTCAGCAAAAGGTTTTCCATTGTCTTTATGGATATAGAGCTACCCGATATGGACGGCATGACGGCCGCCGAAAAGCTCAGGCAGACAGACGAAAATATCGTTCTGATATTTGTGACAAATATGGCTCAGTTTGCCATTCGCGGATATATGGTCGACGCGCTCGACTTCATAGTAAAGCCCGTCGTGTATGAAGATTTTATAGTAAAGCTCCGCAAGGCGGTGGCGCGCGCCTCCGGTTTCGGCCAGCACGAAGTTACGGTAAACCTTCTGGGCGAGGGCGTCAAACGAATAAACATCTCATCAATAAGGTATGTGGAGGTAATAGGTCATACCCTTTCATACCATACAGATGGCGGTACATATCAGGTCTACGGCACTTTAAAAAACTGCGAAGAACTGCTCGGCTCGGGCTTTGTGCGGTGCAACAACTGTTACCTTGTAAATCTGCGCTATGTATACAGCGTAAAGGGATATACGGTCTATGTGGACGGCGAAGAGCTTAAGATAAGCCAGCCCAGGAAGAAGGCCTTTATGAAGGCGCTGAACAACTTCCTCGGCAGCGGGGGATAAGATGTTTTTTGTTTTCAACAGTCAGTTTTTTTGGTACAGACTGGTATTTTTAACAGAATTGCTTATAGCTGAGGGGCTGTTTACTTTTAAACTCAGGCGGCGTTCGGGCTATGCGTGGCGCATGCTCGCCAGCATTGCGGCGCTTTATATAGTCGTTTTCTGCATGCCGGTATTCACATTCACTCAAAAGAATTACCTGCCCGTTCTTACAACCTGTTTTACCTTTCTCTTTATATTCGCCCTCACCGTCCTCGGCCTTTTCATGTGCTATAAAGAGCCGCTGATAAACATAATTTTCTGCGCGCTCGCCGCGTACTGTTCGCAACACATAGCCTACGAGGTGTACAGCCTTGTAATAACTGCGAGCGGCCTTTCAAACGGAATGCAGGGCGCTTACGGCTACGGCGGCATACCAACCGAATACAATGCCTTTACGGCGATAGTATATTTCGACGGCTATGCTATCGTCTATTTTCTTATGTACATAATTTTCGGCAGGCGCATAAAAAAGAACAGCGAACTGCACCTCAAAAACAGCGTCATAGTACTTGTTGCGGCCATAACGCTTATAATTGTAATCTTCTTCAACGCCATAATACTGCAGCGCATAACCGAGCGCACCGATATGCTCATAGTCTACCTGACTTTTGTATACGACATAATGTGCTGTCTGTTCATAACCTTCATACAGTTTGCGCTCAGCGTGTCAAACTCAATGAAGAGCGAGCTGGACATTATCCGCAGGCTGCGCGACAAAGAGCACGAGCAGTACGTCATTTCCAAGGAGAATATAGACCTTATCAATCTTAAGTGTCATGACCTCAAGCATCAGCTGAGGAGACTGGGCGCGCAGGGTAAGCTGGACGAAAATGTGCAGCACGAAATCGAGCAGGCGGTGGATATTTACGATTCGGTTGTAAAGACGGGCAACGAGGCGCTCGACGTCATTCTGACAGAAAAGAGCCTGCTGTGCAGCAGAAACGGCATCAAACTTGCCTGTATGGCAGACGGTGCAAGCCTTAGCTTTATATCTTCATCCGACCTCTATTCGCTGTTCGGGAACGCAATAGATAACGCCATTGAGGCGGTAAAGGGACTGGAAAATCCGGGAAAGCACACCATCGGACTGGTGGTAAGAAAGGTGCACGGCTTTCTTTCCGTAAATATATGCAACTACTACGCAAACGAAATAACGCTTGTGGACGGACTGCCCGCAACCACAAAGGAAGATACGCGCTTCCACGGCTACGGGCTCAAGAGCATTAAAATGATAGTGGAAAAATACGGCGGCGATCTTTCCTTCCAGACGCAGAACGGCGTGTTCTACCTGAATATACTGTTTCCGCTTGAAGGGGAGGCTTAAGGTATGGGCAAGCTTAAAAAAATCTCTGTAAAAAGTCTGCTTCTGTATACCGTTCCGCCCCTTGTAATACTGCTTGCAACCATTATAACCATAACGGCGGCAATGCTCTTCTATGCCGACTCCATGGACGTCATTTTCGGCAGGGGGGGGGCGCGTAGTCGTTCCCTCTGAAAATACTGCGGACTGGGATACCGAATACTATCATAAGCAGTTCAGCGCCGCCCTGGGCGAGGAGGGTTCGCGCGCAAACGGAGCGCGCGTCACCAAGCAGATAGCCGACGAAGGCATCGTGCTTATGAAGAATGACGGCGTACTTCCACTTACCCGCGGCGAAAGCGTAACGCCGTTCGGATACAGATACATTCACCCAATATACGGCGGCACGGGTTCGGGCAATACAGATGTCTCTGAAGACTACGGCTGGTCGGCGGCCGACTGCCTTAAAAAGTACTTTAAGGTAAACCTCGACGCCGAGCATAGGCTGATGGATTCCGTGCCCGTTCAGCTAACGGCAACTTCTGCCGACAAGGCCTTCTCCGAAGAGGACGGGGACACGGAGTTTGCAGAGGCGAGCAACTCTATCTATGAATTTGAAAGCAGCGTTTACAGCGGCATAGAACAGACTTTCGAGAACACCGTGGGCGTAGTCTTTATAGGCAGAATAGGCGGTGAGGGCAGCAATATCCCGCACGAGCCCTTCTATATGAACAGAGCGCCGCACGCGCTCGCGCTGTCTGATTATGAAAAGGAGGCCATCGCCGTTGCCAAGCGCTTTTGCAAGGCGGTGGTGGTAGTTCTGAATACCTCCAACACAATGGAGATTGCCCCGCTTATGGAAGGGGAGTACGAGGCCGACGCCATAATCTGGATAGGCGGCCCGGGCTCTATGGGCTTCGACTCGCTTGCGGATATTATGTGCGGAGTGGTAAATCCGTCAGGCAGGACGGTGGATATTTGGGAGAGGGATATGCTCTCCAATCCGGTAATGAGCAACTATAAAGAGCAGCTCTACACAAACACATCCGATATATGTATTGCAGGCAAGAATAACCGCCGCTTTCCGCCGGGGGTTTACTTCCTTGAGTACGAAGAGGGTATATACTACGGCTACCGCTATTACGAGACGGCTGCCGTTATGGATAGCGGTTTTGCCTACGGCTCGCTCGACAGCTTGGGCGGGACAGCCTTTCAGGGCGCGGTGACTTATCCCTTCGGCTACGGTCTGTCCTACACGAGTTTTGAACAGAGGATAACCGATTTTTCAGACGACGGTGAAGAGATAATCGTCACGGTGGAAGTAAAAAATACGGGTGGTGTCGATGGCAAAGAGGTGGTGCAGCTGTACTACTCCGCGCCTTATACGCAGACGGACAGACAGTACGGCATAGAAAAGGCGGCTAAAAATCTTGCCGCGTTTAAAAAGGTGTCTGTGGAAGCGGGTGAAAGCGTCACGGTAAAGCTAGGCATATTAAAGGAGGATATGGCGTCTTATTGCTATACCCGCGCAAATGAAGACGGCACCGTGGGCAGTTATTTTCTTGAAGAGGGTACATACCGCATAATTCTCGGCAAAAACAGCCATGAAGAGTGGGACAGTTGCTATACTTCAATATCTGAGGGAATATGGTACAGCGGCGAAAATTTAAGGTCTGGCGACAGAGCCGCCCAGTCAGAGCTGGACGAAAGGGGAAGGCCGCTCGATTTCCCCGCCTGCATCAGAGAGAATAAGGATGCGGATTTCGTTGCGGCGACCAATCAGTTCCAGGACAGCAGCGACTATATGAACAGTGAGGCAACCATATTTTCCAGAGCGGACTGGAAGGGTACATTTCCAAAGTCCACTGCCACCAAGGCGCTCTCTGAAGAGCGTGTTGCCGAGTGTTCAAATTTCGACCCGTATAACGACCCTGTGCTGGGTATGGACGTTCCGGGCAGCGCCACATATACTGAAGAGGCGCTCACGTCTGGCGCGGACAGCGGTCTCAAACTCTCAGATATGCGCGGCGTAGGCTATTATGACGAGATGTGGAACACCTATCTCGACCAGATAGACTATTCGGAAGAGGCTGTCATAAAAATGATTTTCTCTTCAAGGTACTCAACGGCGGAGGTGGAGTGCATAGTCAAGGTTGAAACTACCGACCTCGACGGCTCTCACGGCATAAAGATAACGGGCGCGTCCGACCTTCTCGCCACCTGCGCATACTGCACTGAGGTTGTACTGGCGTCTACGTGGAATACAGCGCTTGCATATGCCTACGGCGAGGCCGTCGGGCAGGAGTGCCTCACTCTCGGCGTAAACGGCTGGTATGCGCCCGCGCTCAATGTCCATCGTTCGCCGTTCGGCGGCCGAAACTTTGAATATTATTCTGAAGACCCTCTCATTCTCGGCAAAATGGCGGCGGCGTGCGTCTCCGGCGCGGCATCGCAGGGTACTGTCTGCTACATAAAGCACTTCGGAATGAACGAGTTTGAAGATAAAGCCATAAATACCTGCTGCTGGGCGACTGAGCAGACAATACGCGAAATTTATCTGCGCGGTTTTGAAATCGTCGTAAAGGAGGCGCGTGCAACTATAAGTTATATCGCAGACGGTGAAGGAAATACCGCGCACAGGACAATGCGCGCCTGCACGGCGGTAATGGCTGCGGGCACGCTGATGGGCGCAAAGTGGGCTGCGGCTGACTATAACCTCCTCAACAACGTATTGCGCACCGAGTGGGGCTTTCAGGGCGTGGTCACAACGGATATTGCGCCCCAGGCCACGCCAAATGTAGCGTACAAGTGTATTTTTGCGGGGTCGGACCTGCGTATGTCGTACAATCCGGGCGATACGTCGATAATGAATACCGCCGCAGGCAAGGCGGTGGCGCGGCGTGCGGTAAAAAATATATGCTACGCATATGCCAACAGCAATGTCACCAACGGACTTGCACCCGGTTCAACGGCATACTATGCCATATCGCCATGGAAAGTAGGGCTTATAATTGCAAACGTGGCAGTATATGCGGTGATAATTTCAGTCACAGCGTTTGTTGTTTGGTATATTTTAAAGCAGCGGCGGAGCGGATTATAATTGCGTTTATAAACTGCTTAAGCTGAATTATTCCTGCAAGTTATGGCATATCTGTATTTTTTGTCGGCAAATTTTAAATTAAAGCGTTTTAGATGAATAGTACGGGGCGTGGCGGCTGAAAGCCGCCACGCCCCTCTATACCGATTAGGAATACTACGAAAAAAGAGGTAACAGCGTGCGAAAATTTGCACCGTAAAGAACACTGCCGTATCCCTACGGGAGCCTCGGCAGGGCGCACCTACGGCGACGCCCGAGCGGGCGGCTGTCTGCCGCTACGCAACTCGCTTCCGATTAGGAACACCACGAAAACCTAATTCGAATGCCTTAAAGGTGTTTGAGTTAGGCTTTTTTCTATGCGTTTAACCGATAAACATCTCAATTTTAATTTTCTGTAAGACGGGAGACGTCTTTGCATACAGATAGGTGCATATTGTTACTGTATTCCTATAAAAGCAAAAGCCCCGACTTTCATAGTCGGGGCCGCTGTTTATTATAGGATTGTTAAAGTAAATTTCCATCTTATCGTCGTATAAAACGATATGCTTTACCAAGTAATTGATGAGTGTTTTGGACTCATACAGCAGAGCCGTTTCATAGAACTCGCGCATATTCTGTTCGGTAAGCTTGATACAAGTTTTATTTTGTTCTTTTATGATAAGGACTTCAAGTTCCTGCTGTCGTTCTCCAAGCTCTTTCAATCTTTTTGCCGTGGCCTTTGATACCACGCCTCGCTCTATCGCATTGACAATGTTATCTATTGAAATCTGAACCTGCTTTTGTTCTTTGAGCAGCATATTCAGGACTGAATTAGCTTTTGTCTGTTCCTCCTGCAATTTTAAGAGATTACAAATTATGTAGTCCATTGTTTCGGGACTTTTAAGTTGTGCAATAACCTCATTAAGCACAAGCTCTTCAAGAACTTCCTTTCGTATCATTGTTTTGTGGCAGCTCCCGCTTTTCTTTTTGCGGCTGCTGCACTTATAGTAATAAATGCGCGTGCCGTTTCTTGTCGTTCCGCTTTCGGCATTTATAGGTTGACCGCAATATCCGCATTTCAGTTTACTTGCTTGCGCAAATGGACAATACGTTTGTATTGCGTTAGGATTCTTTTCCT
>ERZ1643249.1084-NODE-1084-length-28128-cov-12.875503_pt1 | contig 28128 bp, 23 predicted proteins | sample MGYA00579263_ERZ1643249 | MGnify/ENA primary metagenome ERZ1643249 (study PRJEB29033, sample SAMEA4952264) | chicken gut metagenome | biome: Broiler Chicken; feature: Gastrointestinal Tract; material: Caecum | place: Ireland | collected 2018 | study: Broiler...
ACAATGTTCACCTCCTTTGTGAGATGTCGTTTGCTATATTATATCACAGAATCGTAGTTTTTTCAATCTGCGCAAAGCGCAGTGGCCAATTCATCCCCCACCTGAAGGAGGGGGAATTCTTGGCCGGTTATCTTAAATAGTAATTAGTACTGTAGGCATGCATTAAAATAAATATGTGCTATAATATAAACACAGGAAAGAAAAACTGCGACAAGCGGTTGGCCTTTTCGGATGATTTTTACTTGGCGAAAAAAATCACACAACGCAAAAACCGTCACTTGCAAAAGTGGCGGTTTTTGCGTTACAAAAATACGCCGGGAAAGCCCACTCCGTGAGGGGTGGGAGGATGTCAATTTATTACAATGGTGACGGTAAAGTCACCGATATGTAATGTGATTCGCATTTGTATTGGTACAGAACAAGCCTCTCTGGTGTTCCAGGGAGGCTTGTTCTGTTCTTTCTGCTCATCGGAATGTCATGGCAGCGAGAAAATAGGCCCGCTGGCAGAAACCAGGGGCCTATCGAGCATTGTATCAGTCGAACACAAGGCTCACGATACCACTTGTATCAAACGGACTGATAACACGAGCGGAATCTTTTTTGCCGATGAACTTGTCGGGAGCGTCGGAAATAATGATGTCTGCATCTTCCCATTTCTTTTCGAAAGCAGGGAAGCGATACTGCAGCATCCGACCAAGGGTTGTGCTCTTGAGTTCGACAGCATAGCGACAGACATCGGAGACGGAATTGGCGGAAGAAGAAAGGTTTGAACGGGCGATAGCGCCGACTGCACGGTCTACAACCACGATTTCATTCCGGGTTAAGTCGAGAACAACGGCGACGATGTCACGGCTCTGTGCAGTTAGGTCGTATTTGTTCGTCACTGTGGAAGGCTCGAAGGTATCGCCTGTGCCATCACGAACCATCACCCCACAGAATGCAGATTCAAGCTGGTCGAACGGAATGCCGGAATAAGAGTTCACAAACATAGCTACATAACGCACACCGGCACGGCGAGCAGCTTTCAGGTCGAAATCTACGTATTCGACAGACCCGTTCGGGCCACTGCAGCGCCGGTCACCAGAATGTACACCACCAATCTCTCGAATTGATGGATGGTAGTAGCTTATGGTGTTACGTTCGCTAAACGAATAATCTGCATCCATAAAGGCTACAGACAAATCGAGGTCAATACCCGAAAATGCACTGATTTCGTCGCCCTTCCAGTACAAGAAGCAACGAAGGATATCGCCGTCTGGAAGCGGAAAACGAGAGCCACAGGAAGCCACACGAGAGCCGGAAGTCAATTGCCGTACGTTGTCAGGGAAAATGAGCTTTTCGCAATGACAAACCGGGTCCACGTACACAGAAGTAGTGTCAGTTTTATCCCGGCGCATCAGCTGCCACATCTCGTTGGCGATATCGTCAGCGATGTTATTGCAGAAAGCCTGGTCAAGCGGTGCGATTTCACGAGTCAAGGACTGCGCCGATGCACCATTACGCTTACCGACAGCAAGCTGTACAGTATTGTTCCTGTTGCGGAAATGATTTACGACCTGCAGCAGAACACGCGGAGAAACCTTTTGTGCAACAGAGGTGAAGCGGAAAGCAACACGATACCGTTCCGCATCATCCTTACAGTTACGCAGGCAGAAATCGAGATAACGGGCAAACAGCCCTGGACGCTGGAGCAAGTGCTCGGACAGCTTTTCAGCATTCACCGGCCGTTTCATCAGCTGTTCCAGTTTACCATTGTAGGTTTCGATGTAGGCGCCAGAACGAATCAGACCAAACGCCTTAGCCGTTTCAGGATACAGATTCTGGTACTCGCCAGGATGAAGACGCTCACCCAAACGCTTCCAGACTTCGCCATCCTGTGCCATGCTTTCGGCAATATTGTTGGTCTTTTCAATTAGCCCAAGCAAAAACCGTCTCTCACTGCGCTTAAAGTTTTTGAAGTGTGTCTCGGTTGCAAGAGAGATGTCGCCGTCACTACACGCGGCCGCCAGACGAAGGACATCACGGGCAGTAGTATATCCAGACAAGCAATGCTGGCTCTCAATATCATTGCCGAGCAATGTCATAACCATGGCAGTATACAGAGCAAGATTCTCCTTGACGGGAATCAACAGATTCTGCATCTCGTTTGCCACAGAACGGGCAAAGAACTGGTCTGCCATGATGAATTTGAGGTCTTCGACATCATCAGCCGAAAGTGGCGTCTGTCCTGTGAACATTTCAATGGCCAGTTTTCTCGCGCCATCCTTACTACAAAGCGGAATCTGCTTGAGGGCGTAAACATCCTTCTGAGAAAGCTCCGGTTCAACAACATGGATATCAAATTCTGGCTGCCACTTCCCACCGGACAGGTAATGGAACAGGTTGGCAATATACTGTACTGCCAAATCTGCATGCATAACATCATGGGGATAGTTAGGCCACACAGTCTTGGCAGAATCTATGGCACGAGTGTCTTTTGTTGCCATCTCAAACAGTTCATCAAAAAACAGGTGAAACCTGGCAGGGGTAATGGTAAAACAGGCTTGCAAGAGTTCAGCAGACATGGTATAACCATACGGTGCCAATTTTATGTTCGCTGTAGCGACATCCTCGCGGGTGACAATGTCTTCGCCAGATACTGCCACAGCCGGCACCATTACGCCGCGATGATGCCGAAAGGTGAAGGCGTTCAAATTGCTGGTGGTCAAGAATTCTGTATATGCTTTAGTAGTCGGATAAGCAATTTCCAGTTCTGTCATTGCGGCATCAAGTTCCGGTAAATCGGCGCGTTGCTTGCTAACAAATTCGTCAAAAGTCATAATGTATCCTCCCCCAAAAAGAAAAGAGCCTGAGCCGATAGATGGCTCAGGCTTGAATGATAGCCGAACTACTCGGAAAGCACAGTCACTGCGAAAATCCAAATTATTCTTAGAAGGAAGCGACTGTATAGCCGAATATCAGGCTAATCATTATCTCACGTCAGAAACTTTATATGTCAGAAAGACAATACAAAGTATTTCACCATTGCTCATTATCGAGCACGAAATGACGCTGCAGCTTGACTGCGCAACAATCACTGTTTTGGCCATATCTTTTCTGAAAAGTTGAAAAGATAGATGCGTGATTTGAAGCACGCAACGTTTGCCGAAAAATGTGGTGATTCCAAAATGAGATTCACAAAGCCAGGATGGAGAGCGAATCCACTGAATACACTTTTCACCAAATGCTTGTTAGAAGGAAGTGGATTCATAGCCATCTCTGTAGTTCTTATATTATACCACGAATCATTCGGAATCGCAACTCAATAAAGGAAAACGTTAAATAAAAATTTGCTTTCCAAAAAACCAGATTTCCTTTTAGCTTGGCAGAATATTTGCGGCTCGCCTTTGCAGAATAATCTTTTTCCGAAAGAAAAAATTATCGCGAAAGATTGTTTTCTCGAAAAGAATTTTGTGGTATAATATATACGTAGCCTTCCAGAACGGAAAAGGCTATGGCGACTGCCAAGAAAAGGGGTGAAAATCATGGCAGAGGAAAACAAAAAAGAGAAAAAAGAAATCATCTACACCGGTGACGCCAAAATAGCCGCCGACAATGTTGCTTTTTGCGAGAAGGCTGTTGAGGATGCAAAAGCGGCTCTGGCGCAAGCAAAGGCGGAACTGAAAGAGGCATATGCCAAACAGCGCAAAGAAGAACGTGAAGCTCGTGCCAAGAAAAAGGCGGATGCCAAGGCTGCCGTTGCCAGCGCATTGTCGGCTGACTCCATTGAGCCGGAAGAGCTGATGGCTTTCCTGGAAAGCCGCAAAGGCACATCGGCGGATGAGGCCTAACTGTTCATGCAATCGAGTATCTAAGAATCTAACCATCTCGGCTCGACCGTTTTTCGTGCGGCCGAGCCAATTTCATATATTTTGTAAAAGATGACTTTCAAAGACTTCATTACCAAATTTGGATATGATACGCTGGATAAGCAGCAGCGGGCAGCAGTACAGGCAACTAAGGGACCTGTACTGCTATTGGCCGTGCCTGGAAGCGGAAAGACCACAACGCTACTTGCACGGCTCGGCTATCTCATCTATGGAAAAGGTGTAGACCCATCTAAAATTCTTACCTGTACCTATACGGTTGCTGCAACAAATGAGATGCGCACACGATTTCGTGCGAAGTTTGGCGACGAATATGCTGACCAGCTTGAATTCCGGACCATCAATGGCGTTTGCGCCCGCATCATCAAAATATATGAGGAAGAAGGTCATAACGCCTTCCAGCTCATCACTGATGACAGCAAGCGATTTGCTATCATGCGGGAAGCCTGGATGGCAGACAATCATGGATTCCCGGCTGATTCTGATTTGCGAGGCATGAGCACGGCCATTACCTATGTAAAGAACCAGATGCTATCTGACCAGGAAGCAAACTCTGTCGATTTCAGTTCCAGTGAAGGTGCTTGTTCTATCGGACCTATTTACCGTGCGTACAAAAAGGAAATGCGTTTGCGTCATTGGATGGACTTCGATGACCAGATGGTTTATGCGCTCTGCATCCTGAAAAAATGCCCGACCATTCTAAACAATCTTCAAAAGAAATACACCTACTTCTGCGTAGATGAGGCACAGGACACAAGCAAAATTCAGCATGAGGTTCTGGCTCTGCTCGCATCCAAAACGAAAAACATCCTGATGGTTGGTGATGAAGACCAGTCGATTTATGGGTTTCGTGCAGCGTATCCGAAAGCACTCATGGATTTCGAACAGAATTGGCCCGGCGCCAAGGTTCTTTTGATGGAACAGAACTATCGGTCCACTCCCCAAATCGTAAATGTGGCTGATAAGTTTATTCGCCAAAACAAGAACCGCCATGCGAAACACATGAATGCTTTCCAGGGTTCCGGCAGTGAAATCAGCTTTAAGTATTGTGCGTCGCGTAATAAGCAATATGAGATTCTTGCTGATATGTGCAGGAAGGCGAATGAGGAGAAAATCCAGACAGCTATCCTGTATCGGAATAATGATACAGCTTTACCTGTCATCGATATGCTCACGAGAGAAGGCATTCCATATCAGGCTAAAGGCGTTGACGGGCTGTTCTTTACTAGCAAAATTGTAAACGACGTCAAAGACTTCCTCATCCTCGCTCTACACCCGGATGACAAAGAACGGTTTCTTCATCTATACTACAAACTCGGAATCTTCATGAAGAAGGCCGTTGCCAATTTGCCAATTGGCGGGAATGGTGAGAACGTCTTTGAGGCATATGCAAGCCTCGATAACAAAGACCTTGTTTCTGATTATCTAGCCGATTGTCTGTTGGAAAAGAACTTCATGCTGAAGGTTATCTGCAATGATGGCAATCCCGTAACGGCAATTTCCCATATGAAGAGTATGGGATACTGGCGGTATCTTCAAGATGCCGGCATCGACACATTCCGACTCGACATCCTGATTGCATTGGCGTACCGCGAGGAAACCATCGAAGGATTTCTCGACCGTCTGGATGTACTGCAGCAAATTGTTAAACGCGGTGGCCATGACATGGACGCTTCCTGCATTCTGTCTACCATCCACTCCAGCAAAGGTCTCGAATACCAGCGTGTCATCCTGGCTGACGTAGTAAAAAACGTTTTACCGAGCGACACGTCGAAAATCAAGAATCCTATTGATAAAGAAAATGCCGAGGAGGAAGAACGTCGGCTTTTCTATGTGGGTGTTACTCGGGCAAAGAAAGAGCTCATCGTTATGAACGTCAACAATGCAGCCTCCAGCTACGTTGACATCCTTCGGCAGTTGGTGCCAGACAAGAAAAAGACGAGCCAAAAGGCGGCGCCTTCCCAAAAACATCCGACTAAGACGTCGACTTCAAAGGCAGATACTGGCGCCACAAAGAAAAAGACCAAATGCTCCAAGTCCAAGGGGTCGGACTTGTCAGAATATGAGGTCGGCAGCATCGTGTATCACCGTTCCTTCGGGGATGGCATAATCCTTTCCCGGAAAAACGATTTCGCGGTTATCGATTTCCACGATAATGGAAAACGAACACTGGCGCTTCCGTTCGCTATCGACATGGGTTTCCTTAAACTGGCCTAGTACTTCCAAAGAGACGGTTTTGACCGTCTCTTTTTTGTGTGTCAAAAACAAAATAACACAGCTACGTACAACGCCCTTTGTGCAAGCAAACAAAGTTGAGCGATATAGCCGAAAATTCAATGCGATGCTTGTGCAAGAATGATATAATTAAATTTGAAAGGAGGGTTATCCCATGATGCGAGAAGTTTCAATTCACAGCTTTTCTCAGGTCCAACATCTTGTCTCGACTGCATGCGAGTACAAGGAAAATGTTGGAGTACACGACGCACGCGGGTCTGTCGCGGATGCCAAAAGCATTCTCGGCATGATGTCTTTGGACTTTACCCGTCCTGTAAGAATTGTGGCTGATAACGAGTCGGTTCTGGCGGATTGCGTCAACGCAATCTATTGACCTGAAATTTGGAAAGCATTCTGGCGTTTTGCCAGAGTGCTTTTCTTTTTGCGATTTGGTTTCTGCGAAAATAGGTTTCGACGAAAAAACTCTTTTTATTTTGGAGGGCTTGTGGTATCATAAGTTTATAGGATGGAAAATCCTAAATCCCAAATACAGGAGTGTGTTCAAAATGCCAAAAGGTGTAAAGCGCGATATCACCTACACCGGAAAAGCTGCAGAACTGGATAAGCAACTGAAAGAGTTGGAAGCAAAGGTCAAGGAGACCCGTGAAGCTCGCAATGCTGCTTACAAAGAACAGCTGAAGCAGGAGCGTGCTGCTGCGAAAAATGCTGCCGCAGCCGAGAAAAAAGCAACTCTTAAAGCTGTCGAGAAAGCTCTCTCCAAAGGCAACAAATCTGCCGAAGAAATCATCGCCTTCCTGAACGAGAATCAGGCAGAGGAAACAGAGGAGAACGCAGAGGGCTGACTTCTGCGTTCTCAATCGAGAACCACAAAGGAAAATCCCGACCAGAAAATCCAAGTGCGGAAATTCTGGACGGGATTTTTCATGCAGAAGGCAAAATGGTCTGTGCATTGATTTGCAATTCTTTACCATACTGGCTGATATTGAGCTCCAGCTGGCCAATTACATCAACATAGTCAGGCTCACCGAGTTTCTGATATTCCTCCGCAATAAAAAAGCCGAGGATTGCAAAGGACGAGCATTTTAGCTTGACATGCTCCTGGTTTTTGCCCATATAGAAGGCGTTTCTGCCGTTTCTGCCCGGAATCACGTGGCAGTGGTTGATACGCACAACGGGTTTGGGACATCCTTCCCCAAATGGTTCGAGCTGCTGTTGCTCTTCAAACGCGGAAACGACCTGGTCTTCTGTGAGAACGACGTCGTAATATTTCTTCGAAACGTCTTCCGGCCCAACATCCTTGAAGGCGTTTTCGGCTTCGGCTTTGAATTTATCTTCGGCACCAAAGGCCACGCTTACACCAGCAGCGCCTGAATGGCCGCCATAGCCGAGCATACAGTCGCTCATATCATCTAATCGACGCTTGAGGTTGACTCCTTCTATTGAGCGGCCGGAACCTTTCCAATGCGTTTTGGTCCGTGCAAATACAAAGGCGGGAACATGGTATTCTTCCGTGAGCTTACCAGCTAAGATGCCAGCGATACCTTCGTGGACAACATCAGAGAAAGCAATCAGCGGGACGGAAACCTTCGCATCAGATGTTAAACCAAGCTGTGTGACAACTGCCTGATACTGTGTCTTTACAAGTTCTTTCCGTTGGTCGTTTAAGAACTTGAGCCTTTCTGCATGTCGGTACACATTATTTTCGGCCGCCAGAATCGCACAGGGAAGCTTGGCGCCATCATCCAGTAATCGGCCGGCGGCGTTAATCATCGGCACCACATAGAAGGCCAACGTAATGGCATCAAAACGAGCTTTCCCGCTTGCATCCAGAATACACTGAAGACCTTTCGTTACATTGCCCGCATCCATCGCTGCTAGGCCCTCTTTGACAATCACGCGGTTATCTTTCGTCAAATTCATGATATCGCCGACCGTGCCAATTGCAGCGAGAGCGGACATCTTTTCAAGCAAAGTGGTGTTCTCTGGTATCATGTACTGAGCCAACTTATAAGCCAACCCGGCGCCGCAGTAATAGCAGTATCCTGGGCCATGGTCGCTGGATTCAGTATCTGTCCACTGGTCAACAAGCACATCGGCCGCTGGGAGCGTTTCTCCGGGGAGATGATGGTCCAGAATGATGACGGTCATGCCGGCGTCTTTCGCTTGCTGTACGGCCTCCTGGGCGGCTATACCGTTATCTACGGTGATGAGCAGACCGTCTGGATTCTTTTCCCGTACTTCTTCGACAATGGCAGGGGAGAGACCATATCCTTCGCTCATTCGATGGGGGAGACGAATGTCCGGCGTAGAGCCCAACTCTTTTAGAAGCAAATACAGAATGGCCGACGAAGTACAACCATCCGTATCGTAGTCTCCAATCACAGATATATGTTTGCCAGCTTTGATACAGGTATTTATTAGAGCTGCCGCATCTTCCAAGTTTTTGATTTCCCAGGGCTCAGCTGGCTCAGGATTTTTCAGTTCTTCTATATTGCATCCGGAAAGAATGCTTACGGCCTCCGATATAGAGGTTGCATTCGTTCGAGGTAACCAAGTCATGGCAATGTCCTTTCGAAAAAAGCTATGTATATATTATACCACATTTGATGCAATTTGCCTATATCGCATTGCCAACACAGGTGAAATGTGGTATAATATAAATACACGGAACGCTTTACAAAATATTTTTTGAAAACCAGTTGACAACGGATTCTACAAGTTGTATAATGCCAAATGTAGGAGGCAGAGCGATACGGCTCTGTGCCACATAAAATCCAGAGGAAAGGAGAACACGAACCATGACCGCCTTCATGTCGTCAAATTGCATGGGTAGTAAACAACTGTGGAACTTGAGCCAGCTGCTCGACTCCGCAGCGCGTTGCGATGCTAATAACGACGTTCGCATGAAGGTTAGTGGCGCGTGTTCTCTTTCGCGCCCATACAGTAGGGGATAAATCGATATAAGATTCCTCCAAATCTTTTTCGTGTATCTCTTTGCGAAAACGTCCGTGTAGCATCGTCACGCTGCACGGACGTTTTTGTTTTTCATTATTCTGATTGGGCTTCCCGGATTTCCGAGTAGGCTTATTCAAGTGTTGCCGATAATACAAATTGTATAATTCTATGTGCTCGTAGCTCAGTCGGTAGAGCAACGGACTTTTAATCCGTGGGTCGGGGGTTCGAATCCCTTCGGGCACACCACACAAAGTGCTGCTTTCGGGCAACAGCCGCTTGCTTTGGAGCTGCTGGGCGGTGCTGAATATTTCAGCGGACAAATCACGGAACTCTACTATATGGTGCCGTACCCAAGCGGTGAAGGGAGCAGTTTGCTAAACTGCCAGGTCGGTGAAAGCCGGCGCATGCGTTCGAATCGCATCGGCACCGCCAATATGTTCCTGTGGTGAAATTAGGCAGACACGCCAGCTTGACCCTACATGTGAGTCAGGAGCAATCATGACGAGGGTGTAGGGTACAGGCATCATGGGCACTGTCCATGAAGAACGTACGTAACCCGCAGGTTAGCTGTGAGGAGATGCACTGCCGGGTTTTCCCAGCTCGGTAGAGTCAGGTGAATCGTCTGCATAGCGTACGCTCAGCCAGGGGAAACATTACCTTCCGTAAGGAAGAGTTTTATCGAAAGGAGTAGCGTCATGGCTACAGTTTATGTATTGTCAAAGACCGGTAAACCTTTGATGCCCACGACCCGCTGCGGCCATGTGCGTATACTCCTTAAACAGAAGAAAGCACGGGTCGTGAATATCAAACCGTTTACCATCCAACTGCTATATGATTGCGAGGAAGGCACTCAGCCTATTGTACTGGGTATTGACCCGGGCCGTACAAACATTGGGCTTTCTGCTGTGCGAAAAGATACAGGTGAACCCGTGTTCTCCGCACAAATGGAAACTCGCAACAAGGAAATCCCAAAACTGATGAAAAACCGCAAGGCTTTTCGTCAGAAACACCGCAGCTTTGGTCGGCGAAAGGTACGCCAACGCAGGGCATGTGCTCATAACACTATTTCGCCGAAATGTGCAAAACAAGAAATCGCACAAAACGGTAGCGTTAGCAAACAGGTTGAAAAGATTGGCGTAATCAAACGACAACTTCCGGGTTGCGAAGAACCGATTCTTTGCATTGGTATCAAGAACAAGAAAGCTCGTTTCAGTAATCGCCTACGTCCGAAGGGATGGCTAACACCAACGGCAAATCATTTGCTTCAGACACACATCAACGTCATCAATAAGGTAAGGGGATTTCTTCCGATAACAGATGTGGTTATGGAAGTCAATAAATTTGCTTTTATGGCGTTGGACAATCCGCACATTCAGAAATGGATGTATCAGCGTGGTCCGCTCAAAGACTACGGTAGTGTAGAAGAGGCTGTTTCTGCGCAGCAAGGTGGTCATTGCATCTTCTGTAAAAAGGAGATTGCAAACTACCACCACATTGTCCCACAAGGTAAACGCGGGTCTAATACTATTGGCAACATTATTGGCCTTTGCTCTATGCATCACGACTTAGTACACAAAGACAGCACATGGGAACAGAAACTCAAAACAAAAAAGCAGGGCATGAATAAAAAGTACGGCGCTTTAAGTGTTTTGAATCAAATCATTCCTAAACTTTGTGATTCTCTTAGTGCCGAGTTTAGTGAGCATTTCTATGTAACGGATGGCAGGAGTACCAAGGCTTTTCGTGATGCCTACAACATCAAGAAAGACCATTATCTGGATGCTTTCTGCATTGCCTGTAGCATTCTTTCGGTAGAAGATGTTAAGGCCCCTTGCGAAAGCAATGTGTTCCGTATCCTTCAGTTCCGCCGCCATGACCGGCAAGCATGTCACCAGGAACGCCTGGATAGGAAATACTATCTCGACGGCAAACTGGTGGCAACAAACCGGCATAAGGCCACCGAACAAAGGAGTGATAGCCTTGAAGAGTATGTCACTGCTGGTGGATGTATTGATAGACTTACTATTCCAAAACATCCAGCTTTGTACAAACGCAAAGGTCGTTTTATGCCCGGAACGTTGTTTCTGGTCGGCAAAGAAGTTAAAACTATGATTGCATCGCAAGGCGCTCGTAATGGTGTACCACATTACTACAGATTTTCTGATAGTACGAAGGCAACGCCTAAAAATTGTAAGTCTATTTACAAAAACGAAGGTATTGTGTTTGCTTGATTTTTAGCCTCAAACATAGTGCCGTACAGTGTTGCGGGTTCGATTCCCGCTGGGGAACACCAAAACCCCCGACAGGCGGGTTCTCAGTAGTCTGTCAAACATGTCCAGGTGGCGCAATTTTGGCAGACGCGGTGGTCTCAGAAGCCACTGCCGAAAGGCAATGTGAGTTCGAATCTCACCCTGGGCACCAAAACCCATTGCAGACGGGTGTCTCAATAGTCTGCACTCGTGCCCGGATGGCGGAACTGGCAGACGCGCTGGGTTTAGGGTCCAGTGTCACACGGCGTGAGGGTTCGAATCCCTTTCCGGGCACCAATAGCAATCGCAAATCCAACAGAATATAGTGGTGAGAACCCACCGGGGCGCGTTTTTTCCGCGTGCCGACAACGCGGTAAAAGTTGTTTGCGTGATTTGTGTTTGCTCTCATATTGGGGTATCGCCAAGTAGGCTAAAGGCATCAGACTTTGACTCTGACATTCGGCGGTTCGAATCCGTCTACCCCAACCATTTTTCACGAAAGAGGTGATAGAGCTATGGCTATTTCGAGCTTTTGCATCATGGACCGCCCAGACGCAGTCGAATACTGCAAGGAAGAGCATACCCATAGCTCCATCATCATCAGTATAAGCAGCACCAATGGCCATAAACCGAGACTGGTCAAGACAGACCACAATAAAGTAGTGGCTGTTCTGTATCTGTTTTTTGATGACGAGGTCGTTGGCGACAACACGTTTTCCGACGAACAAGCGGAGCAAATCATACGGTTTGTCGATGTCTGGAAATCAGTAGTTGAACGGCTGGTCGTCCACTGTGACGCCGGCGTTTCAAGAAGTGCGGCAGTTTGTGCAGCAATGAAACGGTATCTCGGCTTCGATAACCAGGATATCTTCAAATGCCAGCAATATGAGCCGAATCCGTTGGTATATGAGACACTAATCCAACAGTTTTTGTGAAAGCGGAGGGCGGATATGGATACCAAAAACGTAGACAATCCTTGCGAAAGATGCAGCAATTTCGGTTGCCCAAGCAATCCAAACTATTGCCCGTCTTCGTATTCACGCAATCCAATCCAAAAGGCGACCGATGAATACCATCAGAACTGGATGTCCTGGTGGGGAGGTTGGATTGAGTGATTTGAAATAAGCCCAGGTGGCGAAATTGGCAGACGCGGCGGCCTCAAAAGCCGCTGTCCTTCGGACGCTGCGGGTTCGACCCCCGCTCTGGGCACCATCATGCAGGTCGGTGTGGCATAAGGCTTGCGGCGTCGGAGGACGCTGCTTTCATGGCAAAGGCTGGTAGCGTTGCAGAACATATTCTGCTGCACCATGATAACGGCCAGAAATCCAACACACAACCCCTATATCGAGAGCTGGAACTCAGACATATACGGGTCGGGTTCATCACAAAGCGTTTTCCAGAACGCGGAGTGATGCGGATACTGCCACAGGTAGTGGTATGTAGCCCCAAAGAGGTGACGACTTAGCGGTCGAACTCCTCGCCTGCATCTTTTTTGCCAGAATAGCTCAGTTGGTTAGAGCAGGCGCTTCATACGCGCCAGGTCGCTGGTTCGATTCCAGCTTTTGGCACTATTATAGGCCAGTGGCGCAATTGGTAGCGCAGCGGTCTCCAAAACCGTCGGCTGCAGGTTCGAGTCCTGCCTGGCCTGCTTTTTTGGGTGCATAGCTCAGTTGGTAGAGCAGCGGACTGTTAATCCGCCTGTCGCCGGTTCGAGTCCGGCTGTGCCCTCCATATGCTGCAATGGTCGAGCGGTTTATGGCATCGGTCTTGAAAACCGACGACTCTAACAGGTCCGAGGGTTCGAATCCCTCTTGCAGCGCCATTAGTCCGAATGTACAGCCACAAAAAGGAGACCGTCTATGTTGTTTTCCAAACATAGAGAAGCACCGGCCGGGGTAGGGGAATAATCCCTGGCAACCACAATGGGGTCGGAGAGACCCCATCTATATGCGTTCGTAGCTTAGTTGGTAGAGCAACAGACTCTTAATCTGAAGGTCGAGGGTTCGACCCCCTCCGAACGCACCAGACAGCCGTTCTTTGGCTTCGGAATGTGCTGGCCCAAATATAGAAGCTACAATCGAATTGTTTGTAAATGTAGGCTTAGAAGCAGCCACCATCTAAAGAGTTGTGATATGCCGCATGCGACTTTAGGATGTTTGCAGCAAGTCATCCTATGAACCGAGCTGAAGAAGCAAGGAAGAAAATGCGCTGTCGAATCGTCGGAGAACTATCCTGTACCGAAAAGCCGGATGGAAGGACAGAGGGAAACATAGATGACGATTCACATAAGGTTGCAAGGGCGGGACGGACCTAAATGACCAATATCATTTGGCGTAACAGCACATACAAACAATTCAGTTCTTTGTCAGGGGGTGTTGACGTACTCCCACGGTGTTCTCACCACAGAAATACGTCAAATAGGTCAGTAGCTCAATTGGTAGAGTAACGGTCTCCAAAACCGTGGGCTGCGAGGTTCGAGTCATGCCTGGCCTGTTTTGGGTGCATAGCTCAGTTGGTAGAGCAGCGGACCGTTAATCCGCCTGTCGCCGGTTCAAATCCGGCTGTGCCCTCCATATGCAGCGGTGGCCGAGTGGTTGATGGCTTCGGTCTTGAAAACCGACGGTCAGAAATGGCCCGTGGGTTCGAATCCCACCCGCTGCGCCATACAAAACTTAGAAAAAGGAAGAAGGTGAAAGTGATGATTCAGGTCAACGGAAAATATAATCGGGCTATCATATACACCGATGTTGTGGATGAAGCCAGCATCGCACAGGTGCAGGAACTCTGCAATCAAGAATTCACTACCGACCAGCGAATCCGGCTGATGCCGGATATCCATGCGGGTGCAGGATGTACGATTGGAACCACCATGACACTCAATGGCAAGGTCGTGCCAAACTTGGTTGGCGTAGATATCGGCTGTGGAATGGCCGTGGCCGTTCTCAAGGAACGCCATATCGAACTCGAAAAGCTCGATAAGGTCATCCGGCAATACGTTCCTGCAGGATTCGAAATTCGTGACGCCAGACATCGCTTTTCGAATGACGTCGAGCTTGAAGATTTGCGGTGTGCCAAACATGTCAACCTGGACCGAGCAGCTAAGTCTATCGGCACTTTGGGTGGGGGAAATCACTTCATCGAAGTGGACCGAGATGATGAAGGAACGCTATACTTAGTCGTCCATACCGGCAGCCGCCATCTTGGCGTAGAAATCGCATCCTACTATCAGCGTCTTGCCTATGAACAGCTCAATCGTTCTTCCGATAAGGAAATCCGTGAGTTGGTTGCTCGCCTCAAAGCAGACGGCAAACAAAAGCAAATCGAGAGCGAAATCAAGAAACTCAAGAGTGTCAAGCGTACCGATATTCCGAAACACCTTGCGTATGTTGATGGCCAAGCTTTTGACGACTATATCCACGACATGAGAATTGCCCAGCATTTTGCGTCGACGAATCGCCATGCTATTGTGGACGTCATTGTCAAGAACATGGGATTCCATGTAGCCGACTCGTTCACCACAATTCATAACTACATCGACTTGGATAATATGATTCTTCGCAAGGGCGCCATTTCTGCACAGGTTGGGGAACGCCTCATCATTCCTATCAATATGCGCGACGGCAGCCTTGTCTGTGTTGGCAAAGGCAACCCGGAATGGAACTACTCCGCGCCGCACGGTGCAGGACGGCTTATGAGCCGGGCCGATGCAAAGCAATCTTTCACGGTCTCAGAGTTTAAGAAGGAGATGGATGGCATCTTCACGACTTCTGTAGGCCGCGATACTTTGGATGAGTGCCCGATGGCGTATAAACCAATCGAGGCTATCATGGACAATATCGGCGATACCGTAGATGTTCAGAAAATAATCCGACCAATTTATAACTTCAAGGCAGGAGGCGAATAACTTGTACGACAAGACGATAGCTATTCCACCTGGAGCCACTATACAAGAAATGCTGGATGACAAGAAATTGTCCAACACAGTCTTTGCATTCCGCATGTGTATGAGCTTGGCAGATGCGGAAGCTCTTATCCAGGGGAAAACACGCCTGACTGACCGTATTGCATCTCAGCTTGAGCTTGTTCTGGGTCCACCAGCAAAATTCTGGATGAATCTCGAAACCATATATAGAGGAAAGCTCACCACACAAAGTTGAAGGGAAACCGCGATGGAGACTATTCCAGCAAAAATGTTGAAAGCAAAGGTCATTCAGCATACTTATGCCCCAAAACTGACAAGTATTCTCAACCGTTTTCTCGAAGACCTCGATGGCGAAGTAGTGTCCGTTCAATTCGCTGCAGATGCAGGGTGTTTGGCCGCACTGGTACTGTACACAGAAGCCGAACCATCCAGCTCGGAGACGGGAAGCGTCCAGACGAAACTATGACTTTCGATGTGCCGTGTGCCGATTTGTACATTTGGCACATCCTCATGCCGGGGTGGCGGAATTGGCAGACGCAGGGGTCTTAAAAACCCCGGTTGGAAACTTCGTACGGGTTCGATTCCCGTCCTCGGCACCACATGCATCGGAAGCCCGGCGGTCGGGCGACGGTCTGCAAAACCGTTGTTGGGCGGTTCGATTCCGCCCCGATGCTCCATATAATTGAAGAAAGGAGGAAAGATATATGCGCTCTCCTACATACGGAGAATTGACGTTTGCGCAGATTGCCGGCAAGATTGCAAGTTATATCATGGCTCATGGCCTGGACCGGCAGTATGAGCTTTCTGTCGGCACGGACAGCCAGAACTTCGACGACACCAAAATGGTTCGCGTTGTGACCCTACATGATGTTGGCTATGGCGGTATCTTTTTCTATGATGTCCGCCGGATGCGCAAAATCATGAATGTACGGGAAAAGCTGACTATCGAGACAACATACAGTCTCGAATGCGCACAACAACTGTTGGATGCGGTAGAAGCCTTTAAAAAGTCTTTTGGCTTTGACATCACAAAATGTGTCCACTTTAGTATTCACGTAGATGCAGGGCCAAATGGTCGCAGCCGCGACTCCATTAACGAAATCTGTGGCTGGGTACGCGCTTGCGGATATGACGTCCATACCAAGCCTGAATCCTATGCGGCATCATCAATCGCAAACAAAATTTCTAAGTGAAAGACCAGCTCGGCAGGGTTATTGCCGGTCTGGTCTTTTTTCGTGGGCTGAAGTATAATAAGAGGAAAGAATCGAGAGAAAAGATGTGATGCACATGAAAATCGAAGTTGGAAAGTCGCTATGGTTCCCGGACTGTATTGCAAGAGTCTGTGTCGAGTACCACGTCACAGAGGTAACAGAATATACAGTGAAGGCTGAAACAGACAACGATGTTGTTGAAAAAGCAATCGAGATTTCGTTAGAAAACAATCCAAAATCAGGACACCTTAAGGCAAGGATATGGGGATATACTCTTTTCTGCGGGAAAACCGGTGCCCAACATTTCCTCGATACACATGACCCATTTGCGGGGTATACCAAAGAAGGCAAAGAGATTATAGTAGCTCTGTTAACGGATGATAACTACTGCAAATACTGGCTGCGCAGATGCCAAACCGGTATCAGGTTGAGAAAAATCATCCAGCAGTACATGGAAAATCGTTTGCGAGGTTGTACGAGTATCGAGGAAACAAACCGAGTCTTGGCGTTGGGTCCATCCATCGGTGTTAAATCTTTCTTGAAAGGAAGCAAAAAAACAATTCCTGTTAACTGTATCCAGCTGCATTGGTTGACTGACACCAAAAGAGAAATTGAGCTAGGGAACAAGCGGATACGAATACAACAGGCAACCACAAAACATCCAGAGATACCTCAGACAGCATTTTATCGACTCCATCGAGCAATCGAGTTTCAAGTCGTCTCAAAAATATAGTTGCAAAAGACCCAGAGCAGCATTGTTGTGCTCTGGGTCTTTTGCCTATTTTGACCGTTGCATCATATGGCCAAGGTCAAATGACGAAGCATTCCACAGCGTTTTCCCTTTCTGTTTCGCATACCGTACAGCATCAGCAACATTGCCAGAGGGTTTTGTGCAGTAAAAACAGCAATACTCTGAACCCTCAACCAGATGCCGATAGCAAAGCTCTGTGCTATTCCGCTCTGGCGCCGGAGCCACATACACGACCTTGCTGGCAGCCTTTTGTATTTTGAAGAAATGTGTTTTCGAGTCCGTCGAGAAAGTATCTTCGTAGCCATAATAGGGAAGGACCAGAATAATTTTGAGCCTCTTTTGGTGTTCTTGCTGTTGCATAATGAAGTCAGCAACCAACTGGCTGAATCCCGGCTCCCCGGTCAGACCAAAGAATTGCACGTTTGTTTCGGAAGAAGAGATGAGAGGCAAGAGCCGGTGCTGTACCCGCATGAGAATTTTTCTTTCCTCTCCCGGCGGAATTTCCTGATAACCGATGAAGCAGCAGGTTTGTTGTTGCAAACTCTTCCTTGCCACAACCAATCAATCCTTTCGTCAGTCTCTTTTGCAAATATTATACCACAACATGGGCGAAACATGATATAATATAAGGAGTAAGACAACTGAAAAAGCGACAAAGGGGCCCCTTTGTCATGTCAGTGTACCACTGACATGATTCCTCCCTATGCCGCCACACATCGGGAGGATATTTTATGCCCCTGGCTGAACAAGCATACACGCAATATCGCATAACACCACCGTTACCCAAAAGGCCACAGCTTACTTGGCTGCCACGAAAATCTGGAAACAAGGGAATACGGGTCGAGAAGGTGGTGTGCGATGTGAACCCCCTTATCCAGATAGAATCGAAACCCATACAGGCCACATTACATATCCTGCTACAAGACAAGACGACAAAGAAAAATATCATCTGGGCAACCAACAGCTATGAAAGCTACGGTTCCTATTACTACGGTGAAAACCAAATCACCGAAGAACTGATTTCAGGTCTTAACCAGCATATCATCCAGCCTCGCGTCTACAAGTCTGCAGAAGCACAAGCACTGCGCACACAAAAACACGCAGAAGTGTTTACGCCAACATGGATTTGCAACCAAATGAACAACTTCTGTGATGAAGAGTGGTTCGGGCGCAAAGATGTGTTCAACCACCAGGAAGGAAAGTCTTGGACGGCCACGACCGACAAGATTGAGTTCCCGGCAAAAAAGTCGTGGAAACAATATGTGGATTCTCGACGCCTCGAAATCACGTGTGGAGAAGCCCCCTTTCTTGCCTCCCGATACGATGCAGCAACAGGAGAACTGATTCCTATTGAGCGAAGAATCGGTATCCTTGACCGAAAGATTCGCGTAATAGCTGAAAACACTGCTTCTGATGCTGAGTGGATGAAATGGTGTGTCCGGGCATTCCAGAGCGTATATGGCTACGAGTACCAGGGTGATAACCTGCTCATTGGCCGTATCAATCTCCTGATGACCTTTGTAGATTACTACATGGCCAGATTCCGAAAAGAGCCTAACAACACCGAATTGCGGAAAATAGCCAATATCATCTCTTGGAATTTATGGCAGATGGACGGTTTGACTGGGACAGTGCCGTACGGTGTACCGGAAGATAACGTCGAACAGCTATCCATGTACGTCAATGAAGAGGTAACCGGGCAGCCAAATTGCCGGATTTTCGATTGGAGAGCAAATCAGGCACTGGATTACAATGAGCTGAAAGGAGCGGGTGAAAAATGAAATTCGATTTTGTGATTGGGAATCCACCGTATCAAGAAGAAAGTGTTGGCAAGCAAAAAACATTTGCTCCTCCAGTATATTATTTGTTTCTCGATGAGGCATATAAAATTTCAGAGCATGTGGAAATGATTCACCCAGCCAGATTCCTTTATAATGCGGGAGGTACGCCTAAAAGTTGGAATGAAAAAATGTTAGCAGACCCGCATCTTAAAATATTACAACACGAGCAAAACAGTAGTCTTATTTTCGAAAATACAAACATTAACGGCGGAATTGCAATCACATATCATGATATTTCCAAAAACTTCGGAGCTATTGGAGTTTATTCGAGGTTCGCAGAACTAAACACCATAAGAGCTAAGGTGTGGAAGACTGAAAAGATAAGTATTAGTGATATTATTGCCAATCGTGGCCTCTACAAATTTTCCCAATACGCTTATGATATGCAGCCGGAAGAGTTGGCAAAGATGACTGATTCACGTGTTGGTTCAAGCAGTTTTAAACGAATGCCCGCTCTCTTTACCACTGATAAACCAAATGATAAAATTGAATATATTAAAATTCTCGGTATACTCGATGGTAAACGTATTTATAGATGGTGCCGCCGTAATTACATAAGAGAAGTAAGCAATCTTGATAAGTACAAAGTATTTCTGTCGAAAGCTGATGGCGCGTCAGGGCAAATTGGTAAACCTGTTCCAGCCAGAATAATTGGAATGCCTATAATTGGTGAACCAAATACAGCCTGTACAGAAACATTTATTGCTATCGGTAATTTCGATACAACATACAGCGCCGATGCATGTTTAAAATATTTAAAATGTAAGTTTGCACGTGTATTACTTGGAATTTTAAAAATAACACAAGATAACACAGCTATAAAATGGAAATATGTTCCCCTCCAAGATTTCACTCCCAATTCTGATATTGATTGGTCTCAACCCATTCCTCAAATCGACCAACAACTGTACAAAAAATACGGTCTCGACCAATCTGAAATCAACTTCATTGAAACCCATGTAAAGGAGATGGCATAAGTGAAAGCAATACAGCTTCAAACAACCAAAAGGGTTGTCCCTGTCATTTATGCCTATACCACTCCTGAAATCGCCAGACATAACGGCTGGACGAAAATCGGCTATACCGAACAGGATGTCGATAAACGGCTCAAACAGCAGACACATACAGCCGATGTCCAGTACCATGAAGAGTGGCGTGGCAATGCAATCTTTGATGACGGCAGCGGTGACAGGTTCACGGACAAAGATTTCCACGCCTACTTGAGAAAACTCGGTATCGAAAACGACAAGAGCAACGAGTGGTTCCATGTAGATGGGCCAACCTCCCGCACCCACTTTTATGATTTTCGCTCTAACCGTGGTATCCTCAAATCCCTGGATGCAGTATCACCGTATAAGCTGCGCAAAGAGCAGACTGAGGCTGTAGATAAGGCTGTAGCGTATTGTCTCGAACATGAAACGGGAGAGTTCCTTTGGAACGCCAAGCCCCGGTTCGGGAAGACGCTTGCCACCTATGATTTCTGCTGCAAACAGCTTGAGGCGGACAAAATCCTGATTGTCACGAACCGGCCTGCTATTGCCAATTCGTGGTATTCGGACTACGAAAAGTTCTTTGGCCCGGATTCCGGCTACAACTTCGTCAGTGATACAAGCTCCTTACAAGGGAAGAAATACGTTCTCAGCCGTCGGCAATACATCGACAAAATCACGTCCTCTGACAATACTTCCGCGAAATGCATCGAGTTTGTCAGCTTGCAAGATTTGAAGGGTTCTATTTATTTCGGCGGCAAACACGATAAACTGCGCGAGGTCGCTGACATTAAGTGGGATGTCCTGGTCATTGATGAGGCCCATGAAGGCGTAGACACCTACAAGACAGATGTGGCATTTGACCATATCGACCGCAAATTCACCCTGCATCTTTCCGGCACCCCGTTCAAGGCTCTGGCAAACGATAAGTTCCCGTCTGACGCCATCTACAATTGGACCTATGCAGATGAACAAAAGGCAAAACAGAACTGGCTTGCCGGGGATGAGGAAGGAAACCCGTATGCGACATTGCCAAAGTTGAACTTGTACACCTATCAGATGTCAGAAATCGTTAAGGATGAGCTGGAGCAAGGCATTGAGATACGGGGTGAAACGGAAGAATATGCTTTCGACCTGAACGAGTTTTTCGCCACAAAAGATGGGAAATTCATTCATGAGAGTTCAGTCGATAAATTCCTTGATGCTCTCACCACACAAATGAAGTTCCCATTCTCCACCGATGAGCTGCGCAAGGAACTGAAACATACATTCTGGCTCTTGGACCGTGTGGATAGTGCTAAGGCGTTGGCAAAGAAACTGGCCGAACACCCGGTGTTCAGCCAATACAAAGTCGTTCTGGCTGCCGGTGACGGGAAGCTGGATGACAGCGAAGAAACGGCAAAAGCATACGACAAAGTCCTGGCTGCGATTTCACAGTACGACAAAACTATCACGTTGTCTGTTGGGCAGTTGACGACCGGTATCACGATTCCCGAGTGGACTGCCGTGCTGATGCTCTGCAATGTCAAGAGCCCGGCTTTGTACATGCAAGCGGCATTCCGGGCCCAGAACCCCTGTCTCTTTTTGGATGGGAAGGATTTCTGGCGGAAAGAAAACGCCTATGTATTTGACTTTGACCCGGCCAGGACCCTGACTATTTTTGAAGAGTTCGCCAACGATTTGACCTCCGATACTTCGAGCGGCAGGGGAGACGCCTCGGTCCGTAAGGAACACGTCCGCGAACTGCTCAATTTCTTCCCGGTCATTGGAGAAGATGAATCTGGGGAAATGGTCGAGCTGGATGCAGAAAAAGTCCTCTCCATTCCTCGGAAAATCCGCTCGCAGGAAGTCGTCCGGCGCGGATTTATGAGCAACTACTTGTTTCAGAACATCACAAATATCTTCGGCGCCCCACAGGAGGCCATTGACATCATTAAGGCACTCACGCCTGTCGATGAACCGAAAAACGCGGCGCCCATCAACCAACAGCAAATGGCGGATATCTCGCTGGATGAGGATGGAAACGTCACACTGGACGAAAACTATGTTATCGGCAAATCCGCTGATGTATTTGGCCCCAAAATTTACGATGTCGCTTCGGATTTGAAAGACGCTGTTGCGCAAGTCACGGTCGAAAGGGCCGAAGACAATCAGGATGACCCGTTGAAAACACTAAAAGAGCTGTTCCATGATAAGGCCGTTGCGCCTGTCATCCAGACTGCCGGGCAGGAATATACGGGTGACTTGAAGAAATCTGAAGCAAAGCGTCTGGAAAAGAAATTGACCGAACAGGGCGACCAAATCATCGGGAAGGCGTATGGCAACCTCAAAATCGAGCAGGCAAAGCTGGAAAACGAACGGAGAAAGCAGCTCGCAGCAACATCAGAAGAGGAACATGCATCGATTGATGCTGTATTTGATGAGAAACAAACCGAGGCCGTAAACGCATTCAAGCAGGAGTTGATGGATTCCGTGGACGATTTTGTCCAGTCGGCCAGCCAGACCATCGTTGAAACCGTTGAGACTCAAAAGAAGGAAAAAGAGAAGGATGATATCCAGGATAGTATCCGCGACCACCTGCGCGGATTCTCCCGCACGATTCCGTCTTTCTTGATGGCCTACGGCAGCGACGCCGTGACGTTGGATACATTCGACACCATCATCCCTGATGAGGTATTCAAGGAAGTCACCGGCATTTCTCTCGCGGATTTCCGCTTCCTGCGTGATGGAGGTGATTATACTGATTCCGAAACCGGTGAGGCAAAGCATTTTGCCGGGCATCTCTTTGACCCGGTCGTGTTCGATGATTCCGTCAAGGAATTTATGCGGTTGAAGAAAAAACTGGCAAACTATTTCGATGAGTCGGCCAAAGAAGACATCTTCGACTATATTCCACCGCAGAAGACCAATCAAATCTTCACGCCCAAGCGTGTGGTCAAGAAAATGGTCGACATGCTCGAAGACGAAAATCCTGGCTGCTTTGATTCTCCTGACAAGACCTTCATTGACTTGTACATGAAATCCGGGCTCTACATTGCCGAAATCGTGAAACGGCTGTATCAGAGTGAAAAATTGAAGGCCATGTACCCGGACGGGGAAGAGCGACTGCAACACATCTTTGCTGACCAGGTATATGGTTTGGCGCCGACAGAAATCATCTACCGCATCGCCACCAATTTTATTTTGGGGTTCGATGACAAAGTCAGCATTCCCAAACACAACCTTCGGCTATTGGATGCGTTGCCTTATGCTAAAAACGGAACCTTAGCTGAGAAATTGGATGAGGTTTTCGTCAGGAATAACTAAATATTCGAAAACTCTTGCCAAAAACCACAAAATGTGGTTTAATAGCAAGAGTGAAGAAAGGAAGTGTGACCTATGAGCACCGTTTATCTGGTTGCCGATTGGGTCACACTTCTTTATTTTTGTTTATCCACGATGTTTGCCGCAATCATCCTTCTCTTCTTTGCCGGCAAAAAGCTTGGACTTATGCGTTTCGCAGCCGTCAACTGGGGTATTAGCAATATAGCCAATGCCGGCTGGGTTTTCGTCTCTGACCAAGTTTTGCAACGCGATGTTGTTAGTCTCTGGCTTTCCCTTGGACAATTGCTTCTTGCGATTTTAGCGTTTGCCCTCGCAATGTTGTTTGTTATCGTATCGAAGAGGACCGAAAAAGACGGTGCTGCAATTGCCCTAACAGTTTTGAGGCGACCATATACGGACGATAGTGGTGAAGTGGCTAAAGCAACAAACGACGCACCGACTGAAATAAATGACCATGTGGGACCGTCAACATCCGCATAAAATTTGAGGAGGCAAACGATGAAGTACTTAATTTTTTGGACAAATGGCGATAGGAAAGAACTTGTTGGTGTAGAGTATGGTGACAGCTTTAGCGATGTAGCGGACAAGTTGGTCAAAACCGTTAATGATGACCTAGCAAACAGACCGGAATATTCCAAATTTGAGGTTGGCTGCCAATTACCCGACAAAAACGAGGAACATCCCGCTGCAGGGACCCAATACGATTTGACCGGTATCGTCTCTCCACTTTGCGCCGAAAAGAACATTTTGGTTGACTACAAGGTCTTCACCGAAAACGAATAAACTGATACGAGCAAAAGCCCGGAACACCTGAAAATGGTGTTCCGGGCTTTTTGTATTAGAAATCTACCAATTCCCCCAGGTGAGGGGGGGCAGGCGCAAGGGTTAGTCATTCGACCGATTCGAGACGAGCTAACTCGTTCACATAAAATTAACAACGTTGCTGAAGCAACGGAATTTGAAATTTCGTGCAGAGCTATGAGAATCACAACACATTGCTGGGCGCCATAAAATTCCACTTATTCGATGCGTGTGCAAGCGCATGATGGTATAATATATTCATAATGAGCAATGAGAGGTTTGCACCTTGAAGACAACGATTCAGAAATCAAAAATTATTGACCTTCGCCCCATTAACGTCGATAAAAGTGATGGGGGCCAGTATAACGCTTTGCGCCGCATTTTGTCTCGGATGGATAAGCCGGGATATATTTGCTTTGGAAAGAAGGACGAAACGGGCCGCATGACCCAGGAATTTTTTGATGCAAATACATTGCGCAATTCTATCGGCTTTGGTAATCTGCACATAGCGGGACAGAACGTGTATTTCTGCCCCAGTCTTTTGCAGACCTCAGATAGCCGGAAGAAAATCAATGTGGGATATCTGACTTGCTGCTTCGTTGACCTCGACTATCAGAAAATGCCGGAACACAAGGACAGGACACCTGACGAAATGTCTGCACTGGTAATGGAGCGTTGCAACAAGTATAAGATGCCGTTACCGACCATGATTATTTCGACGGGTCATGGACTGCATGTATATTGGGTCCTTCAGGAACTGCTTGCGGCCAGCTACCTTCCCGTATGGGATGAGGTTCAAGCCCAGATTGTCAGTGAATTTAAGAGTTTCGGCGCGGATTACGCAGCGAAAGACGCGGTGCGTTTTCTTCGCGTGCCCGGAACTGTAAATGCGAAGGACAGCGATGACATTAAGCCGGTTTACATGACCTATGAGTCGCCACGGATGAACTATATCAAGTGGACCGCGATGTATAACTGGGCAAAAAAGCGTCATAGAAACATGTGGGTGGCATCGGTGCGCAAAGTCGTTCGTGGTCTGAAACCCGATACTCCGCTTTACCAGCTTGATATGTGGCTTAAAAACGGGAAAGTATGCCCGCCGGCCAATTTTGAGTATAAGCCATTCATTGAGAATGCACCGAGCGACACTGTAAAAACCTGCGAATACAAGGAAGAACGTTCCCACATTCAGCATCGCAATGAAACGCCGGAACAGATGTCTGCACGTATCAGCAAAAGCGGCCTTACGGTCAATGTGATGCGGTTAAAAGACCTGGTAACTCTGTTTACAGTTCGCCATGGCGAAATGACTGGCTGCAGGGAACTTTTCCTGTTTTATTACCGTGATGCACTTGCCAGAGTTGGTTACTCAAAGAAGGTTCAGCTGGAAAAGATTCGTGAGATGAATCAGAAATTCACTGAACCGTTGCCGGATAATGAGGTCCTCACCATTGCAAACCAGACCCTGTATTATCTGGCCAAAAGCGAAACCATCATCAAGAATCTCCATATCACCGAAGAAGAGCAGATGTTTATGGAAACCATCTGCACACAGGAAGAAAAGAAGCGTAGAAGATTCGCGAAGAATAAGCACGGTATATCCAATGATGAACGTGTCAAGAAGAACTGCGACATGATTCTGCAGTGCCTTGCCCTTGGCATGTCTTACCGCGAAATCGGGGAAAAGGTGGGCATGACGGCTCGTTCTGTCAGTAATTATGTCCATAAATACGACCTTAAGAATAAGGGCGCTTTGGCTTGTGCTAAAACAATCACCGAAAAGGAGATTGCCGAGCGCGAGCTTTCGAATGATACCAAAAAAGCAGCGAAAGAGTTTGCCAAACAAGCTGTCGATAGCCTGAAGGAGAAGGCCAACGTCCCCGTGAAGGACTCAACCTTTCGTATGACACAGAAACAAAAAGAAGAACTAGTGGCACGTCTGCTGCTGGTTCTTAAAAGTCATGTCATAAATATCGCAGAAAAAATGGCAATGGTCGCCTATGATTTCTTCAAAGAATTGGGCATCACTCTTTCTGTAAGGAAAAAGTCAATGAAAATATTGCAGCAGCACCCTGTACAGACCGTCCTTTTGCGCTTGATTCCTGGTTTAAAAGGTAATTTTGAACAAAATTCGATAGCTACGCGGTTTTTCGAGGCCGCATGTGCTGCCTAATACCCCGCCGGTCCCCATGCCCTCAGCCCACCCTGGAAAGGTTTCTGTCATTTAGGGGGTATAGGGCCCCCTGGGGCGGCCCTTGCATGCCCAATGCGGGGCGGGCGCAGACCGCCACGACTACCTATGACCATAAAAGGCTGTATTCGCTTTTCCCCATTGTGAGATATGTACTTAGAGGCAACCGAAAGATTATTCGAGCAATGCTTCGTAGTGCTTCCATACCTTGTAGGATAGCTCAACCAGGTGGCTAAATTCGTCAGGAGAACTGCGCTCAATGACTTCGATTAGCTTTGCGGGGTTCTTCCTGTGATGAACGGGGCAATAGTAGAAAAACTTGGTTTCCGTCATCTTTGCGCTCATATACATGTTGAACTCTTCAGGCATCGTATCTGGCAACAAAGCATCTGATTCCGCACAATCTTTGAGGACTTCCTCCTCCGAAACCGTACCTGTTTCGATGTCCTCGTAATGTTTGGCGTATTTTTGAAGAATGGCAAGCTCTTCTTCGCGTTCGCCATCTGTCAAAGATTGTGATGGGAACGCGTCTTCATCATCGCGTTCCAGCATGTCAATGGTAGCCTCGCAGATGCAACGCTTCCAATAATCATTGGTTGTGTTGAGGCCGAAAACATAGCTGTACAGGTCCTCGATACTTTGGATGGAAAAAGTGGCGGATTCGTTCATGGTTATAGCCTCCTTTTCATTGCGGCAATTGGGTGTCTGTGGTGTAGTTGTTGTCGATGAGAATGTAGTGATTGCCACATTTCTTGCACATGGCAAAATATTGCTCGTTATTTTCGACGACTACATCTATTCCACCTTCTTCCGATGTAAAATGAACCCTTTGTACAAGTTATACCACAAACTGAGCTATTCGACAATGAAAATGGCGTTGAACAATAGCATGGTCACTCAAAATGCTGTATAATGGAATCACACAACACCAAAGGAGGCGCATAGTGTGCCTAAAAGCAATGGCAACGATATTATAACGTCCATTGACGTTTTTAACCTGTATTTTGAGCGAATGGCTCTATATACTTATCAAAGCCCGCTTTGCCGCAAATTGGTAAAAAAATTCATAGCAGACCACGAGGATGACGTCCTCGAAAATCTGAAAGACATTCTCGACGGGAAATACGAACTGAATTATCTTCTCGGCCTGATGGCAACTCAACGGAAAACAGCAGTCAAAATGATGGCCACCTACATCACGGCGATAGACTATGGCGACATGGACCTGTTTGCTAACGTTATGCGGGCATATAACAAGGACGCAGTCAAACTGAAACTTCTCCCGATTCGGAAAGACCATCTGCACGAGCTGTATAGCGATATCATCGAATCAGATAATCCAAACAAGGCGTTGGAGGAATTTACCAACGGATGGTTGAACACCCCTACAAAAGCGTTCTATCCCATCGAAGCACTGATTTGGAGTGCCGAAAAAGAAGATGGCATTAAAGAAAAGCTTTTTTTCTCGGCCTACTTGGCGGTAAAAGGACCGGCAGACATTATTCGAGGTCGGTTGCCGCACCATCCTGATTTTTTCGACTATTTGATGCGGCGAGCGCAGAAAGAGTTTTTTGTCGGCAACACAATGTCATCACTATTCATGCGGGATGTCAATTATCTCAAAACGCATAAATTGAGCTGGGCAAAAAACAATTATGGTACTCCCGAATATAAGGAATACGTATGCATAGCAAGTATTGTACGTGGAATTTCCGGTGGCGGCATTCTCCAAGAACAACTTCTTGAGCAAATCACTTTCACCAAAGAAAAAAAGCGGGATATTGTCGGCTCTG
>ERZ1643249.1088-NODE-1088-length-28072-cov-5.441446_pt1 | contig 28072 bp, 33 predicted proteins | sample MGYA00579263_ERZ1643249 | MGnify/ENA primary metagenome ERZ1643249 (study PRJEB29033, sample SAMEA4952264) | chicken gut metagenome | biome: Broiler Chicken; feature: Gastrointestinal Tract; material: Caecum | place: Ireland | collected 2018 | study: Broiler...
TCTCCCCGCCGCTGTATCCTTCCAGCTTCAGCAGGATGATTTGGAGGGTGATTTTTAATGGCTAAGAATAGAAACTGCCGTTGTGGGAACTCTCATTCCTGCAACGGCGGTTTTATTTCTATCCTTCTGAAACGCTGGATTCCTAATCTTATCGATTTGCAGCCGGCGTCGCGTGTTTCACCAGCGTATCAATGACATCATAAATGGTTTCTCTGTCTTTAACCGAAACTTTCTCCAGCTTTTCCGTAAGAAGTGAGTCTTTGACCAGATAACCGGCATCCACAACATCACATAACAACATATCCGCCGATACGCCCAACGCGTTGACTATATCAATGAAAGTAGAAAGAGCCGGCGTTTTTTCTCCCCTTTCCAGGGAACCCAGATAATTCGGGCTTAGTCCTACTCTCTCAGCAAGATCCTCCTGGCGCATACCCTTTTTTACCCGGTATTTGCGAATATTATTTCCAATTGGTGCAAAGTTCAATCACTTACACCTCCTATTAGTCATTGATACACACCAATAGTATAGATGATGTTACCCTGAACCATACACCATCTATTTGGAAGTAATCAACGCTATTAGAGTTGAATTTCTCTAAAGAGTGTGCTAATATTGGATGAGATAGAAACTTTAAGAAAAAACAGAAAGATTAACTGCTGAATCCTCACTGATAACGAAATAACCCATAAATTGGCAGTCATCTTGCTGATGACATGAAAACCGGTTCGTGATATACTGGTATTGTCCACACTTAGGTCTTGAGAACAATGGTTTTATAACCAGAAATATTTTAAAAGAGGAGTGTGGAAACATGAAGTATTGTCCGTACTGTGGGGCATCTATCCCGGAGGGTTCTGTTTCATTCTGTGTCGAATGTGGAAAGAGGCTCCCGCCCCAATCTGCAAAAATCCTGCATAAAGCCCGAGAGAAAGCCACTCAAAGAAATGAGCGAGACCCATCCCCTACGGAATCATCCAGTCAAAATGAATCAGAGTGGGATTCCAGGCAAGAGGAGCCAGGTTATGATGGGTATTATGATGACATTACGCCGCCGGATACTGGACGGACTCAGGAGGGAATCGATAAAGAGCTGGTTAAGCGGATCATTTTAGTTTGCGCAAGCGTTTTCGGCATCATTGGCATCAGTATTGCGATGATGTATTTCCTTTAAGTGTTGCGCTTTGATGGGGAAGACCGTGTAATAAAAGAAAAAGCATACGAGGTGAATAGAATGTATCTTTCAAAAGGCATGGTTTTAAAACCCTCAACAGAAGAGCTGCTGTTTGTGACCCGATGTGGGAATGACTTCCAGCTGACCGGAAACCTGGCCGATCTCTGGCTGGACGGCCGGTTCAGATTTGTCCAGGAAACTGAGGACCAGTTATTTAACCTTCAGCGTCTGCAAAGGATGGGATTGGTCGAATATGCAGAAAATGAGGATTCCGTGTCCCAATACCGCGTTCTTACTCAATGCGTCATCTGCGCGGCGAAACCGGCGCACACCTGGTATATCCTTAACAAACAGGAATCTGAAATGCTCAAGTGGATACGCTACGCTGGACTCCGCCTGACAACGGCAGAACTGGTTTTTCTGCATGAACATCGGATTCATCCTATCGATTCCCTGCTGTACGCAGAAAACCGGCAGGAACTAACGGAAACGATTTACACACCGGCAAACATTCAGGACAACCTGCTGGAACAGGAGATGGAACACTCTCCGGTCCGTGATGAAACAGTCCGGATCCTTTTGAGTTTGCTGAAGAAAAAACGAATTTTGTTGGTATAGGTGGGCATCATGGAAGAAAAGAAACTGCAGCTGCCAGCGGCGCTAATGCGGCAGGTGTGCCTTCGGATTGGAATCGGCGCCTTGTTTTTGATACTTTCCTGTTTGATCCTATGGCTCTGCCATGACTTCTTTTTGGCTATGCCGCTGCTTTTGTTCTCTATATTTTTTTGCGGCAGCGGGATCCATGTTTACTGGATTTCCGTAAAGAATCAGTATGTGGCGGTAACCGGAACGTGCAGGACTGTTGAACGGAGCCGTTTCCGAAAAAGAACGACACGAATTTACCTGCTGTCTGAGCCGGACAACATCATCATACAGGTCCTGATGAAGCAGCAAACCAAGCTGCAGGAAGGGGATCACATCCGAATATATATTTCAGACCGCACACCTGTATATGACTGCGGCGGCGAAAAGCTGCTGTGTGCATATCTCGCCATGGAACGGATTTGAAAGGAGCATCTTCCGCATGAACACAAACGAAATTTTGCAAAAAATCGAAGAGCTGTCCAAGCTGGTGCAGCAAAAAACGGACGAGCACGGCCATTTCCAGGGAGATTTTCAAAGAGTGTATATTGCCCTGGAGTTTGCGAAAAAGGAAATTTTACTGCCCAAAGAAAATGCCTGAAGAGATTGACGGGATAACTAAAATGTGATACAATACCTATAATCAGTATCAAGGATCGAAATTCAGATCCACAGTGATCCAAGTTTCCAAAGTGTCAGTTCGCACACCTGTGCGGATTGGCACTTTTTTTGTTTCCCGGTTTCCGCCTGCGCCGCAGGTTGAAATAAATATTATATATGGCAGCAAACTGCCGGAAAGGAGCATATTATGCTGAAAGTAATCGCAACTGATGTGATTGTATCCAAGGGGTACAACGGCGCGCCGGCGCTCAAATTCTCGGAAAAGGGGGACAGCGTCCGGTTCCGCATCGGCAAAAAAATTTATGACACTCGCGCAAAAGATAATCAACGCTGGGTAAACTTGTCCGTGAAAGCCTTCGGGCCGGTCTGTGAACGGATCAAAAAGATGCAGCTGAAAGAAAGCTCTTTCATCAACATTTTGGGCCGTTTAGACGAAGACACCTGGGAAGACGCCACAACTCATGAGAAAAAGAGCATGATGGTGGTGATCCTGGATGAAGTGGAATACTGTTCCTCTGGGGGCAGTAAACAGCAAAAGGATACGGCGGAAAACAGCACAGCGCAGCCAGATGTACCGGCGCCGCCTGCTGACGCCGATGCCCCAGCTGAAACTGCCAGTAACTTTACCGGATATGAGCCGTTTGGAGGCGGTAATTCTTTCTTCGACGAATATGACAAATGAGATCCTGTGCGAAAAAGCGCATATAGGTGTCCTCGGGCAGCCTGTGTGCGCTTTTATTTTTTGAAAGGAATTGGTGAAGATGAATCAAAAAGAACGACTGCGCCGCTTGGCATACGATGCACTGATTTTGCTGGGGGTACTGGCATTGATAACCTTTATCTGCAGACTCTGGCCGATCCTCCTGCTGATCCTGCTGGGGATATTCGCGGCAATTATCCGCCTGCTCTTTCTTTCCACTAAAAAAGTGGAGGTGATTGAGGAGGAAAAGAAAACGCCGGAACAGGAACGGACCTATACAGAACAAGATGTCCATAAAATTGCCTACGGCGTTATCCAGCAGCGTGTTACAAGCCTTGTCCTTCAGGATTACCCCCAGGCAAAATGGGTTTGGGAAGTTCCGGATGCCCAAAAACGGATGCAAAACGGAGAAGACGTTTTCATCCTTTTGAACGGCGCCGGAGGCTACCGTCGGGCGAAGGTACTGCTGAAAAATATGGCGGTCATTGGTCTTGATTACTGCACCGCCACCCCTGATCCTTCCCCAGAATCCCCTCCGGAATTTTTCCCGAACTCGGAAAAAGCTGAAGGCCAGAAACAGGATGCTGATCAAAGCGCAAAGCCAGTTATCGAGAATTATGAGCTGCTTGCCTTTGAATGGGTGGAAGCTCATATTCTGGATCTGAACGCGCGCTGCAACGAAGCTATAGCGAACGGAAACGCATGTGTTCTACTGCAGCCGCAGGAGCTGCCAGGGAAAGAAGCTTGGCAGAATCTGTGTGAAGAATTGATTCGGGCAGGCCTTCCAAACGCCGTTTGTGCGGACGATGGAATCAAAATTGAAATCAAGCAGGAAAACTGCGGAAAGGAATCGGTATGAGCACGTACTTGAATAACCTATTTAATTTTAGCCGTCCTCTTCCCGAGCCGCTTGATACCTTAAGCAGCAAGAAGATAAAGGTATCTTCCCAATATGGAGACGGTACAGTTTCGACCCTCTGCGCAACTGTCATCAAAGCAATCAACGCCGTATGCCGCTGTATGAATGGCTCAGGCGAAGGGGCTGTTGGTGTTATTGACCACCGTACCGTGGCAGAATACAAGTCCTCTATGGGACCGGACGCCTATCATTTGGTCGTATATGACTCAGCTACCGGCACCATTCTGGCAAGCGTCTATGACAAGAATACCGAGGTGTTTGAAAACTATGTGCTGAATCCCACTGGGCGGGATGGCGCCGCAGTCATGATGGCGCTTTTTCCAATTCTGGTCAAAGACAAGGAATTTGCGGAAAATTTTGACACATACCGGGAACAGTTTGACGCAGGATTCCCGGATATGACAAAAGCCACTGAAAGCATGGCGATCCTGTGCGATAATGTTTACCGTCGGGCAAAAGATTCTTCCTGTCCTGCTTATGTGAAAATCTCAGTGGATAAAAGTGGAAATCTCATGAGAGTTACGCAAACACAGCTGGATTCCGGCATATTCACACCTGCCGAAGTGGCAGCTGGAGAATTCACAATTTTCTCTAAATCCGTTGCAAGGACAGTGATTTCCAAGGCGAAAACCCTTGTGGAACACTCCGATTTTGTCGGGAAGTATCAGCTCCAAAAACGGACATTCACTCTCCAGGAACAGCTGCTGATCCCGAAACTGCCGGAGTGGTACATAGTCCCACAGGAGGTTGTGGATATTTGCAAGCACGCCCAGGCGACCACCGGCCGACCATCACAGATGCGGAACTTCCTGCTTCGCGGTCCCGCCGGCACCGGCAAAACCATGGGCGCAAAAGCCATTGCAGCTGGACTGAACCTGCCCTACATGAAGTACACCTGCTCAGCCGGAACGGAAATTTTTGATTTTATCGGGATGATTTTCCCGGATTCAGACGGCGGCTCCACCGGGGACGCGCAGCTGGATCGGGAACGGGAAATTCTGAAGGAAATGGGTGGAATCAATTATGCCAATGTTTCCAAGCTGATGAAACTTCCGGATCTGGATGATATGGATTACGATCCTGCTGGAGTGTACCAGGCTCTCACTGGAATGGAAAAAGAAGACGCAACCTCTCAGGAGTGTATGGCAGTCGTTCTGAATCTGGTGACGGAAAAAATCCAGGCGCTCTCCAAACGGGAAGAATCTTCAAAAGGTTCCGGACAGACCTACCGCTATGTGGAAACTGATTTTATTAAAGCTCTGAAAAATGGATATTTGATAGAAATCCAGGAGCCCTCCACCATTATCCAACCCGGCGTTCTAGTGGGCCTAAATTCTCTGCTGGAGCAAACCGGCTCCATTACCCTCCCCACCGGCGAAATCATTACCCGCCATCCGGACGCGGTTGTGGTCGTAACGACCAATACCAGTTACGAGGGGTGCCGGGGTCTCAACCAGTCGGTCATCGACCGGATGAGCCTGGTGCGGGATGTAGAGCTTCCCACCCCGGAAGTAATGGTACAGCGCGCTATGGCGGTAACCGGCGAAACAGACGAATACAAAGTCTCTCAAATGGTACAGGTAGTCAATGACCTGGCGGATTATTGCCGCAAAAACAGCATTACAGACGGGTCATACGGTATGCGCAGCCTGATCGACTGGATCATCAGCACTGAAATAACAGGTGATGTCTATGAATCCGCCAAATACACCATTATCAGCAAGGCTACGGCTGATGAACTTGACCGGGAGGCGATTACCGCTGCTGTTTTGGAGCCAATATTCGCGCCCATCCGGAAAAAGGCCGCAGTTTAGCAATATCAAAGGAAGGAGGTTACCCTTTATGTCTAGGGTGAATCACAAGTTAGTCAAACAGCGTCTGAACGAAAACCGCAGCAAGATTACGGACCGCCAGTTTTTTTCCTCCCGTCTGTTAGCCGGACATTTTGAGGACATGGCCGCCGCGCAAACCCGCCGGTATCACTATAACCGCCGGGTCCGCGTTAATCTGTACTGGAAGCCGAAAGAAGAACACACAGCGTCCACAAATAACCAGGTGATCCGGATCAACGCGGGAAGCCCCACTGTGACCAATGTAAAAGGGCGCGAAAACCGCTACCAAATGGTTTGCGGGCTTTTTGCCCACGAACTGGGGCATGTGCTTTATACGGACTTTTTGCTTGGCCAAACCCATGTGAATAGCCTGTCCGCGTACCGCTGGTATCCGTATCCGCCGGATCTGAAAACCCTGGAAGATGTGCGGAATGAAAAAGAATTCTGGACATACGCCAAAGCAGATCCTAAAAATTTAGAAGCGATCCAGTATACGGCCCATTTTCTTTCCAACGTGATTGAGGATGGATATGTGGAGAACCGGATGCTGGAAAATTTCCCAGGTACATTGGGCTATGCTTTGGAGCAGTTCCGGAACAGACAATTTAAGGAGATGCCCACCGTTACAGATTGCATAGAAAAAGAGGAAAGCGGAGAAATGCAGGCTTTTGGCAGTATTCTTCAGTTACTCCTCTCCTATGCCAAGTTTGGTGAGATCAAATACGGCGACGAGCCCCTGAGTGACCCGCGCATCCAAATGGTATTTGGACTGATTTCCAATATTGACAGCGCCTTGCTGAGCCGGTCCGCCAAAGAACGGCTCAGCGCTGTGAACCTGATCCTTGTCCGCTGCTGGGATTATCTGAAGGAATTTCTGGAGATTTGCAAACAAAAGCTGCAGGATGCGGAATCTTCCAGCTCCGGCAGTTCCGTTACAGACGTGGTTGCCGGTGCATTACATGTCATTGCGGGAACATCTGAGGAAGGAGCAGGCGACAGCGCGCCGGTTCCGGAATCCGGCGGTGCAGGAGATATCTCGGAAACCTCACCTGTTGCCATAAAACGCGCCCGGACACATAAGGACGCTGAAAAAGACAGTAAGGACGGCAGCAGCGCCGGCGAGTCCGAAAATCCGGGAGGCAGTTCAGAAGCTGCCGACAATTGTTTATCAGGCGTCGATGGAACCGGGAAGCAAAAGGACGTGTCTGAAACCGAGGAAGGCCGGATCCCGTTACAGCAAACCGAAACGGTTTCTGAGCCGGTTGGCGGCTCAGAGGAACGGAACGATGAATATCAACGGGAATGCTATGAACGGGCCGCCAGTGATATTGAGCGCATCCTGGACAAAATGGCGGAAAAAGCCGCCTGCGAACAGCTGGAAAACGACCGGCTCCGGGAATTGAATGAAGCTGCGCAAAATATTTCCTACGGCGACATTCATGCCGGGGTCAATATCCGGGTGAACCGGATGCTGAGCGTGGAGGAAGGTCATATTGAGCAATATCATGCTATCTCCGGTCCACTGCTCACGATTTCACGTCAGCTGCAAAAAAGCCTGGTGAAGCAGCTCCAGGCGAACCGCCGCGGCGGCAAACAGACTGGCCTCATTATGGGGCGAAGACTGGACGCCCATGCGCTGTGCCGGAACGACGGCAAGGTCTTTTATAAGCATAACCTGCCCAATGAAATCCCGGAACTGGCGGTTGGGCTGCTGCTGGATGAGTCTGGCTCTATGCGTTCCTGCGACCGCTGTACTTACGCCAGGGCCGCGGCTATCATTCTCTATGATTTTTGCCAAAGCCTGGAAATACCTGTGATGATCTATGGCCATTCAACTGAATATGATTCTGGCAAAAACTATGTAGCGCTTTACTCTTATGCGGAATTTGAGAGTTTTGATCAGGATGACAAATACCGTTTAATAGACATAGGGGCCCGCAGCGAAAACCGGGACGGCGCTGCTTTGCGATATGTTGCCGAGCAGCTCTCCAAACGGACGGAAGCGGTCAAAATGCTCATCCTGGTTTCGGACGGGCAGCCTGCCGATAACGGTTATTACGGCACTGCGGCTGAGGAAGACCTCCGCGGCATCAAGCAGGAATATCAGCGGAAAGGAATTTTGTTCGTGGCCGCTGCTATCGGGGACGACAAAGAAAATATCCAACGGATTTATGGAGATTCCTTTTTGGATATTACCGACCTGAACCAGCTGCCTGTAAAGCTTACTGCCGTGGTTAAAAAACACATCATAGTATAACAAATAATCACATAGATAGGCGGCTGTTGATTCAGCCGCCTATCCTCAAAAAGAAAGGATGTTATTCATGCATTTCAATGTTCTGGTAACATTTTCACTTCCCCCTGTTGAAGAAAATCCAATAGAAAATGCGAAAAGGCTGCAAGTTTTTGTGGAGTTGATGAAACGGAAATTTCTAAACCCTGATACCATCGTTTTCGATTTTTATGTCGGGAAACTTCGCGCACGGCTGACGGAATTTTCCCGAACAGCCTTGGATGCGATTGAAGAAATTATGGAACCGTATGCAGAGAATACGGATGACCCCGAGCTGCTAGAATTCTATGATCTGACTGATGAGCTGAAGGCTGAATATGATCGCTCTGTCGATTGCCTTCTGCTGCCTGGCGGTAAGTTAATAGAATTCTATAGGTATTCCGACAAGTATTCCATACATGATGGCAAGGTATATCAGAAAAAAGCCGGGCCACTCAAACAGGACAAGCGAACAAAAAAAGCTAAAAAGATGAAAGTCCTGCAAGATGTCCCGCGCTCAAAAATCTATGAAACATTTCAGGATTATACGGAAGATCAAGGCTATAACTTTGATGAAACACATCAGGCGTATGGATATTACTGTAACCCCTACGTCATGTGGGATTGGTTTGAAATCGGCGGCAGATGGCCCCGCATGTTCCTGGTTCGGAAAAACTGCAAGGAGTATTCCGTTGGAGAAGGAACCCTGTATGATACCGATCTTTCCGCACCGGAGGGATATATGTGGGCTGCAGTTGCCAGGAAAAAGGATATTGCATGGGACGTCATGAGGAAATGGGAAACACAGCAATCTATCCATTATTTTTATCGACTGGAAAAAATGTTTCAAGCTGGAAAACTGGAGCCAGAAACTTTTGGCGTCCTGACTGAAGACGGCATTGTCGGATATAAGGAGTATTTATACCGCAAAGATGAAACCTTAAATGAGTTTCTCGGCCGGGTGGGGATACCGCCAGAATGGAAATATCCTTTTACTGTCCATGACATTGTGGATGAGGATAACTGGGACGCATCTGGCGACTATCAGAGCGCAGAATGGCACATCAGACTTGATCAATATCTGGATAAGCTTGATGACGATACGGTTCTGGCCGGAGTGGATTGCCACATATGAGAAAGGATGTGTACCTTATGTTTTGCGTACAGGAGTCCACACATTCTCTAACCAGTATCCTGTCTTATCCGGAACGCGGTGAAGGCGGTAATAATCGGTATCGTGGGAACTGCTCTCCAAAACTGATCGAGGATTTACTGGCGTTTTATAAACCAAACCAGATATGCGACTATATGTGCGGAAGCGGGACTACGAAAGCCGCAGCAGATAAGATCGGCATCAGCAGTCATCTATATGACCTGCATAGCGGGTTTGACCTGATGCACTGCGACATCCCAGAACGGCCGGAATTTATTTTTTGGCATCCGCCCTACTGGAACATCATTCAGTATTCGGATATGATGTATTCAGCCTCTGCAGTCCAGCAGAAATATGGTTTTGATCCGCGTCTGTGTGATCTGTCCCGCATTCCAGACTGGAGCCGCTTTGTGGAAGCTATGAATTATGCGATGATGAAACAATTCACTGCCCTGGAAAAAGGCGGCCGCATTGCTGTCCTAATGGGCGACATCAAAAAACGTGGGAAACTTTTCAGTATGCTGGCTGAAATAATAAAGCCGGGGACACTGGAAAACATCCTGATAAAAGTTCAGCATAACTGCTTATCCAATCATACCCAGTACAGCGGTAAATTTATCCCAATCCTTCACGAATATGTGTTAATTATTCGGAAAGACGATGCGCTCATTTATCCTATTCTTTTTTCTCAGAAAAAGGCTCTGGACATTCGGGATATGCCGGGAGCCACATGGCGTGACATTGTTGCAGCTGTGTTGGAAGGGAAACGGGAACCAATACCTTTGGAAGCCATCTATAAAGAAATCGAACCATACAAAAAAGCAAAGAAAAACCATTGGTGGAAAGAAAAGGTACGGCAGACGCTGCAGCTCCATCCTGATAACTTCCACCATGCCGGACGAGGGCTTTGGAGCCTGAAGGCTTAAGAGAACTATTTCTCATAGTTAAATTGTAGGGAGATACCAATATACCGGTATCTCCCTTTTATCATGATTTCCTTTTCAGACGCAAAGTGGTATAATGGAAGAAGTTCATAAATATCGGAGGTAGGACTATGCTCACACAGGAGCAAAACGCAGAAACTATGGATATGATTGCCGTATCATCTCTGGAAACTATGCTGGCTGATAAATATGTGGCCATTCTCCGCAGGAATATTGACGCAGCGCATGTTCAGGACTACTATGACCTGTACATGCTGGTTCAGCAGCATCACAATGAAATCCGTCCGGATATTCTGCGCAAGGCCGTTGCGCAGGCTGCTGAAAAGAACGGCTCCACTGGCGCGCTGGCTGATTGGAAGGATACCCTGCGGAATATCCGGGAAGAACCCCAATTATATACCCTATGGAGAAGCTACACAGCAGAACATAAAACGATTGCCGAAGTGCCATTTCATCAAATTCTGGACGCAGTAGATTTGATTACGCAAATGCTTGATTTCTAAACGGAAACTGGTATCGGCATAATGAAACGGCATAACAGACTAAGCCTTGCAAATTTGCCTATACTTTGCTATACTGATACTAATTGATACTAAACACTATCAAAATTGTATGGGAGGTGTGTTATGGACGCCGCATTATTTGCCCAAATGATTTCCGATAAACAAATTATCGATCTAAAAAAAATGGGGTACAAGTATCCCCAGGCAGATCTGAAAGAATTTACGGATTTGCTGAAGCAGGGATTTTACAAACAAGTTTCTCTCCGGGATTTCCATGGCCAGCCTCTGGTTTATTTGGACAGCATCACACAGGTTCGGCTTTCAGCAGCGAAGATCCTGTTAACGCCACAATCCAGCGCACAGCATTACGGTCTTCAGGCTATGGAAAATGAAATTGTTTCCACGTTCAGTATTGAGCAGATCGACACTTCCCGGGAAAGCGTTCGCAGGATTTTGTCTGGCTTTGCCCCTTCCAATGAAAATGAAAATCGCATTTACGGTATGAAAAAAGGCTTGGAATTTATTGCGGACCCTTCTCACCAGATCACAAAGGAAAATATCTACCAGCTGTACCAAATGGCAATCGGGGATTTCCTGCCGGAAGACGACCGCTTGCTGCCCGGACATTACTACCGCCATGACACTGTGTATATTGTAGGTACTCAAGTGGAGCATACCGGCCTTCCCTGGCAGAAGCTGGACGAATATATGGAGGATCTGCTTCAGTTCATCCAGCAGGATTCCCATTGGAATGATCTGCTGAAAGCTGCCCTGCTCCACTTCTATATTGCCTATCTGCATCCATATTTTGATGGAAACGGCCGGATGGCGCGGCTGATTCATCTGTGGTATTTGGTTCAACAGGGGTATTCCTCCGCACTGTTTGTTCCTCTATCCCAGTATATTGAAAAAAGCCGCGGAAAATATTATCAGGCCTACACATTGGCAGAACAAAACGCCCTGATCAGCGGTGTGCTGGATGCAACGCCTTTTTTAGTTTACTTTATAGAGCAGGTTTATCACAAGCTGAATGTGATTCAACCATCCGCAGAAGTCTCCCAGATTCTTCAGCACGCGCTGGCCCAGCGTTCTGTAACGGAAAAAGAACACGCGCTCTGGCAATTCATCCTATCTGCTTATGGGAACGAAGAATTTTCCACCAAACAATTAGAAAAAGATTTCGGCAGCGCCGCTTATGCTACCATCCGCAGTTTTGTGCTCAAGTTTGAAAAGCTGGGATTGCTTTCATCCGTCCAATACAGCAACCGAATCAAATATCGTGTTAATTTTCAATAAGGATAGAACTCCCGTATGCTAATAAAATCCTTTCGAACGGATTGACTGGGAAACGGAAATCTGATATAATACAGGTAATCAGTATCAAGGTTTTCCCAGCGGAAACCAAAGTTATATCGTTATCAAAGTGTCATTTGCTATGAGCAAGTGGCACTTTTTTGTTTTCCAGCCAAATTTTGGGCATAAGCCGGTGATCCGAATGGGTTGCCGGCTTTTGTTATAATCAAACGGTTCATCCGTAAAAACGAAAGGAGCATTTTCTATGCAAAAACCATGTGAAGACAACTATTCCAAAACTTTCGGCTCCCTGATGGCCATGCAAAGCTATCATGAGGAACTGGAGAAGAACAGCCAGTGGCGCCGCCAGCGGGTCAATACTCTGTATGTAGAGCCGCTGAGCAAAAAATCTTCTCTGTACGGCGACCTTTCCGAATTTGCCGAAGAAGTCACCGAAGACGCAGTCAAAGACACAGCCAATAACCTGGGTCTTGCCATGCGGATTGACGGGAAGTGTTATCCAGTCCGATCAACCGCCTACCCAAGCCTTCTGGGCCGTGCCAAAATCAATGGGACAGCTCTGCCAAAGCTCAGCCGGGAGAAGCTCTCGGAGGTGCTGAACGCCTGCCTGCACCTATATTCATCGGAAGCCCTGCTGCTGATCCGCGATGAGAAAATCTCGGCGGTGCATTCCGGCGACCCCGCAGACTATTCCGTGCTGCCCATTGACAAATTGCTGGAAACTCTCGGCCGAAAATTAGACGAGCGTTTTCCCGGCAATGTGTTTGACGCCGGATACAGCGATCATGCGCTGTCCAGCGCCACCTGGACCCTTCCGGACCAAAAAGAAGAATTGTTGGGAACCTACGCTAAGCTCCTGGCCAAACACGGACATGGGGCTATTGCCGCGAAAGTCACCCCCGGCATCCGATTCCTGACTTCTGATACAGGGATCGCTTCCGCAAAAGTATCCGCTTTGCTGACTGGCTTACAGTACCCTATCCTTGTGGGAAGCTGTGTTTCGGTTGACCACCGGCATCAAAAATCCATTGCAGATTTTGAGTCGGAGCTGGACCAGCTATTTGCCCAGTTTGGCGATACCGTTGCGAAACTGCAAAAGCTTCTGGAGATCCAGCTGGATTATCCGGTGAACGCTATGACCCGGGTATGCAAACATTTGAAACTGCCCAAAAAGGCGGCGCTGGAAGCCATCGCGATGTTTGAGATGGGATACGGAGATGGCCCTGCTACGGCCCATGATGTGTTCCTGGCGATGCAGGAAATCCCTTTCCTCCTCAAAACACAAAAAATATCAGAGAGCAGGATGCTGGCTGTTGAAGAAAACATGGCGCGGGCCTTGTCCTTAAAATGGTCCGACTATGATCTGGCAAAGGCGGTGGCCTACTGATGGCGAAGCCAAATATTCTGTGCGACTGTGTCGGAATGACCGATGACCGCTGGCAGGAATGCCGTGCTCACGGCCCGTTGGGTGATATTCCCTACACCATTGGCGGCAGCGATGTGGCTGCTGTTTTCGGCGTATCTCCCTGGATGACTCCGCTAGAACTGTGGATGATTAAGAAAGGGAAAATACAGCCTAAAGAAAAGGAAAACGCCGCGCAGCTCCAAATGGGGCACCTCTTAGAACCGATTGCTGCTTACTGGTATCAGGAAAAAACCGGGAATCTGGTGGAGAATGATACCAATTTATATCAGCATGCCGATTTCCCCTACGCTCTGGCCAATTTTGACCGCCGGTATACCCGTGTATCGGATGGGAAGCCCGGAATCCTGGAGTGCAAAAGCTGTACCTTCCATAAAGCCGCCGACTGGGCGGATGATGCGATTCCCCTATATTATGAGTTACAGCTCCGGTTTTATCTGGCGGTTGCTGATGTGGAACACGGCGCCTTTTCCTGCATCTGGGGGAATAACCCAGAACATGATCTCGCAATGCCCGAGATTGAACGGGACCGGGCTAAGGAGGGAATGATTTTTGAACGCCTGGAGGAATGGATTTGGAGCCTTGAGCACGACAAGCCTCCGGTCATGTCGGAAGTCCAGCCAAAGCTTGCTTTAGAGTCGCTGGCACGGATCTATGGAAACAGCCAGCCGGGGCTGCCTACAATTGAGTTCCCGGCAAAACTTGAGCGTCCCCTGCGCCGGATTGCGGACTTGCAGGCCCAGATTTCCGAACACCAGGCTGTAATCAAAACTATGGAGAAGGAGGTCGAGGCGCACAGTGTGCGAATCGCGGAATTGATGAAGACCCATGAACATGGGATTTTGGAAACAACCCATGATAAGCTCTTAATTGATTTCGTTACCAAAACAAGCCGCAGAACCGATACCAAGGCTTTAAAGGACAAATATCCGGCGGTGTTTAACGATGTTCAAAAAATATCGGAAAGCCGTAAGCTGAAGGTGACTGTTCAGACGGCATAAATGATGGAGATAGCCGGGGGAATTTCTCCCGGCTATTGATAATAAGAAAGGAGAATGCAGATTGCTTTGTCAATTTGAGCGTGTGATTTATCCGCGTCCAACAGATGCCCAACCCAATGCCGGCGGTTATATGATTGCCATATACCGTCCATGCGGGAAGATTCAGGACATGGCCGGAAACTGTATCACACAAATCAAAGCGGTTGGATACTGTTTGCCAACAGCGGAGAAACTGCAATATGAACTGCATGGGCATTGGACCAAAAACCCGAAACACGGCGTCCAATATGAGGTGGACAGCTTTGAAGAGGTCATTGTCCCCACCAAAGAAGGGATCATTGCCTATCTTTCCTCCGGCCAAATCAGAGGCGTTGGCCTTAAAACAGCGGAACGGATTTATGAGGCCTTTGGCAAGGATACGCTGAAGGTATTGGACGAGGAGCCGCAGAAGCTCCTGGCAGTCCATGGAATCAGCAAAGGAAAACTGCAAAAGATCCAGGAATCCCACCTGGCCAGCCACGGCGCGCGGGATGTAATCGCCTTCCTCGCCCCTCACGGCATTACGCCAAACCGGGCGGTCAAACTCTACCGAGAATACGGAGCGCAGACCATGGAAATCGTCCGCAACCATCCGTACCAGCTGTGCGAGATTGCCGGGATCGGGTTCCGGTACGCGGATAAGATCGCCATGAGCATGGGAATCGACAAACTTTCCCCGGAACGGGTGGACGAAGGGCTTCTATATACCCTGCAGGAGGCGGAAGGCAAAGGCCATCTCTGTATGGAGAAGCGCCAATACATAGAAGCGGCCCGCAAGATTCTGGATACCCCGGAGTTAACAACTGATATGGCAGCCGCCCGGGCATCCAAACTGGTGCAGGACGGCAAAATCATGTGCTACAAAGGATACGCCTACCGAACCCAGACTGCCAAAGCGGAGATGCAAACGGCATATTGGATCGACCGGATGAACAACCGGCGTCTGGCAGTCAGTTTTCCGGACCTGTCGGAGAAGCTGGATGAGGAGGAAAAGAAGCTGGGGATCCGTCTGGACCCGGAACAAAGGAAAGCAGTCTTAATGGCGCTGCAATCCCCCATTTCCGTTATTACAGGCGGCCCGGGCACAGGAAAAACCTCAATTCAAAAAGCAATTCTGGATATATACAGCCAGCTTTATCCGGATAAGGAAATCCTCTGCTGTGCGCCGACAGGCCGGGCGGCCAGACGGATGGAAGAGTCTACCGGGTTTCCGGCCTTCACGGTTCACAAGGCTCTGTGCCTGGTTGCCGGAGAGGACGGACAGTACGGCGAGCCGGAAATGTGCCATGCGGACCTTATTCTGGTGGACGAAGTTTCCATGCTGGATATTTTCCTGGCAAAGTATTTGCTGCAAAGCATTCCGCCCCAAAGCCAGCTGGTCTTAATCGGAGACTCAGATCAGCTGCCATCTGTGGGACCGGGCGCTGTGCTGAGCGAGATTATCAAAAGCGGCGTGGTTCCCGTGGTACGTCTGGACAAGGTACACCGGCAGAGTTCCGGCAGCCGGATCCCGGTGAATGCCAGGCTGATCCGGCATGGAAACCTGGGGCTTGACTATGGCGGAGATTTTCAGTTTTACGATTCGCCTGACCTGGAACGATCCGCCGGATTGATGGAGCAGCTTTATCTGCAGGAAACAGCAAAATATGGAGTAGACCATGTAGCGCTTTTGACCCCATACCGGCTGAAAACAGCAACCGGAGCAGCTGTCATGAACGAACTGATACGGGAGCAAGTCAATCCGCCCGCGGCCGGCAAACCGGAAATCCAGTTCGGAAAGCGTGTTTTCCGTGTTGGAGATAAGGTAATGCAAATAAAAAACCGGGGAGACATAAACAATGGAGACATTGGATATATCACCGGAATCCGTCCGGAGGATGGCGAATCTGTTGTATTGGTAGATTATGGCGATGGGCGCAATGCGGAATATCTGCCTGCTGATCTTCATTTGCTGGACTTTGGATATGCCACCACAATCCATAAATCCCAGGGCAGCGAGTATCAGTCTGTAATTATCAACCTGCAATGTGCGCATTCCATTATGCTGGTAAGGCCGTTGATTTACACGGCCATTACCAGAGCGAAAAAGCAGGTAATCATCGTTGGGGACCGGCGGGCTTTATGTATCGCGGTCAAAAAACAGGATACGGAAAAAAGAGGGACACAGTTATCAGAACGGCTGATTGAACTCAGCCAAAAAAGGAAGGGACGGTCATAATGGCGACAGTATTAAGTAAGTACGCACAGTTTCGGGACAATCTGCAGGAACAAATCAAGCAAGGGAAACTTCCCTGCAACCAGATATTGCATTACCAGGAGGTACTGTACCGGATCAGCGTATTAGAGACTTTCCAGGCGTTTTGCAAAACAGCGCCTGTATCAACAGATGTGAAACAACTGACTTATCATTACCAAATGGTGGACGCGTATATAGCTTCCATGCTCACGGAACATAAGTTAGGACAGCCGGCCGACGCGCAGCAAAAAGCCAAACGGGAAACTGCGTCCAAAAGCCTCCATAACATTGTTCAGGGCTGCCGGAAAACCTTCAGCAACTTTAAGCCAGTGACAGAGGATCTATATAAAACCAATATCAGCGCCTTGGTGAAAACGATTCTTCCGGTTTGGGTTCAATACCGGGACGAATATATTAAATTATAGGGAGGAAGTTTCTATGATCCAGAATTTACAGGACAAAGCGGTATCCATGGAAACGATCAGCAAAATCAATCAAGTGGAAGGATTCCACCCGGAAGAATTCGCGGTGGAATTTTTGGATTTAACAACCGGGGAAATCCGAAAACGGCTTCCTGTTATGATCCAGATAGCATGGTTCCGCCTAAAATATCCGGAGGGACGCATTTCCGTACAGGTCGCGCCAGGAAAAGACTGCTTCATTGCAACGGCAAAGGTCTATCGCTCCTACCAGGACCCTGTAGACTGCTTCCTTGCAGAGGCCACCGCTTCCAGAGGGCCTGACCCCAACAAACCATCTGTGTCTCCAAGAGAATGGGCACAGACGGCAGCCGTTGGCATCGCCCTGCGCAATGCGGGATTTGGCCTTCAATTTGCGGCTGCGGGCGATGAATTTGAGAAAAGGACTTCGGAAACTTTGCCGGGGACTGCCATGGACCCTTCCGATAAGCTACAAACAGAGGAGACAGTCAGTAAACCAACTGCTCCGCCAGCGGCCCCGCCTGCACCGGAAAATTATGAAACTGTTCTGGTGGAGCCTACAGAAGAAGAGAAGCTGCAAAAAGCCATGCAAGTACCCTGCCCCATCAAAAAGTATGCCGGTAAAAGCCTTGGTGAGATTTTGACGCTGGACGCCAACGCTCTCAACTGGATTGCCACCAAATACACAGGAAGCGCTGAGGTAACGGCCGCTGCCAAGCTCATCTGCGAATATGCGGTGCAGCAGGCAACCGCATAAATTCATTCAATAAGGGGGATGGATGCTCCATCCCCCGGAAAGGAGGGAACATGGAAATTTTTCACATGGCGGATATTATCCCTCTCATTGGGCTTCCAAACCCGCCCTTGAACCGTGTATCCTATAACGTCCCCTGTCCATGCTGTGATGATGAGCCGGGGAAAAAGCATCTGAATATCAACTTAAAGAAAGATGTTTTTCGCTGTCCCAGATGTGGATTTGCCGGCGGCGTGCTTGATTTGTACGCTTGCTATACCGGAATACCGCGGGAAGATGTGCGGGATGCGTTGATTGCCGGTCTTCATGTTCAGGGCAATCCATCCAAAGTCCCATTTTCTCCCGTAAAAGAAATCCCGGAATGTCCGCTGACGGACATCGACAGCCGCAGCCAGACCTATACGGAACTGCTGAAAAAACTATCACTGGCCTCTGACCACCGGGATAATCTTCAAAACCGCGGGCTTACAGACCAGGAAATTGACCGGCTGGGATATAAAACAACTCCGCTTTTCGGCTTGGCATCTATTGCAAAGCAATTAACGGAAGAAGGGCTTTACCTTGCCGGAGTCCCGGGCTTTTACAAAACAAAGTCCGGGACTTGGTCCTTTATCCATGAAAGCCGCGGAATCCTCATCCCGGTGCGGGATGAACACTCCCGTATCCAGGGATTGCAGATTCGAAGGGACAATGTGGAACGCCGGAAATACCGATGGGTGTCCAGTGTTGAGAAAACAGCCGGCTGTAAGGCAGAAGGCTGGGTTCACCTTGCCGGACCTCTTTGTACATCCCAGGTCATTTTGACAGAAGGTCCTATGAAAGCGGATGTTATTCATTACTTGTCCGGGAAAACCGTGCTGGCTGTGCCGGGAGTGAACACATTATCCCATTTAGAAAAAATGCTTCAGATTTTAAAGGAAAACGGCGTGCAGAAAATCATGACAGCTTTTGACATGGATTTTCTAAATAATCCACATGTCCAAAAAGGATATAGTCGCCTGGTCCGCTTACTGGAGGATGCCGGGATCCCTTTTGGAACCTATTTGTGGGACCCGGCCTATAAAGGGCTGGATGACTATATCTGGCATAGCATGAGGAAACAGACTAAAATTAATTTCGGAATTCGGCAATCTGCAGAATAAATTAAGAAATTCGCATCTGTTTATCCCACATTCGATTGATTTTCCTTGAAATGTTAGGTATAATGATAGTGAGTAAGAGTGTGAGTGTGAATTTAATCCTTGGCGCCGTCCTTCGGGAAAAAGCGGATTGATTATATGCTGGAGAAATACCGGGAATCGCTTGCTGGTCTTCCCGAAGGGACAATTTCTGAAAAAAGGTGAATGGAAACACTTATTGTTATCTGAAATATCGGGACGGACAAAAGATCGTATCGAAATATATTGCCAAAAACGACATGGAGAAGATCCTGCAGCAGCTTAAAAACACCGTCATACAGAGACGATGATCCGATTCCTGACAAAAAACAGAAGCTTGCAGAAAAAGTATTGGAGGAAAAGCGATGATCTTATATCATGGCAGCAATGTGGTGGTTTCGGAACCGAAACTGATCAGGCAGAACCGGTTTCTGGATTTTGGGTTTGGATTCTATACCACTACCAACAAAAAACAGGCGGTTTCTTTCGCGGAAAAGGTGTACCGCAGACGCAAAGAAGGCGGAAGAATTGTCAATATCTATGAGATTGATGAACAGAAAGCCTTTTCGGAATGCTCGGTACTTCGTTTTGAGTCTGCAGATGAAGCGTGGCTGGATTTTGTATCAGATAACAGAGCCGGTAATTACGAAGGGCCGGAATATGATTTTGTATATGGTCCTGTTGCAAATGATGATGTCTATACAACCTTTGCTCTCTATTCATCTGGAGTTCTGACAAAAGAACAGACACTGGAAGCATTGAAAATCAAGAAACTTTATAACCAGTTGGTCTTGGGCTCGCAAAAGGCGTTGAGTTATCTGAAATTTGCAGGAGTTTTGTCGGAGGTGGACTGGTGATGGAGCAAAAGAAATTTGAAGCGATGCTGACTTTGATCGTGCCAAAGGTGATCCATTTGATTACGGAAAATTATCTGTATGACGAAGTGACAGCGTCGAAAGAGTTTTATGATTCAAAAGTTTACGCTCTACTGGAACAAGAAGATACGAAGTTGTGGCATTTCAGTCCCTTGACATTATTCAATATGTTTGAGGAAGAAAAAAAGACTGGGGATTTCACAATTCCGGAGGAGGCATGAGTATGAGTAAAGAAGGGAATTTTTTAGTATACTGCATTGAAACATACAAATCTGCCAAACACCTGACCGGGAAACAAGTCAGCGAGTTGTTCAGTAAATACAATGTATGGGACTACATTTACTCCTGTTTTGAGGCGCTGCACACGACCGGAGATCGTTATATTATCGAAGATATTGACCTGTATATTGAGGCGCGCCAACAGGCATAAAACAAAATCACAAAATCCGCTTCTTCTGGCTGTCTGCTCAGAACAAGCGGATTTTTTTGCCTGAAAGATTCAGCAAAAGGAAATCGCTGATGTCTGCCTGGACATCCGTAGGCGTTGAGCGTGGCGTATGTGAAGGCGGTCATTCTTTAATAGTAAATTTTTCGTGTATTTCTGAATTTGCCTGCTTTTTGGAATATGATGCGAAGCTTTCAGCAGCATTGCTTTTTATGCGTTTTTTTCGAGCAATGCGTTTTAAGTGTTGCGTATGAGCATAATAAAGCGTGTAATAGGTTAAACAGAATTTGGAGGTATGAAATATGATTCTTGCAATTGACCATGGAAATTATGCGATGAAAACCCCTAATTTTTCTTTTGTCGCCGGTATTTCGGAGCACACGGTGAAGCCGCCAATGGCGGATGAAATTTTGGAATATGAGGGGAAATACTGGACCCTCACGGGGAACCGCCTGTCCTATATGCGGGATAAAACCCAGGATAACCGGTATTTTATCCTGACGCTCTTTTCAGCGGCCAAGGAACTGGAAGCCGCGGGAAAATTTACCTCCTTTGAGCAGATCGATTTGGCTGTGGGGCTCCCGCCGGAGCATTACGGCTCGCTGAAATCCAAGTTTGCCCAATACTTCAAAAAGCCGGACCCGGTGAGATTTGTCTACAAGGATAAGCCTATACAGATCATGATTCGGAATGTGTTGGTGTACCCCCAGGCCTACGCTGCGGTTATCCCACATGCCTCCCAGCTTTTGCACACCGTCCGCATGTTTATTATCGACATCGGCGGGTACACAACGGATGTACTTCTTCTCAGAAACGGCAAACCGGATCTGCAGTTTTGCCGCAGCCTGGAGATGGGGGTCATTACCATGAACAACGAAATTATCCGCAAGGTAAGCGCTTTGCATGATATGAAAATTGAAGACGATCACATCAGCGCCGTTCTGCGAGGAGAAAAGACCATTTTACCCGCAGATGTGGTGGAAACGATCCGGCAAGCCACCCAGATGCACACCAAAGATACGCTCAATAAGCTGCGGGAGCTTCAGGTGGATCTGCGCTCAAATCCTGCCATTTTTATCGGAGGCGGAAGTATTCTATTCCGGGATTTCCTGGAAAAATCCAGTCTGGTCGCCCAAGCGGAGTTCGTGGAAGACCCCAAGGCCAACGCTGTGGGGTATCAGATCCTGGCCAAAAAGCAGCTGGGGTATCCGCTGATTTAACGGGAGGAAAACGCTTGAAAAAGGATGGAAAATACCGCTATTCTTTGCAATTTGATGATTCTTCAGAAGAAAACCGGCAGGTCGGAGAGTTTTTAGAAAAGCTGGGCAATAAAAAAAGTACAGTTATCATACTGGCTGTGACGGAATATATCAAGGCTCACCCGGAAATCACAGCCAGTAAGCCGGTTATCAAAATCCAGCACGCACATTCACTGTGCCGTTCAGATATAGAGGGCTTGATCCGCAAGGTTGTGGAGGAAAAGCTGGCGGAAATCCAGATCCCACAGGATAAACGTCCGGACGGCGCAGCATCCCTGGTTGATGACGCGGATATTTATGAAATGCTGCAAAACCTGGATTTATTCGATGGATAAGAAAAAATTGATTGACGAGAAAAGACAGGGAAAGATTTTGGCATCGGTTGAATTTTTCACAAATAAACAGTATAATAAAGACAAAGAGAAAGGGGGGATTCCCATGACGATGCGGATTACCGACGAAACTTTAATGGGAACCTTCGAACAGAAACAGGAACTGGTACGAAGCTTCACCATGTTTGACGACGACTTTTTCGCTGTGGTCATGGAGGACAAAGCCGCCGCCCAGGAGGTTCTGCGGGTGCTGACGGAGATTCCGGACCTAGTTGTAAAGGAAATTAAAACTCAGTACTCCATCCGCAACCTGGGGACCCATTCGGTGATTTTGGACGCCCTGGCGGAAGATTCCCGGCATCAGTTATACAACCTGGAACTGCAGGTGGCGGATCAGGACGATCACCAGAAACGGGTGCGGTACTACCAGGCCAACGTCGATACTTCTTTTCTGGACAAAGGAACGGATTATGAGAAACTTCCGGAACTGTACCTGATTTATATAACCAAGTTTGACCTGTTCCGGCTGGGAAAGGCCAAATACATTATCGACCGGGTGATTTCCGGGACGAATATAGTGGTGAACAACGGCGTTCATGAATTGTATGTCAACGCCGCCAATGACGACGGGACGGAAATCGCGGAGCTGATGGAGTTTTTCACCGAAACCGGAACCCGGGAGCAGCAGTTTCCGGATTTGTCCGAACGAATTGCGTATCTGAAGGAAATAAAGGAAGGAGTGACCCATATGTGTGAGGCAGTAAGAAAATACGGCGATGAATGTAGGATGCAGGAACGGAAAGAGATGATTCGGAATGCCCTGAAGATGAAAATGCAGTTGGCAACTATCGCACAGCTGGTCGGGCTTTCCGTAGAGGAAGTCCAGAAATTGATTGACGAAATGGAACACTAACGAAAACTCAAACAACGATGAATCCCGATGCCAGGATACCTTTCTGGTATCGGGATTTTTTGTACACTTCATACTGTTGCAAAGAAAAGAAGTATTGCAGGAATTTCTGCAATGCAGACTGCTATCCGGCCGGTGATTTCCGACAGCCCGCTTTTACCGGGTTTGCAGCATAGTTTTCCACTGTCAGCAGTTCGTCGGCAGAATCCGCACAAATCATAATGCAAAGCTGCTCCTGGCCGGGATAATCCTGCCGGTAAGCCAAATGTCCCATATTATGCAATTCAATATTGACAAGTATTCTAATCTGTTTAGAGTTTCTCTAAAAAAACAATATGGCCTTTTCAAAAATTCCACTTATAATGCAAGTTCTGGAATCATGCTTTCTGTCAATTCCAGCAGTATTTATGTAGAATAAGTTTTGTAAGGAGTCGATAAAAATTGGATTACAAATGTCTTGGGAAAAATTTGCGAAAATACCGAAAGAGGGCAAAGCTTACACAGGAAGCTCTGGCAGAAAGAGTAGAGCGCTCTAATAGCCATATTGGACAAATTGAGAATGGACGAGGAATCCCAAGCCTAAGTACGACTGTTGATATTGCAAATGTTTTAGGGATTACAGTTGATCAACTGGTAAATTCGGATCTGCGTCATCCGGAGCTGACCTATTTGAAAGGCTTCGATGAAAGGTTACAGCGTATGCCAATACCGGTAAGACGAACAGCTTGCCAAATGATACAAGAACTATTGGATGTTATGGAAAAACTCTCGTAATATAAGTAGTATGTCTTTTCTGTGATTTTTGATGATGTGAAGAAAATCCGGTATGCCGCTTTGTATTTCGCCTTAAATCGGCTGCCGAGGAGGTACTGATTTGTTATGCCGCTGCAGAATGAAGATCGGGACGAGTTAAGAGCTGCCTTTACAGTGTATATTCAAAAAGTCATTGTCCATGCAAGGACGGGATACACCCGAAAGGTTAGACGTCATCAAAATGAAATATATTTTGATGACGTATGCTGTGAACCAAAGGTAGAATTCGAACAGCAGTATCAAATCTGGTGTTCCAGACCATCTTCCTTTGAGTTTGACGATAGTGTTCTGTCTACAGCATTTGATTCATTGGCTCCGATTCGGCAGCAAATTCTGGAAATGACCTTTATTCAAGATATACCATCCTCTGAAATTGCAACACGGCTCCATTGTTCCATTCGGAAAGTTTATATTCAGAAGCATTCTGCGCTGAAATATCTGCAAAGAATTTCGAGGAGTGGTTCATGTGCGAAAGGCTGAATTTCAGGAGATACTTGCAAAGGCGGTTGCCGGTTCCAGTGACGCACTGGAAAAAATTTTGAACATGTATATGCCGCTGATCGAAAAACATAGTATTATCGACGGCAGAATGGATGAAGACTGTAAGCAGCATATATTGTTGCAGGTGATTTCCAGTATTTACAAGTTCCGACAATAAGCAGATAACCGGCTGCATGTCCTACAGCCGGTTATCTACTTATTGTCTATTTTTACATATATCGTGCCAACGCAACGCAATTACCTGTCAAAACGCCAATGTGGTTCAGCCAAAGCGCGTGAGGTTTGACATCTCGGAACAAATGTGCTATAAATAAAAATAAACCAAAACAAAGGCGCTGCACATTACAGCACCTGTTTTGATATACTTTCTTCGACAATCTAAGTATATCATTATGTCCCATCCTTTGTCAACATTTTTGTGAAAAAATTTTGGGATGTTTCTGCAATGTGTGAAGTGCCTGTTTTGTTCAAAATCGAAAGGAGCTTGAGAACGAGTAAAGAGCTGACAGGACAAGGCGGTTACATTGTGGGGAGCAGGAGCTATTTTCGTTGCCTAAACGAAAAAACATTTATGGGAAATATCATGCAGGATAAAGGAGGAACATCCTATTATGAAAGCCTAGTATCTGTATCCGGTAAAATTTACGGCGTATTGGACGAGATATATTCTGATCTCCAGAAGAATAGCGGGATTATCCAGTATATTCCCAAAAGTGACCGGGAAAATTTGATCAAGGTTATTTTAGGATTATACGATATTTGTAAAATCACATCTGGAAACAGTGGTAAAAGCGATGACTGTATTCGGATTTTGTCACTATCTTCTTCAGATATAAATCCCAAATCCAAAGCGTCAGAACGGGAAATTGACGAAGCTGTTAAAACTGTTCTAAACGGCCGGTATCTGAATAGTTCCGACCGTATGGATACCATAAAGCGTGCAATGGAGTGGGGCGAAAGCAGCGCGGTAAATGGCAGCACCGAAAAAGCGGAATTCTTATCAGCGGTCATGCAAGGGAAAAACCGGGAGTTCCTTGGGGACGTCTGGCTGAAATTGCTTTATACCAATAACCCCAGGGAGTTTACGGGTAGTTGCGGACGAGTTATATGTTCGCAGGAATACATAGATCATATTGAAAAACATGTATTTGGTTCCAATATTCCCAATTATTATGGCGGGTATGGCGGCGATCGAGCATATGGAAAACTAATAAATCAAGCTCTTTCCCAAATTGCCTCAGTACTCATTTCTGATTTGAGGAACGGCAGATATGGGGAAAATTTTATGACGAAGCAAAACTATTCCAATACCATTCAAGCATATAATAATTTATGCCGCTTTTCTGGGGTGTCTGGAGTACTGTCGGGTTTTATGACACTTGCCAATCAATATTATACCGATTTACTTAACGAAATAGAAAAACTAAAACGTGAAGCCAGAGATATTGAAATCGGAGATTACGATGAATGGACAAATGGAGATGCTGCTTTATATTTTTGGGATCAGCATGTTACAAATTCGACTAAGAAAATTGAAGAACATAAGCAGAAATATGTAGTTGCACTATCAGATGCGCTAAAAGAATTGGAAAGAGATTATGATATTCCTGCTCTCATGCTGGCCGGGGTCGCATATATGGAATTTGGAGGAGACCCCCCTTTTCTTGATTATGCTGCTTATGCATTGAGAAAAGTTTTTGATTCTTCAGAATCAGCTAGAAGGACCTCTTTCGGAAACATTAGTATGCAAATAAGAAGGGCTGCTGAATCGCTTGACTATTATGGAAAATTGGATTATGATTTAGAAAAAGAGTTAATAAACGTATTGAATAATGATAAAACGGCTCTTATTTTGGTTGCAAGACATTTGGTTGATCTAAAGAATATTGACTTTCCGGATAAAAAAGGGACAGATCTTACACATGAAGAAATGGCGGTCGTTGTGGGACGCTACAATGTCGGGCCGGATGTCAGTAAAGAACGGGCTGGAAGTTGCGGATATGCTCAAAGATTTCGATCCATGATTCCCAAATTACAATCGTGGATTAAGTAAGAGGTAAATTATGAAGACAGCACAAAAGTCAATTTGGTGGAAGATTCTACGAATAACAGGTAATCTTCTGTACATAGTTGCTTCCTTGTTATTTTGGGTAATGATGGTATTTGCCTTCGGATTTGAAGCGATTGATTTTGGTCCTGATTATCTTATTCCGGAAGGAAACGGGCCAAATACGCTTCGGGATATTTTCGTCATGTGCGATGTATTGGTGTACCCGCTTCTTCTCTTTTCCCTTGGCAACAAGCTGGTGAACGATCCTTCAAAATTTATGAAAGGTTACGCTGTCTTCGGGATTTTGGTGACATTGGCTGAGATGGCGTGGGTGATTTGGGTACCCCAATATGTGGCTTGGTATACCGTCCTTGTCGCAACGGCGATTATTTTTGCCGTTCGTCTGCTTCTTTGGAAGGCCGCGAGAATGATTTCGCGGAAGGTGGGGAAAGAATGAAATGTTCCGAACAAAGAAAAAAGAGGAGCCATCGGTTTACCGGGACTACTGGCTCATGCTGGATAAACCGGAGGGCCGCATCCGGCTGGAACTGAATTATTCAGGGGAAACCGGGGACTGGGATTTTCCCAGTCTCTGTGTGGAAATCCTGTCCGCCTGTTTTCGTGAATATATTTGTATTACGGAATTTGAGAAGCGCGGCGATTCCGGGTTCTGCCTTCCGGAAAGCTGGCTTTCCACAGAAAGCCGAATTTTTGAGGACCGCAACACCCTGGTTACCGCCCAATATGGCCCGGATGCAGAGAATCTTCGCGGTTATTTTCTGGAAAAACAGGCCGCCTTCCGCATTAGCCGTTTGCAAATGATGGGCTATCGGTCCAAGCCAAGTTCCGATAATTCTTTTTCTTTTGAGGAGGAATATGCCCGGAATCAGTGGGATGCTTATGCGGCCTACGAGGAAATGCAGGATCTGTTGTTGTTAATCTTCCCGCAGGAAAAAGAAGGGGAGCTGATCCGGCTGGTTTCGGAGAATTGCGAAAAATATGGGAAGAATCTCAAGCAAGTATGGATGTAAAGGGGTGGTATCAGATGCGGTTCCATTCGGCGGTAAAAGGAACTGAAGAAATTTATCAGCTGGACGTTTCAGAAAAGGAACTGGAACTTTATCTGCTGTCAGAGGGTGCCGACCCGGACTTTGGTCCCATCTGCCTGGAAGTCATCCGGAAGATTTTCGATGGGGAAACTGCCTACACTTATCTGGAATCCTTTCACCAAAAAAACTTATGCAAGCAAAAACGGTGCTTTTATGCCGAATCTTTTGCCGCTGAGTATTACCGATTTTTGAAAGCCCATTCCCTGACGGAGAATGTTTTCTTTGATGGAGATTCTCGGATGATTTCTGTTACATTGGGAGCCAACCAGCCGCTTTTGCAGGCACTATTTGAAAAGCGAATTTTGGATACGGACTGCCGGATATATGCAATCCCCCATTTCCAGATGGTTCCCCGGGATTTCCAAGAAGCGTTGGGATTGCTTCAGAGAAAGAACTTTGATCTGATTTTGGACTATCAGGAACAGCCTTCTGATTTACAGATTCAATTATCCGGTGATGGTTTTATACCGGATACCATCATTCAGGAAATCCAGCAGGCATGCCAGCGGTTCCAAAAGCCTCTGGTAATATGCCGGATTGGAGAATGAAGGAATTCCTTCTTGACGTTCAAAAGAACCTGTGCTATAATTTAGATAAGTAGTTTCAAGGTCAAATACCAGATGACCACTGTATCAAGTATTTCAAAGTGTCAG
>ERZ1643249.1094-NODE-1094-length-27908-cov-10.748322_pt1 | contig 27908 bp, 22 predicted proteins | sample MGYA00579263_ERZ1643249 | MGnify/ENA primary metagenome ERZ1643249 (study PRJEB29033, sample SAMEA4952264) | chicken gut metagenome | biome: Broiler Chicken; feature: Gastrointestinal Tract; material: Caecum | place: Ireland | collected 2018 | study: Broiler...
AGCAAAAGTCAGCGTGGGATTATTGATGTGGTATCTTTATCTAAGTGAACCCCCATTCTCCCACTTAGAGACCGTCTTATTGGAAATGCCTAAACGCTCGTCCAGTTGCGCTTGAGTCAGGTTTTTCTCTTTTCGTTTCAAGGCAATGAAATGGCCAATGCCGGTTTGGTTCACAATGTCCCCTCCTCTCATTTGATGGAACGAGTATAGCCCAAGCATCCCGCAAAAAACACCCCCTATCTGGAGAATTTCGGGGGAATCCATGAAATAAGGACATGCCGATACCCATTCATACGGTTTTTTCCTATCCTGTTGTATCCTACCATACGTCCGTCTGTTTGGGCAGATGGGTTTGCCGTTCTTGTTTGCCTTCCCAAACCGGCACCCAGGACAGGCCGATGACCCAACCATTGCCCCTGTAAGCCTCTGTGTCCCCTTCTTCGGCGCAGGGCCATATTCTCCCCCACCTAGGGCGGCTCTGCCCAATTTAAGCGGCTTTCAAGGACACTGGCAGCGGCCACCATGGGCAGCTTTATGGCACAAGTGATGTAAAGCAGAGAGAAAAAGCCGGACAGGAATCATGACCTTCCTGTCCGGCACTCTTTGACCCACACCATAAAATCAAATTTACAAACAAAAAAGCCTCGAAAACCGAAGTTTTCAAGGCTTTTTGGAGCTGCTAGGCAGATTCGAACTGCCGACCTCATCCTTACCAAGCGGAAAAAGAACTTTTTTCTGATTATTTTGGCTCCTTTCCCGTGGTTTTCACTCCAGTCTGATTGCTTTCTGTCACTTTCTAGCCATGGGGTGTCCATATATTCCACGCCGGTCTGTGGCTGGGTGTGTGGTCAAACACGCTTTGCCAGCTATTCCTACACTGCGCCCAAATCCCGCAAAATCCGTTCCGCAGCGGGCAGACGCTTGACCCGTTTGATTTTGACCCCCAACTTTTGGGCCAGATCTTCAAATAGATCATAGCTCTCGTCCCGGCAAAGGTAGAGCGTAGATGGGATCCCATGTTCCTCCACCACTTCTCTCCATGCCGTAAAGGCACAGTTCATCAGCTCCTCCGGCCTGCACCGATACAGGCACAGCAGCTCTCCCGTCTCCCGGTCGGTGAGAAGCACTTCCATCCAAAAACAGCCGTCCTCCTCCGGCTCCTGCTGCCAGCCAAAGTCAAATTCCACCTTCCGATGGGTGGCACTGCGCCCTAACCCCTGCATGGCTCGCAGCTTTGAGGAATTTGGACGGAAAACCACTGGATTTCCGGGGTCTGCGGGAAATTCCAGCGGTGCCACTACGTTCATCCACAGGTTTTCCCGGGCAGAATAGAAGCGGAGCATCATATCTCCCTTTTGAAACTCCGGGCGCATCCCCTCCTCCTGTATGGCTCGCAGCTGCATGAGAAAGTTCCCCAGGCAATCGGCCACAAAGGCCAGCTCCTCCCCCTGGACGTCGGTGTCCAGGTAGCCTCTGCGTTTTCCCGTCACCCAGGGCCACATCCCCTCTCCGAAGTCCAGTCCCAAGTGCCGGTAGCGCTCCGTCACCTCACCGGGCAGCGCCTCCCAATGCACCAGGGAGACGGTATACTGCTCTATTTCAATGAAATGACGAATTTCCTGTCTGGTGGGCTGCCGTTGGTGGAAGGCGCATTGGTAGTCCCTTGGAGAGGGAAATATGAGAATTTCCACATCGTTCTCCTCTTCCTGCACGCAGCTAAAATAGACAGCCCGATCCCCGGACTTGGTGATGAAGAGAAAGGGATCCTCCGGGTCCAGCCACCCCCAGGGCCATAGCTCCACAATCGCGTGCAAGGGCCCGCAAAGCGCCTGCCACAACTGCCGCTCCCGCTTTTCCCGCTCTCGTTGCGCTGCCTTTCGAAAATCAATCTTTTTCCCCATGCTCTCCCCCTACTTTCTCCTCTGTTTTGCGGCGGGTTGTGTGGTCAAGATCTCTGCCTCATGGCTCTTCTGGCAACGAGGGTTAGAGTTACTCTCCAAGCGGTTGCTGCAAGAGAATGGCTACCCGTTCCTTCACTTCATCACTGAACTCAGCAAGATCCTCACCCGTAATGGCACGATCCTCGATTAGCGCAGCAAGGTCATATACCATCGTCTGTTTTCTCAGTTCAAGACAAACACCCGGCCTGTGCCTGTCTACCTGAATGGCTTGCTGCAATTTCCAAAACCGCTCAGAGGCAGGCAACTCCTCATTAGACAGAAGCGCTATGTATCTCTGGTTCAAGATCTCCATATAGGCTTCCTGCCACTGACCGATCTTTTCTCTGAACATTTTCCAATCCTTCTTGGATGGCTCCATAGAAGGCCCACCTTTCTATACGGAATTCCTGACAACAGGGTATCATGAGGGCTGGAAAATTTCAATGAGGGGGATTTTAGTACGGTGTTATCAAAGATATAGGCCACAGTTTATGGGTTATCCCTCATAACATTTAATTGTCTTCAAACCCAAAGTCCTGGATTTTCAATGTACGACAGTTTTCCGAAACGGTTCTTACGGTAGAAGAAGGTATTCCTTCTGGTGCGTTGACATTTACCTCAAGCGTTAGCTCCACATCGGCTCCATCAACACTCATAAGATGTTGGATAATTTCGGTAAGATAGTCGTTCACATTTTTGTTTACTCGAGTATTATCCAGCTTAGCAGACATAAAGAATCTCGTATTTTGGGGAGCTGTTCTTGTCCCCGTATTATCTCCGGAGCGACCTGACATCCCCCCCGTTAGCGGTTGACTGCCAGCAGTGCCACTTCCTCCGCCTCCAGCAGGATCAGCATCACCTTGCATACCGCCGCTTTGCCCAGCGACTTTTCCTTCCTCCATGATCTGCTTCATTGCAACGGCTGGTTTCACCAGCAAATCAGATGGATTGATGGAATAAACGGTCTCGTTGAGCTTCAGGTCAATATAGCGTTCGCCAGAATAACCAGCAGCAATTCCGAAAAACTCAGTGGAATGGACTCCCTTTGCAATTGCATCCTCTAAGACACTGTAATTCGCAAGTCTTGGAAGATAGCAGTAGGTGCAAAGATACTCCCACAACTTTTTGATCATGATGTTATCAGAGTCTTTCCACAGGAGTTCGTCCAGGCTCATCTTCAAAAGTGCAGGCGCCCAAGTGTGGATAATTTGTTCGCCCTGAATCATCTTCTTTGCAGCTTTGGAGACAATCCCATCATCCCCGCCACCCAAGTTACTGATTTCCCACTGGATGGTCTTTATGTCTTCGTACTGGTCAATGAACGGAACTAACAGCCAGCAGTAGGTCTCCTTCATCCTTGACTCTACAGAACTATTGCTGCGATTTAGGCTACTTTCTGCTTCACGAAGTTGTCCGCCGTCCAGATTCAAATCATCTTTGTCAGAAATGATAGACTTCCATGCGATGAACCGCTTTACCTCAATCTGAAGATCACGCAATTTATCCTGATCCGGTGCCACAAAGGCCAGCATATTCCGATATACACGGGGAGAAGTTCCTCTCATATTTAGGTAATCCGAGACTGTAGCCAGGGCTTTCCCGCTATCTTTTCCATTTGCTCGTCTAAACGTGTATTCCGGTCTGAGAATCACCAGCCTTGCGTTCTGCTCATCGGGAATGTCATTCGAGGATGGGGGGCAGGTATGTAAACCCCAAAATGGACTCTCTTTGTGCAGTCTCTTTAGTCTTGACTCAATTTCCATAATGACATCTGCGTCGGAGACCTGGGATGCACGATCCTCAGAAGTTTTACGCAAGGTGGGCTTGGTATCATACCAGAACCGAGTTCCATTCTGGTTGTTATATAAGTAGGACAACGAGCCGTGAAGTGTGTTCAGCGCATCATTAAAATCGGCAATGTTTTCCCCAGGCTGAACGACGCCCAGCCGAATTCTCGATGTCTCCAGGCCGCGGATAGTCTGGTCACGGAGCGCAGAGGTACTGGGCGCACTGCCCAGCATAATTGTTCTGGCTACCCGTCGAGCGGCCAATTTCTGCCCATAGCGAAATGTTGATTTATCTTTCTGGTACGGGATAGAGTCTTTACCGTCTACTTCCCGGTCAATAATGCTGTTCCAGGTATCCGGCAAATGGCGTACCAGCTCATCGCGTACGCTCGGTACATTCAGGGGAATTGAGCCAGGCATAATCATCGCACTGGAATCATTGGCCATCCAAAGTTCATGAATGACCGCAGCCATCAAACGCAGAACACCACGAGTACGTTGGAACCGCTCCAATGTAGCCCAATCTCCATAAAGCCGGTCGAAAATCTCTGGGTGAATCGGGTAACAGGCTATCATGCGATTCCTGTACTCCACCTCTCTCGCTTCCATTGGAAAGTCGGAGGCATTTTCCTGATACATACTGCTGAAAGCATTACATACCATATCTCTGGCTTCGGGGTCTTTACAGTCGAGGAATAACCTGCGACGAACGACCTCAAATCCTTCATTGGCCGCAACTGGCTTCCAGATGGATTCCATACGGCCAAAAGTATGCTCAATGGTATCCAAGGCAGTTTTTCCGGCATCCCCGCCAATTTCAATGTCCGATTCAGGAATGGAGGCAACCACGATACTATTTTCGCTCGCTCTTGCAGCTTCTGTAATTTCCTGTATAAAGGTAATGAAGTTGTCGTAAGATCCTGCCGGAAGGCCCTCAACCCCGTAAATCTTTTTGGCGTAGGCTACCAACTCATCCATCAGGATAAGGCAGGGACCACAAGCGTTAAGCAGTGTTTTCAACGCCTCAGAACCTGGGGAAACACCACGCCTGTCGGAATCGCTCACAATTGCGTAGAGATCCGGCTTTCCGGCGGATGCAACAAGCTGATAGGCCATTTCACCCCAAATCGTGTTGACTGTATATTTGGGGAGATTGGCCGGGTTCTTCTTTCGAGTGGGGTCAAGTGCCGTACCGACCAGAACAGCAACATTTGCTCTGGGAAGTTCCTCAAGCCCCACCCGCTCCATAATCGGCTTCAAGCTTGGGATGCGGTCAACACTAAAACCGCCGCGCACCATGTGGTAGAGCGCCAACATACTGTGGGTTTTACCACCGCCAAATGCAGTTTTCAGCTGAATGACCGGTTCGCCGCCTTGCCCGGAGAGCCGCTGGAGAGACTCTACCAGGAGTCCAGCCATGCCTTCCGTCACATAGGTGCGGGCAAAAAACTCAACCGGGTCCCTGTATTCAATTGCACCTTCGCCGCGCGCTACCTGCGCCAGGTCCGCCGCAAACTCCGCCGCACGATAGCGTCCCTCGGCAACATCGGGATGGGGCTGCATAACATCTCGCCAGCTGGGAAGATGCTGTCCAAAAGACTGTGTCATCACACCTTCGTTCGCCTTCGCAGCTTTTGCCGGCGCAGGCGCTGCGATCTCAGTCGCAGCCATGGAGCCCTCTTCTGAGCCGTAACGCAGCTTTCTGTAAAGCGCACGGATTTCCTCTACGCCTGCCGTGTCAAAGGCCTCGCAGATCAGCGCCATCGTGTCCAGAGCCCTCTCCGCATAGTTCTTGGGGAAGTCCTGCCCGCCGATGTTGGCCGCTTTATTGCGGACACCGACCAGTTCTTTTGCCCAGGTGCGGTAATCCAGTGAGAGCTTTGTTCGGAACACATCATTCCACCGTCGGTCAATCAGTCGGAGGCAATTCATTACGTCCAGCGAATCAATCAGCTCACTATAGTCTCCAGACTCCGGCAAATCATGCTGATCACTGAGCGCATCCAGCACTTCCTGCCACCAACTTTCTTTATAAACACGACTCAATTCCCGGCCAATGTAACCGGCCATCAATGGGTGTAAAATGCGGAATCCCTTTTGCACAAGCTCATAATTCTCCAGCATAGTCTACCCCTCCTTTGTTTCAGCGGCATTTTCAGAAACAGCCGCATTTCTCAGTGCGAGATGTTCCTCACATTCCAAGTAGATAACCTGCAATGCGTCATGAACACACATAACCGACCCGTCAGCATTTAAAACAGTTTTGTATTTTGAGAACACGGCAAGTCCCTGTCCCATACAGGAGAGGAATTCATCCTCCGGCAGTACATGGCCGGACCACAGCCGTTGCAGCCGATCTGGTAGTTCCCGCTTCAGTGTACTGATGAAGCCACGCCGGGTGATCTGCCCCTGCCGGCCAACACCTTTCCTTGCCACAATCAGTACTCGCGTGGAGTCCGCCTTTTCCGATGCAGGCTCCGACCGCATGGGCCAAACAGCAGTGATGGAAAAACCAGCAGAGAGCAGCCCTTCCAGCATGAACTCCCAGGCTGATTGATTGCACCCATCGCCGCCATTCCTAATACACGCCAAGTCATTCTTCCGAAAACAGTAAAACAGTAAGGCCGGATACGCCGAAGAACTGCATATATACAACTTCTCGCAGACCGCCCTCATGTCCGTCCGATACCTCTCCTCCGCATCTTCTCGGGAAACACCAGAGTAGATTGATGCGGTGGACAGCTCATCCTTGGGTGTGACCATGGGCAAAAACATCTGCGGATAAGTCTCCTTTAAACTGCGCCGGAGCCAAATATAAAAGAAGTCGGACAGGTCAGCATAGCCGATATCCCTGTAATAGGGCAGCTCCGTACAAACCAGCACGTCCTTGGGATATTCCATGGTCAAGGCATTATCCTGGGTCACCACTGCCTGGACTCCAAAGCCCAGGCGCTCTACGCTCCCTGCGACGCTATCCAGCATAGTCTTGAAATTTCCTGATACATTGGAGAAGGGGTTCCCCTCTGCGAAGGTCCAGACCATGGGAATCGCCTGGCGCCCAAAGGTGCTGCGAGTATTCCCACCGGCCGTCCGCCAGGAACACATGGAGCTGTTATAGTCGGCCATCTTATCTACCACAAAGGCCAGATAGATACCAACAGCCTGTCCATAGGCGAGAGCGCCGCTCCCGCCGTCCTCCAGGGAGCCTCCGCTTTCGTTCATGCCCGCTGCCAGCGCTGCAGAGGCCACCATATCCTGGGCCTCCCGCACCAAATCGCTGAACGTGGACAGCATCCGCATCTGCCGAGGTGTAAAAAGATCCGCATATTCAGTGATTCCATAGCTCGGCGGGGAGAACCAATGTGCGTTGGCCGGAATCGCACCAGGAGGTACATCCTCCCGGGGCGACACATCCGCAGCAGCCCTCTGGACCTCATCCGGGGCAAAGAAGGCTTTCTTGCCACCTGTACTGGTGACCACCGCCATCATCTCCGCACCAAGCCCGTGAACAGCCCCCATTTTCTTGATATGCTCGTCCGTCGTTATCTCACCGCATACGGGGCAGCGGAACCTGGCCCCGTTGTTGCCGATTTTATTACTCTCCTTGCCAGGTGGGCAAGGCCCCTCGTGTATCTGAAACCGAACCAGGCCTCCCTCTGTCACCGGCTCAGCCCAAAACTGGGCAGTCTTAGCCTTCTGTAGGACATAGGAACTACTCAGGGGAATGTGGCAGTTACAGGCCGGATTTGGGCATTTCACGGTCCGTACCCACAGCCAAGCAAAGGGTATCTCCCCATTTCCCATCTGGGGGTAGACATTGGAAAGCCGTTTCAGCGCCTGATTCTCCATCCACGCACCATAGAAGCGGATATCCTCGGCCAGTCCCTCCCCACCGGAGTAGGACAGCCGCTCAGCCGCCCCCGGGTGAACTGGCTTCCAAGACGCAAAACGGGCTGGGATGTCCACTGCCGCCCTGGTCAGCACGGCCGCCACCGGATTCAAATCGTTGGCTTCTGCCCTCATTCCCAGTTTCTGCGCTGCGATGGGGATGCCTCCAAATCCCGCGAAGGCGTCCCACACCACAGGCAGCTCACCCAGTTCAGACAGCCTGTCCCGCACCGCATTCAGCGCGTTTGTGCTGTCGGTCGCAGCCTTGGCAAGCAGCTCCTGGTCCGCAGTGGCAGTCTCTTCCGAGTAGTCCAATACGGCGGCGGCCAGAGTGGCGAGGGAAGACGTCTCTGGGCTGCGCCCCCACCACATATGGAGATTCGCCGGATGGCCAGCCTTCCCTGCCCTCTCTCGGATCGCCGCATCATTCATTTCCGCAAGCGGGAGCGCAGTCTCTATCAACTTATTCAAAGGAAAAATCGCTCCCTTTCGTCATCGGTCTCATTGCTCTGATCTTCTATCCTAAAATAGATTCAACTGTTCCGGCACAAGCTCTTTCCGTGCGGCCGCTCTGGCCTGAATATCTGGCCATGCCACTACAAGGGCATTATAGGCATAGGCTTCATTGGCCCAGTTTTTCCGCTCAGCAATGGTGTACAGCCGGTAGGCCAAGTCCTTCGCGCGCTCCCCGTTGGAGCCAAACATATCCGCCAGGATTTTGGCGCAGGCCTCAATACCGCCCTTGGCCATAGCCTGAGTGAGCTGCTGGGTCAGCATCCAAATGCACCGCTCACTGCTGTCCACCTGCTCCGGCAGCTCTGTGCGATCCAGGAGATGTACAATGCCAGCCTTGGCGTAGAGAATGCCATGGGAAGCCATCATGGGGATAGAGGTACTCTTGGCGGTGGCCAGGATCTCCGCTTCGCCGTATTTGATGTTGTTGAAAGCGTTCTGGGTATACAAATCTACGCAGAAGCGACTGGCGGAGTCCATGTCACCCACCTGTTCGTTGAAGTACAAGTCTATCTCTTCGTTGATGATCTTCAAGGCGGAGCGCACCGACATGGGCGTCCCATCAGCTTCTAACACCTTCTGAAAGCGGGAAAACACCCCCATACCAGGGCCAATGGCAGACTGGGCCAAATCCACCGGGGCAATGTTGCTGTCCTGGAGCTGCTTCAGGGCGGGGCGCAGCTCCCGCCGCAGCAGATTGATCAGGTTTCGCCGGGTAGCCTGGGGCGCGTCCGCAGGCCGCTTGCGGCAGACCAGCACGATAGAAGAAGCTAGGGCGTTAGTCCCTGACGCAATGGAACGGTTGGCCATTTCGGTTCGCATGGGCCAAGTACCTGTAATGGCAAAGCCAGCGTTTACTACTGCACTGAGCATGGTCTCCCAGCCGGAGGAGGCGGTACCATCAGCATCAGAATCACTCTGCTTATAGGCGTAATAAATCGTCACTGGGATATCCTCCCGAGCATAAAGGTACATCTGCTTACAGGCGGAAAGCATCCCATCCTCAAAGAAGCCCTTGGCCGCCTCCATACTTCCGTTGTGGCGGTAGGGTGTGGCAATCAGCTCCTCCGCTTTGGGCACTAGCATAGTGGAAAAGAGCTCTGGATATGTGTCTCTCAGCGACTGCCGCAGCCACACATAGAAGAAGTCAGACAGGTCTGCGTAGCCGATGTTATCATAGTAGGGCGGGTCAGTGGACACCATAATGTCCCGTAGACCACAGTCCCGCTGAGCGTCAAACTGGCCCACATCAGCAGTTTGGGAGGCCGGAAACTCCAAGATACACTTTGTGACCCACTCTACCATATTGTCGAAACAACCAGAAGAATTGCTAAAGGGATTTGCCTCTGCATAGTCCCACACCATAGGAATTGCCTGCCTGCCAAATGTATTGCGCAATCCCTCGCGGGATGAGTCCCAACTGCAAATTGACGATCCTCTATCAGCCAGGCGGTCAATCACAAACGCCAAATACACCCCCACAGCCTCGCCGTAAGCTCGGGCTCCTTGGCCGCCATTGCGCAGAGGCAAGTGGTCATCTGCCATGCCGGCAGCCACTGCATCAGCCTCCGCCTTTTGCTGGGCCTCTGCCACCAGGTCGCTGAAGGTAGTCAGCGCAGTAAGCTGGCGATGGGTAAAAAGTTTATCATATGTATCCAGTCCATAATTAACACACCATATATTGCGGGGATCATAGGGAAGCGGCTGCTCCGGGTGTTCTCCTGCCGGCTTTGTGCATTGTGCGGCCAGAATATGTTCCTCTGATGGCGACACATAGAGCCGGCCCTTTTTGCCCTCTGCTACGATTGCCAGCATAGTCGCTCCCATTTCTCCATCGACAGATTTCTGCTTGATATATTCATCTGTTGTGCTTTCTCCGCACATGATACATTTAAATTTCGCACCCCGTGCAGTTTTAGGCGCTTCTGGAACTTCACCTTTTCCAAGGTGCACTTTATAGGTTATCTTCTTACTTTCATAGTCAAACTGCGGTTCAATCCACGCCTCTTTGCCCTTCTTCTTGGATAGCACAAAAGAACTGGCCAGCGGCATCTCACACCCACAGGCTGGGTTGGGGCACTTCACCGTTCTGGCCCAGATCCAGGCGATGACGGTGGCGTCGCCTCCTCCCTGCTCCCGAGGCACCTTTACCTTGGGGTAGAGGTGGCCGATACGCTTGAAGGCCTCCTCCTTCATCCATTCGCCATAATAGCGCACATCCTCCGCCAACCCCTGGGCCCGGCTCCAAGTGTGTTCCATGTGGCTGATTTGGGCCTCCGGGTTCACCGGAGCCATGCCCGCAAACCGGGGCGGAATCTCAATCATGGCCTTGTTGATCATAACGGACACTGGGTTCAAATCGTGGGCATGGGCCTTCAGCCCCAGGCGCTGGGCCTCCAGAGGAATGGCTCCGCCGCCGGCAAAGGGGTCCAGCAACTCCGGCGGATTTCCGTTGGTAGACTTCAGAATCTCCGCCCTGGCCGCCTCCAGTACCCGCTCGTTGTTGGAATTCTCCCAGACCACCAGATCCTCCAGAATGCGGAACAGCCGCTGCCGCTCTCGATTCTGTTCTTCCTCTGTAGGGAACTTCTTCGGGTGGGAGGAGGGATCGTCCACCAGGCTGGACCAAATCACAGCCCGGGCCGCCGCCAATGGCCGCCGTGCCCACCAGAGATGCAGGGTGGACGGGTGCCCGTGGCGGATGGATTTCTCCCGGGCGGACTCCGCATTGATTTTTTCCAGGGGCAGCGCCACCTCGATCAGTTTCTTTGTTGCCATATTACCTACTCTCCATTATCCCTTCACATCAAACCAGCCTTGACCAAGAACCAAACCAGAATCAAACCAGCAAAATTCAGAAAAGTGCTGCATACCGGCTAAATCGGCGGCATAGTTCCATATATTGCTTGCTATAATACACTGTCGCACATTCAACCAAACTAGATTTCAAACCAATTTCAAACGAGATTACCGATATCACTTTTTCAAAACCCAGTGACAGGTCCTTGGATTGTCAGAATCTGTGTCTATCTTATTCTGTCGTTTTAGTGCCGACAGCAGGGTCAAGATCTTGCGTTCTTTCTGTTTCTCGGTTAATACATCAGGAAATTTGTCCATAAGCAGTTTCCGGAAGTCTTTCTTCTGACCCACACCAAACTTTTTCAAGTAGTCAACAATCATATCCTGATAATACCGGTCATCGAACGCCCTATTGCGAATATACTGGGCCTCACCCTCTACGGTCTTTGCCACCTCTGCGGACAAAAACAGGTGATTTACTCTGCCCTCCACCAGCTTGTGCTTGCGCAGATAGGCAACTGCTTCCTTGGGAATACTCTGCCCCTTCTGCACCTGGTCCAGCAAGTACACCGTCTCCAAATCCAGCTCCGGGTGCTCATACAGGATATAGGTATACTGGTCATTCATAACTTTCCCGTATACCGTCACAGAAACCTGATTTGCTGTGGAAAAGTTATAGTCCGGCATGGGAAAATACTTTTTTCTTTGGATCCGGTATACACGCTTGATTCCACTTGTAGCAGTATCAATCATGTAGAAGTTGACCATTGATTCCGTCAGAAGCTGATTGCGGTAAAAAGGCGGACTATATGTCGTTTGCAGTACCGTCTCAATGGTCTGCGGGAGAAAATCTCCAGGGTTTGTAATGTTGATGCTCTCCTCACATTCATTGATGTAGATACGGCCGCCCAGCTGATAGTTGGAATGCGCAATACAGTTGTTCAGCAGTTCGCGTAAAAGCCATGTGTCATATTGTTGCGTCTCCTTGGGAAAGAGGGACAACTGATTAGGCATATACCGATACGTCAGATTGCGGATTTTCGCAGAGATCTGATCTACAACACGGATAAAAGGAATCCGAAAAATCGTATAATCCTTCAGCTCCCCATCTGCGCCGTACAGTCTCCACATGATTGTCGGCGCATTTGCAAAGAGATAATCATACTCTGCATTGCCCAGGAGGATCATTGCCGCATTGGTAACCTGACCGTTCCGCATCAGCTTAATCTTGGTGAGAAACTCTTCATCTGATAGGGAGTCAACTTCCTCGGTAATATGTGGCTGATTTCTGCGCTCCTTGTATTTTTCCCGCGCAAACGCGATAGCATCCCTGTCCAGACTCTCAATTGTTGCCCCACTCAGCAGAAGCTTTGACCAGTCACGTCGCTCCTGGTTCCGAATTGCATCAATCTTATACTGCTGGAGCGGAATCAGGCTTTCGCCGCTTCTGGCATAACACCTTGTTTTCCATTCCGTCGGCATTCCTGCCACAGCCGCTGGGATTTTGAACATCAGTACACGCTTTGGCTCCCCATCTACGACGGGATACAGCTCGATAATGTCAAGGAACGTCATTGCATCAGTCGTATTCTGGCTAATCATGTATTTGAACCGTTCCATTAATGTCCCCGGCCCTTTTTTAAATCCGGTTCCTACTGGACGCCTCATCCCCGTTTCACTGACACCAAGCACAAACCAGCCATACTGCTTGCCCGCAAGGTTGGCCTCATTGCTGATTGCTGAAACATACTGTCCTATTTTATCTTCGCTGTATCCGCCTGTGGCTGACTTGAACTCCACAATCTCATATTCCCAGCGTTCCATAAGCTCTTGGAGAAGTTCATAGTATTCAGCTTTTCCATCATCCTTTTCATATTCAAAGTAAGCCACTATTGCACCTCTTCCCAATTGTCATTGTTGATACAGAATCTCAGATTCTGCAATCAGGTCCTGTATGTCGTAATTTACGCTGGTTGCCGTAAAATCAGGCGCATTTTTGAAAGGTCGTTTCAGGTAAATCACACGGGTGTTCTTCCCGTCCACCTCTACGATGGCCAAGATAAATTCCTCCGGCTTATTCAAAGCTGTCAAGATCTCATTCTTGCTGACCGTCACCGTGGTCGCACCTTTGGCACGTCCCTTCACTTCAATCATCCGTAGGGCATGAGATGTCATACAGGTCCGTTGTCCTTCCGGCACATAGGACTCCACATCGTAGCCGCACTTGACTGCGCTGACATCCTTTGGCTGGTATCCCAGGGACTTTTCGATCTGAATCACCGCATTCATAGCCGCATATTCCACAGCCTGCCGGTCTCCGGTTCCAAATGTTCCGGGCAGCTCCTTCCCCATCAGTGTGCGCAACAAGCCCTTGGGGATGATCAGCGCCCCACCAGTCACCACCGGAGGCATGGGAGAAATCCTGCGCTCTTTTTCAATTTCGGCCAGACGCACCTGCATCCGGATGGTCAAATCATCCGCTCTTCGTGCGGCCAGTTTAGAATTTAATTTGGCGTTCGTCTTCCCGGCGGCCTCCTTCTGCTGGAGCTCACCGGCCCGATAGTCCCAATATTGAATTTCCGCAGTCATTCTCTCCTTGACCGCCTTGGCGGTCTTGTCCAGCATGGCCTCCTTGCGGGTCTTCACTTCCGCAAAGTGCGCCGGAACCAGATTTGTAATGGCATAGGTCTTTGCCATATCTTCCACGCCGGAACAGAGCCACTTTTGGGACTTGGCCCAGTTCAGCACAGCAGTCGACTCGTCTTCCTCCGCCGCTCGGTAATCGAGATAGGGCGCATAACCTGCTCCGGCTGCGTTCCCGCCTTCCTCCAGCTCCACGAAATGCACACGCTTTGAAATAGTACGCCGGCCCCCATCTTTCAAAAGAATGCCATCTTGTACGGAATCTTCAATGTAAAACAAAAGACGGGCAGCGGAACCGTAATCGTTTTCATCAACAAACACCGCTCCGCGTTTCATTACATCCACACTGCGCTCCCGAATTAGATCCAGCGTAGCATCCAGCAACGGATGCCCCGGGCAAATCAATGCGGCAGGTGCAAGCCCCTGACTCATACAGAATTTCTTATCAAAGCAAACCCGCTCATAGCGGTTCAGCACTGGCTCACCGTATCCGATCTGCATATCTCGATTCCGTACGGCATAAGGGACGAAAGTAATTTCATAACGCCCTTTTTCTCTGCGTCGAATTTTTCCGCCTACGGACTGGAATGCCTCCACAAAAAACGCCTCGATAAAATGGGGCTGAAGCTTGTGGGCCTCCATGCGCTCCATATCTTCCCTAATGGTCATCACTGTGTGGACATCCATCACATCATCCGTCAAAGTGTTCTCTTCAATCAGCTTTTGGAACTCATCTCGATTGATGGTGTGATCCACCACTTCGTTCAGGTGGGCCTTGACCTTAGGGTCATTGCCGTATCGCACCGCTTCAATCAGCAAATCGCGTAGAGGCCTATTGTTAAATGTCATCTTGCCAAGGACATCAAATACTTTTCCGCCAAGTGCCTGCCGTTCTTCCTCAAGCTTCTGAAACAAGCGATGAAACACGAAACCTTCCCGAGTTTCGGATGCAACCAAGTTCCACAGATGGCAGACCTCAGTCTGTCCGATACGGTGGATACGGCCAAACCTCTGCTCCAAGCGGTTCGGATTCCACGGCAGGTCATAGTTTACCATCAGATGGGCTCTCTGTAAATTGATACCTTCGCCTGCAGCATCTGTCGCAACCAATACACGGACACCAACATCTTGTTTGAAAAGCTGTTCGGCTTTCCGCCGTTCATCCCGGAGCATTCCACCATGAATGGTAATTACAGCTTCCTCATTACCCAGCAACGAGCGAATCTTATTGGTTAGGTAATTCAGCGTATCCTTATGTTCCGTGAAGATGATAAGCTTCTCCCGCTGCCCATCAGAGCCAAACATCTTTTCATTATCCTGGAGCACCCGTGACAACTCATCCCACTTGCGGTCGATTCCGCTGATACGGACCTGATTTGCCATCTGTTCAAGCTGCTTCAAAATGTTTATTTCCGCTTCCAGCTCAGAAATAGTAGCAGCAGCGGAGGCGTGGTCAACAACTTTTTCCTCCATTGCCTCCTGCTCATCGGGCGCAAGATCATCATCGTCAAAGTCATTGAAGTCTGCCGCAATGTCCGCGGCTCTTTTCCCAAGGCGTTCTTCTGAAAGTCTGTGCTCCAGCCTTTCCCGCCGCCTGCGGAGAGACTGGTAAATTGCTTCAGGAGAAGATGCAAGCCGACGCTGCAAAATCGTTAATGCAAATCCAACCGTTGTTTTGCGATCATTATTCAGCTTGTCTGCCCGGTTAAATTCTTCCTGCACATAATCGGTCACAGCGGCATATAGTTTTGCCTCCATATCCGAGAGATCATAATTGACCGTATAGGCAATCCGCTCGGGAAACAGTGGTGTGCCATCAAACTTTAAAAGCTCTTCCTTGACTAAACGGCGCATTACATCGGAGACATCGACGGCTTTTTGTGATTTCCCGTGTGTCCCCTCAAAGCGGTCTGGGTCAATTAAAGAAAGGAACAGGTGAAAGTCTTCCTCTTTCCCATTGTGCGGCGTCGCAGTCAGCAACAGAAAGTTTTTTGTAATGTTGGAGAGCAACCTCCCCAGAAGAAATCTACGGGTATATTTTACCTCTCCGCCCCAAACAGTAGCGGACAATTTATGTGCTTCATCGCAGACAATTAAATCCCATTCCGTAACTTTGAGCTTTTCCTGAATATCGTCGCTTCTCGCCAGCTTATCCAAACGACAGATACATAAATCCACCTCATTGAACACATTACCTGTGGCTGCAGATTCGATCCTGTCGTTCGTCAAGATTTCAAAATGAAGGTGGAACTTTTGAAATAACTCGTCCTGCCACTGCTCTACCAGACTGCCAGGGGCCACAATCATGCATCGCTTAAGGGAACCACGTGCAATCATTTCTTTGATGAACAGGCCGGTCATAATTGTTTTACCAGCCCCAGGATCATCCGCTAAAACATATCGAAGCGGGAGACGGGGCAACATCTCTTGGTAAACCGCTGAAATCTGATGCGGCAGTGGCTCTACGGATGAAGTATGCACAGCAAGGTAGGGGTCAAACAAATGAGCAAGGCTGATTCGATATGCTTCTGATGCAAGACGTACTTGATTCCCGTCTGCATCAAAACTCCACGGGAGATGATTGTCTCTGACATGAATACTTTCCTCATCTTCACGCAGAATCAACTGTGTACCCGGGATACCCATATGGTTTTTATATGTAATTTCAAGGACGTTTGTACCATACCATTGGACTGCAACTACCTGCACGGGCTCATTCCCGACGATGCCGGTTAAATGGCTGCCGACTGTTATTTCTTCCAGTTTCGCCATACGTGAGCCTCCTTTTTTATTCCTAAACTTGTTTTCCCTGTGACCGGGCAGGTTCGTCAGGAATCAGTTCCATAATATCGTCGAAAGTACAGCCCAGCGCTTTGCAAATACTTACCAGCGTGTCGGTATTTACATTTTCTCCACGCTTCAGCTTATTGATTGTATATGTACTGATATTCGCAGCTGCCGCTAGCTCCTTCTTTTTCATATCTCGGTCAATCAGGAGCTTCCACAATTTCTTATAGCTTACGCTCATACCGTTCCCTTCTTTCGCCGAATAGGTAGGCACATTCTTTTATCATTATATATGTCTACATGCGCAGAAGCAATACAGTAATTGAGCTTTCGCTCATTTTATTTAGCAAACGCATCATACATATTGGCATAGCTTGGTCACTAAGGTTTCATACTCCTTGCTTCTCTTTCTGTTGGTAGTTGGGCATTTACTTTTTTACCCACCCAGTAGAGTGTGCCCGTGATTCACTCACCATTGGTACAGCCAGATCTATCATCCGCCTGGCCCGACAAAGTTTCCACGCAAGGCTATCCAGACACCGATCCCGCAGTCTCTTAATTGCCTGATCCTTAGCTTTCTCCACGCCAGACTCCTTTATGCGGTTGCGTATGGCGATTTCCCGCAGATCTGACTTGGGGTGACCATACACGCCGAAACACCGTCCCAGAATCTCCTGATCCTTCTTGGCAAGCTGCAGGAACTCTTCCCGCAGGCATTCCATAGTCAACGAACGGATCACGGTTTCTTCTGGTGACCCAGACAACCAGCCTGGTGTGAGCCGCTCCAAGATGTCTCCGTCGTCTTCCGGGCTTTGCAGGTCATAGACAGAGAAAAAATGTGTGGGGTAGGCAATCGCTCTGGCAACCGCACCAAAAGAGATGCCCAGCGCCTTGCTGATCTCCTCTACACTCTCCCCTTTTTGATGATAGCGTTTCTGTGCCTTTCCCACCAACCCCATGCTGTCCCGGTCCAGAGATAATGTCCCCATGCTGCATTCCAAATACCGCCGCATGGCTCCATCCAGAAACGGAGTGACGTAAGTGGTAAATCGGCCCCTCTCTGCATCATAGTCGCCGCTCCGGACACACTCCACCAGTGCCAGCCTTCCCACGCTCTCCAGCTCGGAGAGCATTTCTTTTGCGTAATCGCTCAGACCGCCGTATTTAGTTTGCCGCAGGCAGTGATACTGCCGGGCAATCAGTCGAGCACGATCCTTGACCAGACCTGTGTTCACCAGGCACAGCTTGGTCAAGGCAGCCTCATCTCCTCCGGCTATTTTCACCAACAGTTCCTCGTTGGTCATGCACCGTCACCGTCCTTCGCCTTGCGGGGACGGCCCCGAGGCCTGGCCTGACGGGCCACTCTGCAAATTGAATAGAGATGCTGGGAGGAGATGGAGCGCTCAAACGCTTCATTGGAGATGTCAGGGCTACTCAGTGCGTCAAACAGCCTGTCCCGCACGGCATCCTTCAGCCGCCGCATTTCCTCCTCTGTGATGATCCCCCGCTGATAATCCTTTCGGATGCGGTTGAAAGCAGTGATTTTGGCCTTGATCTTTGGCACATCCCGGGCCAGTTCCTTCTGAATCTCATAGCTACCATACTGCCGGCAGGTAAAGCGCTCATCCAGCGGACAGCGACCCTCGCAATAGAGAACATGGGCGCCACTTCGTACCAGAAAATATTTCTTGCAGACGATGCACCTTCGGATGTTGTATCCGACGTTCAGGGCTGTCATATAATCTGCCTTCAGCAACATCTGCAAACTGTCGGTAGTATGCTCCTGGCAGATGGCAAACTTCCCATCCGGCAATTCCCTTGGTACATAGCTCACCACACAGTGGTCGTATTTCTGATAAAAGGAGTGTTCCAGGCCCGTGGGATTCACAATTAGCTTCTCTACCAGTCGCTCATCGTTATAAAACTGATAGAGTGCAGCGGCATAATTCTCAGAAGAATTGTGTTCAAGTTTGGAAAGAACAAAGTTGATAAAGTTGTGGACGGTAGGATTGAACGCCGCCACTTCTTCCAGGTAACGCTGGCAGCGGTCGATCTGTTTGCGGTAGTACAGCCATTTTTCTCTGCGGCTGCCAGGATAGATGAGAAGTTGTGGGGGAATGCTTTGGTTCTCTTCCTTCTGCGCTGCTGCAGCTTCCCACTGCTCCAGGGTTGTCATGGGGCACTCCATCTCTTGATCTGGGATGAACGTCAACTGCTCCGTGTACTGCCGAGCCTCGTTGAGAAACTGCTCGTCGTCCCGCAGTAAAACTTGAAACACCTGGTACTTCATCATCTGGCTACGAAGCTCCATCAGACAGCCGTTCAGTTCCCACCAGATGCCACGGTCCTGTGTGCTCTCGTACTGCCGAGCCAAGGACTGGATGTGCTAATGATAACAGTTTGATAATTGTGGTGAAATCCGCTGGCTATTCTCTTCCTATTTCGGTATTGTGTGTTGCTGATAAGGAGGCAGCACACATGAACGACTATATGAAAGCCCTGCACCAGCGGTTCTTCCGAAAGCCAAATCTCACGGAACTGGAGAAGGAAATTGAAACTGCCCGTCAGGAAGTGCGGGACTACCTGGACAAAGCGCAGCGGCGCAGGCTCATGGACTTGGTAGATGGCCAAGCCCTACTGCGAGAAGCAATCTCCCTGGCCAGCTTCACCGCAGGATTCAAACTGGCCTGGAAAATCGCAAAAGAACTGGAGGCAGATGACCCGTATTCCTCTCTGGAGGAAACAGAGAACATTGATTGCCTCACCAAGAAGGAGGATTGATACTATGGGAAAACGCAGACCATCCGGGGACGGTATGGTTCGCAAACGGGAAGATGGTCGCTGGGAAGGCCGCATCGTCATCGGCCACAAAGAGAACGGAGACTCCATCTTCCGCTACATCTACGCCAACACGCAAAAAGAACTGACAGCCAAACTCCGACAAAACATTGACGCCTATCAGGGCGTGGACTTAACCGAAGAAAGCAAAATGACCCTCTCGGCGTGGCTGGATCGCTGGTTGGAGCAAATGGCCTCCGTGCTTCGCCCCAATACCCTGGAGCGTTACCGCAACAGCCTGGACCACCACGTCAAGCCTTACCTGGGACAAAAGAGGCTCACTCAAATCACCTCAGATGACTTACGAAAACTCTACGATACCTTAAAAAGCCGGGGCAGAGTGCATCCCCATCCAGGACAGAACCGTGGCCTCTCCCCCACCACCGTCCGCAGCATACACAACACCCTCCACCATGCGTTAAAATCTGCGGTAGACCAGAGATTGCTGCCCCACAACCCTGCCGATCATGTAAAGCCTCCCAAAGTGGCGCACAAGGCCATGAAGGTTCTCAGCGATGCGCAAATGGAGCAATTCCTGGATGCAGTGGCTCAAGACCCCATCTGGCACGACTTCTTCTATACGGAGCTGACCACTGGGCTTCGGCTGGGGGAAATCTGTGGACTGATGTGGTCTGACTTGGATGAGCGAAAGGGAATCCTGCGGATCAGCCGCACCTTGCGCAGAGAAAAGGGTGGACGACTGGTGGCGGGCGACACCAAGACCTACGCCGGTACCCGAACCATCGTTCTCCCCTCCAGCACAGCTGAGTTGCTGACCATTCGCAAACAGCACTCCTATTCCCCCTGGATCTTTCATAACACCCTGCGGCCGGAGGCCCCCATGAATCCCAGCACGGCCTACCACCAACTGAAGAAGATTCTGGCGGAAACAGGACTGCCCGACATTCGCTTCCACGATCTCCGCCACACCTTCGCTACCCACGCCCTATCCAGCGGCGTGGACGCAAAAACCCTGTCCAGCATCCTGGGGCACACCAAAGCCAGCTTCACGGTGGATACCTACACCCACACCACCACCCAGATGCACCAGAAAGCCGCAGAAATTGTGGGCGGCTTCCTCACCGACTACTTAGGAGAGGAGATGGCTTCGTGGCAAAACGCAGAAAACATGGCGACGGCAGCATCCACCTGAGAAAGGACGGGCGCTGGGAGGGGCGATATGTGGTAGGGCGCAACGAAAAAGGATTGCCCATCACCAAAAATGTCCTGGCTAAAACCCAGGCAGAGTGCGCAAAAAAGCTGGCCCAACTGCGGGAGCAGCTGGAAGCGCCTCCACCAGAACAGCCCAAGGCAGGTGTACGGCTGGGTGATTGGCTCAATCACTGGTACCAAGACGATAAGAAGCCCAATCTGCGCCCTAACACCCAGATGTCCTATGAGCGGCGCATCTACCAGCACATCATCCCTGCTCTGGGACAAATCCCCCTGGACAAGCTGACCACCGGAGACATCCAGCAATTCTACACCCAAGCCAAGCAGGGCGGCAGACTGCTGCGGACAGAGCTCTATGGGAAAGGCTTGTCCGACCAGACCATCCGGGGCATCCACACCACCCTCCACGGGGCATTAAAACAGGCAGTGGAGGAACACCTCATTGCCCGCAACCCTGCGGATGGGTGCAAGCTGCCCTCTGCCAAAGCCAGAGAAATGCAGGTGCTGACTCCGGAGGAAATCCAGCGGCTTCTCATTCAGGCCAGAGAGGATGGGTGCTATGAACTGCTCCTGCTGGAGCTGTCCACCGGCTTGCGCCGAGGCGAAATCTGCGCCCTCCAATGGGATGACCTGAATTTCAATACCCGTGCTCTGCGGGTAGAGCGGCAGGTGCATCGAGTGCGAGGAGAACTGGTTGTGTCCCAGCCAAAGACAAAGGCCTCCAACCGCAGCGTTGTCCTCCCCGCCCCGGTTCTGGGTGTCCTGGAAGCCTACCAAAAGACCTGTACCTCTCGGTGGATGTTCCCCTCCCCAGTGAAGGAGGACTCCCCCATGGACCCAGCGGCAGTGCGGAAGCGATTGTCCACGGTTCTGGAACGGGCCGATTGTAAGCACATCCGCTTCCACGACCTGCGCCACACCTTTGCCACCGCCTCCCTGGAACACGGCATGGATGTCAAGACCCTCTCCACCATCATCGGCCATGTGTCCAGCACCACTACCCTAAACATCTACGCCCATGTCACCGACGAGATGCAGCGCACCGCAGCGGCAAAAATTGATCAGGGGATTGGAAAACGCACCTCCCCGCACCCCATCGAAACTGCGCCTCGAAAACCCGCCCCCAGCACCTTTCAACCCCACAAGGGCAAGCGCCGCAAGCCAGGCACCGGTTGTATCAGCCAGATCAACGACCATCTGTGGGAAGGCCGCTACTCCCCCATCTGGCCAGACGGCAAAAAGCACGCCCGCAATGTGTACGCCCAAACCAGAGAGGAATGTGAGGGGCTGCTGGCAGACCTGATCCAGCAGATGAATGCGGAGATCGCCGGGGAAAAAGAACGGCTAAAGCAAAAGAAAAAGGTGAGCTAAGACGTAGCAAGGCCTCTGGAGTCAAGCGCTCCAGAGGCCAATTTTTCTCTGTCTGTGGCTGGTTGTGTGGTCAATCAGGAACTCACCTATTTTATCCCGGCGATAAAGTTCCGTAGATACAACAAAACCGCCCTTTTCTCAACGAAAAGAGCGGTTATTGTGGAGCTGCTAGGCAGATTCGAACTGCCGACCTCATCCTTACCAATTACATTTTGTCTGTAAATAGTTTGCTGTTTCTTGTTATGCTTTATCCTGCAAAACCCTTGTGCCCCAATGGTTTGACGGCTTTTTATTGTTATCTCTTGTTGTAACTTATTTTAGTTTTACCTCAACCCTTTTATCCTATAGCTCAATCCTTTGCTCAATCCTTTTGTGACCGGCACAACGGCGTGGGAAAAACCCACGCCGCTTTTTTATCCCTCTTTCGCTTTCAATGCGTCCCGGACAATCTGACCGGCCCGCCGGATGCTTTCCTCATTGGCATGGGCATACATCCGAAGCGTTACCGCCGTATCAGAATGGCCTAACCGCTCCGACACGCTGACCACATCAGCCCCGTGTGTCAGAGCAACAGAGGCGCTTGTATGCCGGAGTTTGTGCGGGTGAAAATCCTCTATACCATACCGCTTTCCAAACTTTGAGAAATACCTTGTCGGGGATTGCGGGTGCATCGGCTCCGCCGTCCCTTCCTGCGTGAAGCACCATTTTGAGATACAGGATCGTGACTGCCTTTCCCGGAGTTTTTTCAAAAGCGCCATCACATCTGGCCCCATATCTACAGCCCTGGCTTTCCCATTTTTGGGGCTTGTCTCATAGACGCCGGCGGCAGGAGTATATTGGAGATTGCGCCTGACTGTCAGCGCCCCGTTTTGAAAGTCAATATCAGCCCACTGGAGGCCGCACAGCTCCCCACGGCGGAGGCCGGTATCAGCAGCAAGGAAAATGTATGCCTGCCACTGTAGCGGCTCCTGGGCGGCACAGGAGAGGATATAAGCAAGTTCCTCCACAGTGTATGCCTTTTCGCCCTCATCTTTAGGCTGCTCACTCTTCCGGGGCACTGGCCGCTTCACTTTCAACATGGGATTCGAGGGGATGCTATCATCTAAAAATGCCATTTCAAAAACGCCGTTCAGAATGTTGTAGAGTTTCACCGCCGAAGCGTGTGCATATCCGGCACGCTGGAAATCTACCAGCAACTTTGAGATCATGGCCGGGGTGACTTCTGTCAACAGCACATCTCCCAGGACGGGAAAAATATGCTTATCCAGGAACATTCGATAACTTGAGCGGGCATTTTTGGAAAATGTGGCCTCTTTGGTTGGCATAAACACGCCATCCGCATATTGCCGCACGGTTTTCAGCTTCGCCGCCTCTGCCGCCTCCTGGGCGGCTTTCTCCCGCTCCTGGGCACGATTTAGAACTTCCCCGCTTTTACAGGCCAGCTCAAAAGCCGCTGCCTGTTTTGCTGCCTCCCGCTCCGCCGTTCGCTTGCTCCATCCATCCGGCCAGTACCAGCGTGTCTTATATGGTGCCTTACCATATCCACGGGAAACGCAGATCTGAAAGAACCGGCGCCCGTCCTTCGTCTCCATCAACTTTGTGCTTGCCATTTAATGGGCCTCCTTCCTCTGCCGCTCCTTCCTCATAACATCTGCTTTGTAAAAATCGGCAACCTTTTCCAACGAATTAACCAGACAAAACCGATGAAATTTGATGTCCCCCTCTAACTGGAGCAAATGAGAAGCAAACTTTATAATGCCAGCGATGTCTTTATCATCTTCCTGATTATTCGCAATTTCAAAAACTTCCGTCGCTGTAATTGTTGCCTTATCCTCTGGGACAAGCTTATTTTCTTTGAGAACATCCAAAAACATTTTCTGTGTATCCTCAAGCAATAGAGCGAATGCCCCGTACTTATGAAAGGCAACCACGCATTCCCGAAAAGCTGGACTACTGAAAAACAAATCAGCAGGATTACTTTTATAGTGATAGTCAATAGATTCGGATGAGGCGTTGGGAGAAACATCATCGTTTAATAGAGCAAATATTCTACTTGTCCCGCGCAGCGCATCGATGGTTTTTTCCGTTAACCCTGTATATTCTGCCGCCGCCTGTACAGTTGGATTGATCGACTTTGTGCCAGTGCGTCCCAGGAGATAATCTGTGGTAACACCATAAAAATCTGCTATCTTACACAAGTTTTCCAGCGAGGGCCTGGAGGTGCCAATTTTATATTGGTTTATCGCCTGTGCAGAGACACCCAGGGCCTCTTTTAGTTTGTTCACATCCGTAATCAGTTCATTTAAGCGCTGGGCAAGTGGCAGCTCTTGCTTTTCTGCTACATTCATTTCGGTAGCAGGACTTTTTTTTCGTGCCATAATATCGCCTCCTTCAAGTTTTACTTTCACTTTTCTTATATCGGAAATTACAGCTTGCTTTTCCAAAAAGACTTTGGTATTCTGTTTTTAGAAAGTATAGCTTTCTGTAGTCTATTGTACACAAGCATTACTTAACCGTCAATAGATTACATCAAAAAATTGAAAGGAGCAAAGCAAAATGCAAGACGCAAAAACCAGCACCCCCTTCATGAAAATCGGTGCGGCCAGTATGGCAACCGGCTTGTCACAGTATTTTTTGCGGCAAGGGTGCAAAAACGGAACTGTCCCCCACATCAAATCCGGGACTGTCTACCTTGTGAATGTTGCGAAGTTGATGCGGCAACTTGACGCTGAAGGAGGCACAGCAGCGAATGAGTAAACAAAAAAATGCCGCCCCAGTGTTGCAGCACCGGGAACGGCAAAGTGGAGCGGGGCCTTTTAGCGGAGACACCACTTCCAGAACCCAGTTTACCACGGCTCAGGGGGCCATTTCAAGGCTTTTACTGCATGGTCAAGCCAACGCCCTACCCCGCCGGGAACTGGAGGCCCTGACGGGCTTAGACGGGCGCACCGTGCGTCTGTTGATCGAGCAAGAGCGGCGGGCCGGGGTTCCCGTCTTGTCCGATAATTCCAGAGGCTACTATCTCCCGGAAAGCGACCAGGAAACCGTGGCCTGTGTCCGCAGCTTGCGACACCGGGCCGGGGAGATTCTACGCACAGCGGCAGCTATTGAACGCACTGTACCCCAGGAACTGGCGGGCCAAATCGCCCTGGATAACTGCCAAATGGAGGTTTTCAATGAGTAGACGACCCGGCACAATGCTGTATTTTGACACCCGACCATGCTTAAAACGGCTCACCAACGACCAAAAGGGCCAGCTTTTCGAGGCTATTTTGGACTATGCAGAGTTTAGCGTTGTTCCAGACTTTGGGGACGATATGGCCCTGTCCATCGCCTGGGACTTCATACAGCCCAAGATTGACCGGGACAATGAACGGTATGAACAAATCTCAAAGCGGAGGGCAGAAGCAGCGGCGAAAAGGTGGGGTGCAAATGGAGCAGCTACACCAGAGAATGTGCAAATGAATGCAAGTGATGCAAATGCATTGACCTGTATGCAAGCGATGCCAACTACAACCTCAACCACATCTACAACCCCAACTACAACTCCAGCCTCAAAAGCAACAGCAACGTGGCCCCCTCCCGGTGACTTCAACAGCCGCAGAAATGCGTGGATAGATGCACTAGAAGGTATCGGAAACAACGAGCCTTATCAGCCGAAAACCACCGATTGAAAGGGGGCCTAACTGTGGCCAAAATCAAAAGTGTGGGCTAAACGTCCGGCAGCTGATGCCGTGCGGATAAAGCCGCTTTAGCCATAGTATTTAGGCATAAAACAACGGTAGGGGGAAACCATGCATTACAGGAACAACGCCGGAGGCTGGAACCTCAGTCACGGGCAGATAGAGCAGACACCACGAATAGATAGTTTTGAGTTGCCAATGGGCAAGCCGTGGAGCGTTATGTATTGCGGATGTGAAGCCCTGGGGGACATTCCCCTGGAGGTGGACGCAGAGGCCGACACCGCCTTTATTTACCCGATGCAACATGGGAAGAGCTTTCACTTGAAGCTATCACACAAGCGCAACGGCTATGGGGGCGAACAAGTCTTTTTCCTTTGTCCAGAGTGCGGGACGCGCGTCCGCTTTCTGTACTTACAGGGGGGCCACTTCATTTGCCGCAAGTGTGCGGGGCTGAACTACCACACCCAGCAGCAAACAGAGGACAGCATGACCGACTTTTACCGGGGAATGGAATATGCAGAGAAATTCTTGACCCTTCCACCCTGGCCCGTTGACGGCTTTTCATTTGTGGACTTCATACCAGATCGCCCCCGCTATATGCGGCGCACGACATACCACAAGCACCTAAAGAAATTCTTACAGTACCGGGAGCGGTACACAAAACGACTTTTGGAAGATATGGCCCGCATTGTCGGGCAATTCAAGTAAAGGAGACTTTTATGGAACAGTACATTAAGACCATGCAGAACGCAGACCGCGAGGCCGGTATTATCACCGACCGCGCCAACCGCTACGCCCGCGACCTTGCGGAGATTGACGAAAACACTATTTACACCCCCGATTACAAGGAGAAGCAGCGGCAGCAGATCACCGAGGCATACACCGCCGCCATTGTCCCCTTGTGCGAGGAGTGCGCCGCCACCATCGACCGGGCCGCAGAGGAAGCCGCCGAAGCTATCAAGAAGATTGACCTTTCCGACCCCGCCGACCTTAACGCCGCCCTGGAGATTATCAAGAGCGGGAATGTCAAGCGCGAAACCCTGGAAGCCCTGGAGGATGTTTTCAGAGGCCGCAGACAGCACCAGCTTATCATTAACACCGCCCTGGAGCATTACAAGCTGGGCGAAATTCCCGTATATGACCCCATTCCTTCTATGAGGGAGGCAGCGGCAGCTATTGGCAAGGTTGCCACCTTCACCAATGTTCCCGACATTTTCCGGGAGCTGCTGAAAGCACAGCGCAGCTTTAACCGCTTTTATGGGGACAGTGACGCGGACTGTAACGCCGCTTGGAATTTGCCCATTGACGCTATCCGGGAGCGCGATATGCGCGAAGTTATGGGGTTGCTGTAATAAAGGGGGCTGCTGAAATGATTTATTTTGACCGGCTTTTTGCCTTGAAAGAGAAGTACCGCGCCGCCCTGGACGAAGATTCCAAAGCACGGGCGAAGATCGAAAAAAACTTTGCGGACGGCTGGACAACGGACGCTTGCCGAAAGTACCAGCTGGAGCAGCAGGACGCAGCCCTGGAGTATTGCCGGAAAACCACCCTGGAGGCAGCGGAGGCCGTGAAAGCGGAGGCTTACTCCATGCTTGACCGCTGGGGAACGCTGGACGCGGCGAAACTTCCCAGCAATGCGGCTTTTCTTTCCGAAAATTCCCCTGTTACGCTGACCCCGGAGGAAATGCAGGAGTTTGTAAGTGCCAACCGCTACAACAGCACCGCATTGAGAGCCGCAAAGGAAGCGGCAGACCGGCGGGGCCTTGTCCTGGCTTTCCCACCCACCGCAGCGGAGCGCAAAGAAGCGTTTACCCTGTTCTATGACACCATCGCCGGAGCCATTCAAGCCGGACTGGACAGCGGATTTTACACCGTGGAGGGAGCTGACGAACTCTTACAGGCAAAGATTGAGGCAAATCCCAACCTTGCAGACCTGGGGCTCGTGGCCGCAAGCGTGGCCGCAGATGGAGCCACCAGCGGAGAGGGGGCGGCAGTATGAGCACTAACTGTACCGACTGCGATACCTGTCCCGCTTGTCGTTTACTTTTGGATGTGGCACGGGATGCGAACCGCCGAAACCACTATACCAGAGTATGCGCTGCCTGTTGCGCTGGTATTGCTGCGCTTGCCAGCATTGCCGCCGTGCTGGTGTACCTGTACTGTTAACAGAGAACCCCCGACCCTTCACCGGGCCGGGGGTATTCTTCATTGTGTCGGCTGCACGATTTTAGGGGCCGCTCAATCCTTTGCTCAATCCTTTTTGAAAAACCAAAATCTCAGCAAAATTTGATTTCCTATAAAAAGTTGTGAACATAAAGCAAAAAGCACCTAAAACCAAAGTTTTAAGTGCTTAATGTTGGAGCTGCTAGGCAGATTCGAACTGCCGACCTCATCCTTACCAAGGATGCGCTCTACCGACTGAGCTATAGCAGCAAATGGCGACGCGGAAGGGACTTGAACCCTCGACCTCCGGCGTGACAGGCCGG
>ERZ1643249.1098-NODE-1098-length-27871-cov-18.240365_pt1 | contig 27871 bp, 27 predicted proteins | sample MGYA00579263_ERZ1643249 | MGnify/ENA primary metagenome ERZ1643249 (study PRJEB29033, sample SAMEA4952264) | chicken gut metagenome | biome: Broiler Chicken; feature: Gastrointestinal Tract; material: Caecum | place: Ireland | collected 2018 | study: Broiler...
TTACATATATCTCCTAACAAAAAAAGACTGTAGGCTAGTTTGTCTACAGTCTGAAGAATTGTGCGAGCAATTCTTTTTTTTTAATTATGACGGGTATAATCTTATTGATATCGGCGGAAATACATTAACAGATTTTACTGTTACAGAACAGAAGAGGTTAATCGAAACGTTAGATAAACACGGAGATTATTCAATATATTATTTAAAGCCATATAAAGATGATAAAAAAAGTTTAAAATTTTTATACAAAATGACTTTGCAAACTTTTAATGATCCAAAAGAAAAAGCCCGATTCAAAAAGATAATGGCAGAGGATATTGCTAATTCATGTATTTATGAAAACCTAAAGACAGAGTCAACCATTTTTACTGCTGAAATTGAAAATGACACCTTTAAGAAATTGAAAATCAAAGATTACAAGACTTACTTACGCGAAATTGTTGCCACAAGTTTAATTGCTGACATAAAAAGAAAATATCCTGAAATATCAAATGAAGATTTACAATTAGGGAATAGATAAGATTTATAATTAAACTCTATCTGGAATACCAAATGTCATTTGACATCTTTATTTTTTGGAATGGCAAACAGCACAACTTCTGTCGGATAAAGTTCTCCTCCATAGTAACGTAAGTAAAATTTATAGTTTTTATTAAGTGTATTTATATATTTTGGAATTTGAAAATAATGGTCATTTTTATGATAAATTGATATTAAAAGTTTCGGGCTGTCTTTACGAATATGCTCTTGTGCACCTTTTAGTGCCTTTAGTTCATCGCCTTCAATGTCCATTTTAATAAGGTCTATTCTTTCCTTAATATCATCATCAAGAGTTACACAATCCACAGGCTTTTCTCCTGCCAAAGAGGTTTGATTAGAGGAAATGTCACCTTTTTCATCTACATAAACCAAACCTTTTTTATCTTTTACCGCTTTGTTTAAAAATACTATATTTTTATGATTTTTAAGGTTATTTTTCATTATTACAATCATTTTTTCTGTTATCTCATAACTATATATCTTTTTATAGTTTTCCCCATAACTTAAAATAAAATCTAATGTACTATCTCCAACATATGCGCCAACATCAACTAAAACCTCATTTTTGCTTTTTGGAATTATATCTAAATCAAAATAATGTCTATATTTTTTATCTATACAATTTTTTAATGAGATGAAGTCATAGATATACCAGTTATTGAGTATGGCATAAAGTAAAAATTTTGACGAATAGTCCTCAAGTTTATTGTATAACCAAACAAAATCTTTAATATGTTTTGATAATATATGCGCCTTTCTGCTTATTTCATCAAAGTCACCATTTTTTACATCCAAAGTTCCCCAAAAATCAAATCTTTTAAAATAATCTTCTAAAATATCTTTATATATGCTCGGCAAACTCATAAAATTAAGTTTTATCCTTTCATATAGTTGTTTCTCTGTCAAACTTTTTATTATTTTAACTAAATCAAAAAATTTTTTATCTAATTCATTCATGATTTCACCTTCTAGAATTTTATTATGCAAATTGTAATCATAAAGTTTCAATACGGTTTAAATTTTTGTTCTTTGGACTTATATATCTTTCTATAGAAAGAAAACTTCAATGTAATTTATATCGACAAATTTGTTGTTAAATATTGTATTTTTTAATGCTTTATGATATACTAAAATAGACTAACGGAGGTTTTAATGAAATCTAAATTATTCCAAAATTTTGCTATCGTTTTATTAATAGGTCTGTTTTCTCTAACACTTTATGCCTGTGGAGAGACACCCGACAAATGGACGGTAAGTTTTGATAGTTGTGGTGGAAGTGCAGTACAAAGCATACAGGTTGAAGACAATAATAGAATCGAAGAGCCAGATGACCCAACCAAGGCTGGATATATTTTTATTGCTTGGTATAAGGAAAGTTTTTATGAAAATGAATTTAATTTTGAGACAGAACGTGTTACCAATGACATAACTCTCTATGCCAAATGGGAAGAACAGACTTCATTCACAATCAAATTTAATTCAAATGGCGGAAGCAAGGTGGATGATGTTGTGATTAACAAAGGGGAGGCTCTTTCAAAACCGCAAAATTCTTCTAGGCTTAATTATGCATTTGTAGAATGGTGCAAGGACGAAGACCTTACCATTCCGTTTAAGTTCGGTGCTGATTGGGTGGATGAGCCTTATGAAGTGATAACTCAAGACATGACTCTTTATGCAAAGTGGGTACACATTGACCAAATCTATACATTTGAAAAAATTGAAGGTGCCAACGAATATGAGATTGTAGATTATACAGGAGATTTAACTGAATTAACATTACCAGAGTATTATAGTGGGATGCCAGTGACAAGGATTGGTCAAAATGCTTTTAGAGACGCAGGATTGGAAAACATAACTTTTTCAAGCAATCTAGAACAAATTGACAATATGGCATTCTATGGCAATGATTTGGTATCAATTGAAATACCTGCAAGTGTTACTTCAATTTCTTATAGTGCTTTCATGTATTGTTATGATTTAGAAAAAATTACAGTTGACCCAAACAATACAATTTATGACAGTAGAGAAGATTGTAATGCCGTCATAGAGATAGCCACCGGCAAACTAATATTTGGTTGCCAAAATACAACAATTCCTGATAGTATAAAGATTATAGGGGAATATGCATTTGAAGATGTTTCTTTAAAAGAAATAGTCATTCCAGATGGTGTTGTAGAAGTTCAGGCAAGGGCTTTTAGTGACTGTATTTATCTAAATAATGTTACTTTAGCGGATAGTATAAAAACTTTTGGAGAATCGGTATTTTATGGATGTGTCAGACTTACATCAATCACCTTACCTCAAATAACAACCATTCCTGATAAAATGTTTGAGTCTTCAGGACTTGAAGAGATTACAATTCCAACTACTGTAACTAAAATAGGAGAGAAGGCTTTTAGTAGCACAAAAATCACTTCAATAAACTTAAATAATCAAAAAATTGAATTAGGAGAAGGAGTTTTTGATAGTTGTAGAAATCTTGTTTCTGTTGAAGGTTTCAGCGGAGTAACAAGTTTACCTGAAAGAATCTTTTACTACTGTGATAAATTAATAGACATAACTTTATCAGACCAAATTAGGTCAATACCAGAAAATGCATTCACATACTGTAGGGCCCTTACTAGTTTAACTCTTCCAACTTCATTAACTACAATTTACAATTATGCTTTTTTAAATTGCATGGTTGAAAGTTTGAGTTTACCACAAAGTGTTGAAGTTATATATCCACATGCTTTGTCAGGAGCATCAAATTTAAAGACGATAACCATACAAAACGAATTATCTTCATCAGCATTTAGTGCAATCAAAAATTGTAGCACTTTGGAGACAATATACGTTCCTAGTGAATATTTGGAGTATTATACAGCAGAACTTGGACAGGATAGTACAATCAACATTGAAGTAATACAATAATCAAGAATGTGAAAACATTTCTAAAATAGATTTTTATTTCTATTATTAAGATAATTGCAAGTACTTTTTATAATTTTCTTATACAAAAAGACCGATAAGCGAAAATTTTGCTTGTCGGTCTATTTTTTATAAATTGCTTAAAACAATGTTATTAGTAGTCATAAATAAATTGTCTACCATTTATTATTTTTTAATCATATTTGCATGATTTGTTCATTATTAACTTCAAAAGCGAGTTGAGATTTCGTTTGTCTTGTTTGCGATATACAAGATAAAATGTAACCTTTGCTTCGTCATCTAAAATCGGCAAACTGATTCTATCAAGTTCTGCTTTGAGTGGGAGAGTGATGTTTGTTGAAAAGTTTGGAATTGTGGAAGCATTGACTATATCATATAAATTTTCCATGTCTTGTGGGAAAAATTTTGATTTTGGCAAGTTTTTTGACACGATATTATCCCAAATTCCCAAGTTATTTGACACAAGAAAAGATTGACCGTCAATTTCACTGAAATGGACTCCATTTGTCACGCCTGCCAAGAAGCATGTTCTAGGTACTGTGACATAGAGATTTTCTTGAAATGCAAGTTGCGACACCAACAGATTGTTATCTACTTTGGAATAGGTGAAGATAAAATCATAATTGCCGTTTAATAATTTATTAATTAAATCTTCCTGTGGTTCAATTTTACTGATAATTTGTTTGTGCGGGAAAGTGAGGAAAAGGAGATTTCCATATTTTATCATTGGACCTGGTGCAACTGAACCTACATAAAGATTGGAAGAGGAGTTGTAAACGTAAACCGCTCTTTCTTTCATCGTCCTTTCCGCCTCGGTGACAAAATTTGCATATTTGACAACTTCTTTGCCAGCATCATTTAAAGATAGTTTATTTTTAGCGCGATTAAAGATTGGAACACCCACATATTCTTCCACTTTTTGCACAAGTTATCTTACGTTGGCTTATTCAAAGAGGAGTGATTGTTGTTTGCAAGTCAACTCACTTAGAAAGAATCCAAGAAAACTTCAATGAATTTGATTTTTCTCTCTCTAAAGAGGATATGGACGAGATTAAAACACTCGACACTGGAGATAGCCTGTTCTTTAATCATCAGGACCCAAAAATGGTGGAATGGTTCGACCAAATTGTTATGGTAAGACGAGGCAATCAAGACTCTTCAAAAGAGAAGAAAAACTGGTAAAATGAAAAATAATAAAAGAGTGCTACCGGCAATTATGCTATAGCACTCTTTTTTGTAGTGTTTTACACTTTTATTTTTATGATTTTTTTTGTTTTTTTGTTGATTTTTTATTGTTTAAAAGATTTTGTCTATTTTTATTTTAAACTTTTGCCGAGTTCGTATGCTTTGTTCATGTACACAGAGCGGGCAGTCATTCCTAAAGTTCCACAGCCACGACCTAAAATCATTCCTTGGTCTTTAAAGTTTAGATAGCGAACGAGTATTTTGTAATGACTAACAAGTGCTTCAAAAGTCCAACTGTCACTATTCCATGCCAATGCAAGTAGTGCTGATTTCATATGTTTAGATTGCAATGAACCATTAAAAGCACAAAATCTATCAACAAATTTATTGATACTTTATCAACGGTGATATTATATAAAAACTGCTCGCTCTGTGTCAATAAATTTTTCTTACACTGAACATTTTATTGAAATAATATGAAATTTTATGGATAAATAAATCTATACTTTTTTAAAAATTTTCTAAAAGCCTTTAAGAAATTGACAAATATAAGTTAATATGGTAGAATATTAGACAAATCTTAATATTAGGAGGACTTATGGGGGATATTATTTTAACTGGTGATAGACCAACAGGTAGATTGCACTTAGGGCATTATGTAGGTTCTTTATCACAGCGAGTTGAATTACAAAATTCTGGAAAATATGATGAAATTTATATTGAAATTGCAGATTCACAGGCAACGACAGATAATTTTGGAAATATACAAAAAATAAAAGACAATGTGCTTGAAGTGGCACTGGACTATCTCTCTTGTGGGATTGACCCTAAAAAGACCACAATATTTTTGCAATCTCAAGTTCCTGAACTAAGCGATTTAACATTTTATTACATGAATTTAGTTACATTGGCGAGACTAGAGCGAAATCCAACGGTAAAACAAGAGATAATATACAGGGGATTTAACAACACAATTCCGGTAGGATTTTTAACTTATCCTATAAGCCAAGCCGCAGACATCACCGCTTTTAATGCTAACATTGTACCGGTTGGGGAAGACCAACTTCCTATGATCGAACAGACGAGAGAAATTGTCCGAAGTTTTAATCGATTGTATGGGAAAACGTTAGTCGAACCTAAAGCAGTACTACCACAGAACAAAATTTGTCAACGACTGCCAGGCACCGATGGACAAACAAAGATGAGCAAATCAATTGGGAATTGTATTTACTTAGCGGACTCTCCAGAGGAAGTTCAAAGGAAAATCATGTCAATGTATACAGACCCAAACCATCTGCACGTCTCAGACCCTGGAGAGACAGAAGGTAACCCTGTGTTTATCTATTTGGAGGCATTTTCTAAGCCAAAACACTTCTTAGAATATTTTAAAAACAAGGAAACTGGCGAACTGGAGTATAAAAATTTAGATGAATTAAAGGCTCATTATCAAAGAGGTGGGCTGGGTGACGTGAAAGTCAAAAAATTCTTAAATTATGTTATTCAAGACACATTGCAACCAATTAGAGAGTTAAGACATAAATACGAAAAAAATATTCCTGAAGTTTATAGAATATTGTTTGAGGGAAGTGAGAGGGCAAGAAAAGTGGCATCTGAAACTCTTGCAAAAGTGAAAAAGGCAATAGGACTCGATTATAGAAGTGATATAGAATTAATAAACAGCCAATGTGAAAAATATGGCTCTATTACTTTCCAAGAAACAAAAAATTAAAAAATTATCAAAAATATTTACAAAAAATGTGAGATTTTATTTCTCACATTTTTATTTTGTATAAAAAATAAATATTGAAACAATTTTTATTTATAAATATATTATTATTTTTTTAAAAAATTAAATTTTATTTAATCCCAATTTTCAAAACTATCAAGGTCAAAAGTTTCTATATATTTTTTCTCTTTTTCTGAGCGGTGTTGTTCTAGCAATTTATTTTTTACTTCTTGAAGAGCAGGGCTTAAGTTTAGAGTAAAAGTTTGGGCATTAAGCAGACGTTTATTTTCATCCCAAAGGGTATCAAGTTGCCTTTGGACGTTTGCTCTTCGCTCTTCTACTGTCTTCAAATCATAGATAATTGTGCCATTTTCCATCATTTTTTCGCGAATGTGTTTCGCTGTATAGTTTTTGACAATTTTATATCTCCAAACGGCATTTGGGTCCTTTAGTTTTATTGGCATAGTAGGGAGAGGCTCGCCAAAAAGGGTCAACATATCAGATATTATTTTGCCGTTTTCGTCATAAAGTCTAACAATATCCTTAAATCCAGGATTGGTTACTTTTTCAATATTATCTGAAATTTTGATTTTTGGCACCAACTCGCCGTTCTTCTCGATTGCGACAAGTTTGTAGACGCCGCCAAAGACAGGGTTGGATTTCGCTGTAATAAGGTTTTCGCCAACACCAAAGGTATCAATAGGAGCACCTTGACTTAAGAGGTTGGATATAACATTTTCGTCAAGAGAGTTAGATACACAAATCTTTGCACCATTAAGTCCTGCCTCATCTAGCATCTCCCGTGCTTTTTTAGTCAGATATGCAAGGTCACCGCTATCTATCCTAATACCAGCAAGTGTTTTGCCCATAGGCTCTAGCACTTCTTTTGCAACCTTTATGGCATTTGGCACACCACTTCTTAAAGTGTCGTAGGTGTCTACTAAAAGGGTGGCATTGTCAGGGAATGAGAGGGCATAGGCTTTAAATGCATCATATTCGCTGTCAAAACTTTGGACAAAACTATGTGCCATAGTTCCAAGTACAGGCACACCATAGAGTTTGCCCGCAAGAGTACAAGCAGTGCCGACTGCACCGCCAACATAGGCATCCACCGCTCCCTCAACAGCCGCTTCACTTCCTTGAGCACGGCGCGTGCCAAATTCCATAACAGCACGACCTTTTGCCGAGCGGACGATTCTTGACGTCTTAGATGTGATTAGTGATGAATGGTTAAACATAACAAGAAGGGCAGTTTCAACAAGTTGTGCTTGAATTAAAGGTGCAACAATTGTTATAGCAGGCTCATTCGGAAGGACAACCGTTCCGTCAGGTACAGCATAGACGTCTCCAGTGAACTTAATTGTTCTAAGATAGTATAGATATTCTTCTGAGAAAATTTTTTGAGATCGCAAATATTCAATATCTTCGTCAGTGAAGTGAAAATTTTTAAGATATTCCAAACATTTTTGGACACCATTTCCTAAGGCAAAACTTGCACTATCTGGGCATTTTCTAAAAAACAAATCAAAACAGGCTTGTGTTTCGTGAGTGTTGTTATTAAAATAACCTTGTCCCATTGTAAGTTCGTAAAAATCAATTACTAAATTATCCATTTTTTTCTCCTTTTTATTGATAAATAATTAATTTTTAATTATTTTTATATTTTTACTATTTTTTATTTTTTTAAATCATTTAATTTTTTGTAAACTTGTGATTTCCCCTCTTCAATCATAAATTTAATGTTTTCGGGATTATTTCTAATATCTGTTCCGTGAATATTTATTTTATCTCTATCTACTGGGATAAAGGTACACTCAGGGAAATATTTTTCATTTAAATATCTATAACTTTCATCGGCATATTTTGCATCAATGCCTTTTACTTTTTCTTTGAATTTTTTAGACCATGTTTTTAGATCATCCTTTTTTATTCCATGCTCGTCAAAGAATATAAAGTTGATATTATTATAATTTTTATAATGTTGCCTTATCCATTCTAGTCTCTCTTTGGGGGAGAAATACGGAAAATTCGCTTGCTCACATAGTGTTTTAGAGTGTTTTAAGTCTTCAGCAAGCACTACCGTCACTTTTTCACATTCACTTAAAGCCCTATCAATAACACTTAGATGACCTATATGAGGTGGCAAAAATTTTCCGACAAAACAACCATTTTTAAATCTTTTCATCTTCATCTCCCTTTAACTCTTTTAGTTGTTTTTCAAGTGCTTTAATCTTTTCTTGTTGTAAAAATATTTTTGCTTGCAGTTTTCCTTGTGCTCCCATTTTGCGAGAGTTAATCAAAAGTTCAAGTTCTTCCAGTGAAACAGGTATAACTCCTATGTCCTCAAAGCCATCTAATTCTTGTTTGCCAATTTCAACTTCAGCCTTGTAAAAATCTATATTTTCATCTGTCAGCCCACATGAAGTATAGGCAGGGGTGGCGGTACGTTCAATTGATATGACCTTGGCACCTATTTCTTCTTGGAGTTCTCTTTTGGCAGTTGTCAATCCATCCTCACCATCTTCGATAAGTCCTGACGGCATTTCGTATATATAGTCATTGAGAGGGAATCTAAATTCACGTATTAGATAGACGACAGTTTTTCCATCTTTGTATTGATAGGGCAAAACATTGACTGCATCAACTTTTAAACTAGGTTCTACAATATCTGGAATCTCTTGCCTTGAAACGAGTTCATAATTTAATTCGCCCTTTTTCGTTTGATAGGTTGCTATATACATATTAAGAAATTTATTGTCTGTAATTTTCTGCACTTTTTTAAGTTTTGCCCTTTCTTCGCCTTTTCGTACAATACTTATACCGATTTTTGAAAAATTGTCTATGCAGTTTCGGTTGACCTCATCGGCATTATGATTTGGAGCATTAAAAGTATCAATCATGTTTTCATTTATTTTAATAGTTGTATCAATTTTTCTTTCGCTTAAATACCTTGCTAGACTATAGGCTAGGTCAGTCACACAAATGTCAGAACAGCATCCACAGATTTCGATTTCAGAGAAATGATTGCTTGATATGAGTTGTTTAAACTCTTCTGTGTTAAATCCGTTTGTTGTATTTTTGTCGATGACTATCATCTGCTTTTCATAAGGCTTAAGTTCATCGATAAGTTCGCTCTCTTTGCTTCCCTTAAGACAATGAGGTGGGTAAGATTTAAATTCTTCATCGTCCATCTTGTGACAATCTCTAAATGCTATAGCCACGTCGCCTTGAGATAGTGCCTTTTTTACTCCTGCAACAATATTTGGCACAATTCTGTTTATGTTTTTATCAGAAAGAGCCCCCTCATTTACAAAACCGTTGACCATGTCTACTACTATAAATAATCTCATTTTCATCTCCTTTTTAACAAACACAATTTCGTTTTGTTTGTTATTATTAATATGATAATAACATAATAATTGTAACTTGTCAACTATTTTTGAAAAATTGTTGACAAAATATTAATTTTTTGTTATTATCATAATGAAAATATTAAGACAGGAGGCTAATATGGATATTTCTTTAGTTAATAGACTGATTGAGTGGGTAAAAAACTACTTGAAAAAAGCGAGTGCCAAGGGAGTTGTAATTGGAATGAGTGGTGGAAAGGATAGTTATGTGACGGCTGGACTTTGCGTAAGGGCATTAGGGGAAGATAAGGTTTACGGGCTTATAATGCCAAATGGTGATATGAAAGATTGTGCTATTGCAGAAGATTCATGTAGAAGTTTAGGAATTAATTATAGTATTGTTAATATTAATGATATATATAATCTATATATAAAAGAAACTCAAAAAATTTGCCCTGAACTTTCTCAAGTTACAACGATAAATATTCCACCTAGAATTAGAATGACCATGCTTTATGCAGTCGCTGGAAGCAAAGGCTACTTAGTTGCAAACACCTCAAATCTTTCTGAAAAGGAAGTAGGATACACAACCAAATGGGGTGACAATGTCGGTGATTTCGCTCCTCTTGTAAACTTTACCAAAAGTGAAGTGGTAGAAATAGGCTTACTGCTTGGTCTTAAAAAAGAATATGTTTTAAAACTGCCAGATGATGGTCTTTCTGGGAAAATTGACGAGGAAAAACTTGGTTTCAGTTATCAAAGCCTTGACAATTTCATACGTAATGGCGAGAAGAATGAAGATTTTGATAAAATTATAAAGATGCATAAACAAAATTTGCACAAACGAAAGATTGAAAGTTTTGATAGTGGATTAAAAAATTATTTTGATAAGGAACAATAAGGAGGAGAAATGGAAATATCAGATGAGGATAAAAAGTTTTTAGAACTTTATAGCGACAGTATTTATGAAAAGCCATCGGTTACTGTTGATGCCGTTATACTAAGGCTTGTTGATAAAGAGACAAACAATTATAGAAAATTGCCAGAGAAGAAACTGCAAGTTTATCTTTTAAATAGAAAGTATCCGCCATTTAAGGATAAATTTGCCATAGTTGGAACTTTTATAGATTTAAATAATGAACTTGCAAAGACGATGAAGTTGTGTGTAGAGAGTAAGGTCGGACTTGAAAACTTTTATTATGAGCAGTTGTATACTTTTGGCGAAAAACAACGTGATCCGAGGACACGGGTTCTATCAGTAAGTTATATGCTTCTTACAAATCAATCTAAACTTCATGGCGGAGAATGGTTTGATATTGATTTGAATAATGGAAAGATAAAACTTGAAAGTTTTGAAAATGGGTATAGGTCAGAACGAGAAGTTGGAATTATATTGACAAGTGGCGACACAGTTTTAAAAAACAATTTAATTGTAAAATCAGAGAAAAAAGGTATTGAAAGGGTAAGCAAAGTTGAAGTCGTAAACTCGGATATAGCATTTGACCATATAAAGATAATTTACTATGCACTAAATAGACTTAAGAATAAACTTGAGTACACCGACATAATCTTTAATTTAATGAAAGAAAAATTTACTTTGACTGAATTAAAAAATAGTTATGAAGTGATATTAGGCGAGAAACTTTTGGATGCAAACTTTAGACGGAAGACAGCCTCGCTTGTCCTGCCTCTAAATGAATACACCCAAGATAAAGGACATCGTCCGTCACAACTTTTTAAACACAATCCAAACTGGAATAAAGATAATTTGATATAAATTAGAAAAAATAATAAAAATTAATAAAAAAATAGCAAAAAAACAATAAAAAATATTGATAAATTAATAAAAAATAAAAGGAAAAATAAATTATGGCACAATTTTTTACTCTTGAAATATTAGGTCTTAAAAGACAACTCCCTATTCTTGCCTCGCCGTCAGGACAGATGATTGCTGGGTTTAACTGTGTTGGTGATATAGAACTTTTGGTGAAGTCGGCAGAAAAACTTGTTAAAATGATGAAAGATGTTGACTATGATATTGTACTGACAACCGAACTTAAAGGACTTCCAATTGCTCAAGAAGTTGCAAGGGTGGCGGGCAAAAATTATGTATGCTTAAGAAAACAAGCAAAATGTTATATGTTAAATCCAATAAGCACAAGCGGAGAAAGTATAACTTCTGGGAAAACCACGTACTATATTTCACAAAATGAACTAGAACAATTGCAAAATAAAAAAGTTCTTTTTGTTGATGATGTGTTTTCAACAGGCTCAACCTTTGACTCTATGATAAATTTTGCCGAAAAGCAAAATTTTAAAATTGTGGCAGGTGCGACAATATTAAGGGAATGCAAAAAGTCAGACATGAGTGATGAAACAAAAATAAACTACAAAGGGATAGATATCTATATATGCGGTTATCTGCCACTAATGTAGTCATTATTTTATAGTATTCTCTAAGAAAACTGCTTGCAAGGGGAGAGTGAGGACCATACAAATTTTATTTATTATTTTTAATATCTAAGTTTGCTCTCCGATTATTTTTAAGTTGCTAGCAAAGGAAATAACTACCAAGCAAATCGGTAGTTATTTTTATTGTGTTTTTAAAGTTTTATTTATAGTGAATAATTTTTGCATTAAAAAGATTTTTTGGTATTAAATAATAGAATATCAATTATTGATTACAATATTATCATATTTCCTGTTCCAAATTTGATATTATTAGTTTTACCTCATACATATCTGTTATGCCGTATTTTTGTTTAAAATCGGCGAAATATTTATTAAATGTTTCCCCATTGTACTCAAATCCTGCAGACGTAGACAGTCCAGCACCAGCACCAATTAAAACAAAATCTGCATTTCTAATAAGTTCTTTTGCCTTATCAATTCTCTTTTGAAAGTCTTTCATTGTACAACTCCATGTCAATCTGTTTAAATGTATTAAACACAATCTTTAAATGATTATTATGCCCTTCTAGCCATTTTTTTACTGTTGACACTGCTATGTCGCAGGCAAGATTGTTAGGGAAATGATATTCACCAGTCGACAAACAACAAAACACGATACTATTCAGTCTCATGATTTCTGCCTTATTTAAACATTCAATATAACAATTTTTTAAATCCTCTCTGTTTTTCTCTGTGACATTCCCATAAACAATAGGACCTGCAACATGAAAGACATATTTACAAGGAAGATTGTATCCACGAGTTACTTTTACTTTTTGAATACTATAGCCTAAGTCTTCTTTCAAAGATAAAAGTTCATTTCTCATCTGAAATCCAGCCGAACTCATAATCACATTGTCAATGCAGTTATGACATGGGATAAAACAGCCAAGATATTCATCATTTGCAGCATTGACAATAGCATCTGCTTTTAAAGTTGTTATGTCCCCATTGAAGTGAGAAATATTGTTTTTATAAGAAAATGAGTCAACATCAATAACTCCCTTTTCTTCTCTTTCGTAACTTAAAAGTTTGTCTTGTAATTTATAAAACTTATCGTCTATCCCTTCTAATGATAAACACTGATTACAAAGTCCGCGAAATAAAAGACGGTCTCGCTCAAAATCTTCCCCAAATTTAACATTAATTTTCAAATATATTGTTAGAATACTTAATAATTTATTTAAAATTTGTGTTTTTCTCATCTTTTTCTCCATATTTATTTAAAAATAAGATTGAAGTCTACTTTATTATAACATATAATTAAGACAAACGATTGACATTTTTGCTTATCAGTTGTATCATATCACATATACTTACATTTTGTGCATATGCACTTTTTGGTAACCTAATTATCTTTTGGTAAGTATGGATAAAAGGAGAAGATATGCTTAATAAAGATGAATTGCCAGCCTGTCCAGTGGCTACGACTGTAGGTTTGATTGGAAACAAATGGAAACCTCTTATTTTAAGAGATTTGTTAAAGGGGGCACAACGTTTTAAATATCTTCAGTTTGGTATAGAAGGGATAAGTCCTAAAGTTTTGACAGAAAACCTGAGGCAAATGGAAGATGATGGACTTGTTAAGCGAGAGATTTTTCCTGAGGTTCCACTCCGCGTGGAATATTCTTTAACTGAACTAGGACAAAGGATGAAGCCAATAATAGATGCCCTTGCCAAATTCGGCAATGAATATAAAGAAATCATAAAGAATAAATCTTTATAAAATTTAATTTATTTTAGTCAATTGACAATAATAAAAGTCAATGTTTTTGTAGTATAGGTCTACCAACATTGACTTTTTTGTTGTAAAATACTATTTTATATTTAGTACATATTTGTTTATAAGTTCTTTCACTTGATTAAAAGTTTTTTTGTTATAGACATAAGTTTTTCTAGGTTTAACAAAGTTCTTTGAGCCTCTTTCTTCAAAACTATATCTCGGTATAAGTTGAACATGATAGTGATTCATGGGTCCATCACTCATTGTGCAGAGGTATACTCTCTCACAACCAAACACTTTTTTTAATATAATCATAAATTGCTTGGCAAACCTTATGATTTTTTCGTTAAGAGCATCAGGCGCTTCGCTCATATCATGGTAATGAATCTGACTGGAAATCATCATATGCCCGACAGCCCTAGGATTGCTTACAAAGAGACACTCTATATCTTTATCTTCATAGATTTTTTGTTGTGAGTCATCTCCAAAGATAGCACCATTATATTTTCTATTTAAACAGGTTGGGCAGATGCCCATGTCAGTCAGTTCCTTAGCAGATAATTTTAATAAATCTTTTTCTTTCATTATCATCCCTCGCTATTTTTATTTATTTAATTATATATACCTTAGCAGGACAAAGTCAAATAAATATGATTTTTTAGATTAAAATAGAATTTAATTATAAAAAATTATATAATTAAAAATATTGCAAATAATACTTTTATGGAATATGTTAAAGGGAAACCTTATTTTTGCTTTTGCGAAGAGAAAATCAATCAGTATAAATATTTAGATAGTGATGCTAGATGTGTTGTTTTGATAAGTTGGAGAAAGACTTGTTTAAACTTTTCCCTCAAATTAAAGATAGAACAAAAATCGATTATAAATTTTGTGGATGCTTTGGCACCACTTCAAATAACCTAAGTCTTATAGGTGAAAGCGATATTGATGATGGTATTTTGCTTTTTATAAGTTGCGGTGCAAATGGGATAATTAATGCCGTAGCGGGAGTTAATGTCATTGAAGACCTCTTGACAGGCAAACAAAACCCATTAATAAAAATATTCTCTCCTAAGAGAGAAGTATAGGGCTATCATTTACAAAAACACATTGTATGTAACAACTGTCTTTAGGACAGTTGTCAGACTGTAGGCTAGTTTGTCTACAGTCTGAAATCGCCATCTTAGGCGATTTTTTGTGTGTATTAAATTTTATTTTTAATTATTTTTTTCTATTTCGCAATTGTTATCTTGTATTAAATATTCATCAAGTGATAGAGGACTTAAGTCGCTTGAAATAAGATTATTGATGGCTTGATGACCGAATATCACACTAAGCGAATTTTTACTAATATCATTTATTCGTTTTGATGATATAAGTTTGTAATCATTTTCAAAAAATTCGCCACCATATTTTGCATAGAATTGTTGTGTTGAATAGTTTGCTTTGCCGACATTTGTGACATGGATATCATATCCTTGGAAGTTGTCATTTACAAATTTGAAAAGTTGTTTTAATAAGCATTGTTCAATATGTTGATTTTCCAGGCATTTCATAATTTTTAAGTTATAGAAACATATTCCGTAAATATAGTCAACTTTCAAGGCTTTTAGGCTTGCAAGTTTTAGATTACCAAGTTTTGCATAGCCCATAAGTTCACAATCATCACACTTTAAAAAATCTTTAGAATTTATAAATTCATATTCAATTTCGTTAGAAAATTTAAGCGAGCAGTATTTTATAATCAAACTTATGAAGTCTAATGAAGTACTTGAATTTGCTTTGACAAAAGAGAACATTTCGTCAAGAAGGTCTTGTGTATATGATTTATCTGTACATTTAGATTTTAAGAAATTAATAATATTTTTTAATAGGTTGTAATTTGCAAGATAGGGACTTTGACTATTTTCGCATGAGGTATGGTCGTTTGCAAAAATCAAAGATGAAACATCGTCAAAGTTATAGTCATAATTTACACTATCTAAAAAACTGAAGAAGTCGGGATAATATTGTTTGATTGATAAATCATTATAATTTTGACTTGGATACATACTTAACATATCTTTATTCTTTTGTTCCATCTTGTTCCCTTTTTATTATTCTAACACAGAATAATCAATCTTTCAAGATCTTCTCGAAATATTTTATTAAACTTTTTTTAGCAAGTTCAGTATTAACATATGCAAGCCATTTAAGTTGTGCATTATTTTTCACCTTTCCTTTTTCGTCTCTGTCTACAATAATTTCAACTTTGTCGCCGTCATTTAGTTTTACAAAAGGCGGTTGTTTGGTCTTGCTGTCGTTGACAACCGCATATTTAAAACCAAAGCCTAAATCATTGTGTATTTTGAAGGCGAAATCTAGGACTGTAGAATTTTCTGGGAGAAACTTTACTTCGCCCGACCTTGTTCTCACTTTGATATATCTGCTAGATAGATAATCCAAATTTTCGTCATCAATAAGGCTGTCGACTTGTCCGTCAAGAGTGCCAATTTTTTGAAGGGTGTAGGCATTTTTAGTCATAACATACAGATTGTATTTGTTTCGTATGGTATCCTCCAATTGGAAATATAGTTTGTGGGTAAATCTGCCAATCTTCACGTCTATAATTCTTATCTTGTCAGTTAGGTATTTGTTGATGACATGCAGTACCTCGCCTATTGCCTGCTTACTGTCCTCGTTGTTATAAAAGCAGTAAATATTGTAGTTTGTAACCTTTAATATTTGTCCTTGAGAAACTTTGCCTATATTTTCATTTGGAAATATGGACTTTAAGTCATTATAGACTTTGTATTCTCTCACATTTTTAATTTTAATTTCTTTTATATCGGTGTCGACAAATGCGACATTCAATGCATCTTTCAATGCTTCAATATTGTCTTTGTTGGTCTCATGATATATTTTATAATGTTCTAAAAAGGTCTTTGCAGAATAGCGGTTGACGATTTTAAAACATTCATTTTGCAACTCTCTGTAAAAATGTTCAGACCCAATTTTTTCTGCAATAGGAATAATCCATCTTTCGCTTTCTCTGACCTTTTCAAGTTGCTTGCTATAATCAAAACACTCAATGGTCTGAAGATTATGAAGCCTATCTGCAAACTTAATGGCAAAACCCATTGGATTTTTTTTGCCTATGGCAATAAGTTTTTTGAATGTTTGCTCCTCAGCCGAAGACTTGACAAAATTTTCATCTTCAAACAAGTCATCCGCATCATATTTGTATTTTGCATTGTCAATTGCACTTACACAGTCCACCATTTGTGCAATGTTCTCATTGAAATTTTCTTTTATCTCTTGTAAAGTGTACCCACAGTCTTCAACAACGTCATGGAGAAGCCCTGCTGATACCACGTCAACATTAAAATCTAGATTGGCAAGAATAAGGGCGACTTCAACAGGATGGGAAATATATGGAGTGCCATCTTTTCGAAACTGTCCTTCGTGCAACCTTTTCGCTGTCTGGTAGACTCTGTCTAAAAGAGCAGTGTCCGTGTTGTCTTTTTCAAAATGCTTTCGAATTTCCTTGTAACGGCTGTCAATATCAATCATTTGAAGCCTCCCGAATTAGTTTAAAGACTCCGTCATCTTCCTTGTTGGAGACCTTGGCAAATCTGAATGAGTTGGCTTCAAGAATATCATAAAAGTGATAATCAAGTTTGTTTTGAATTATTGCTATCTTTTGGCTTTCAGATAGATAATGAGAAATTTCATTTTTTTCAACATAAAGCCGTTTGAATAGTGCGACTATATCATCTATTGCATCGTCAAGTTTTACAGTATAATCATCTAGTTTGAGATAGTTATATAGTTCGCCATCTGGCACTTCAATGACCTTTTTCGAGATTATAATATATTGCACACAAGGGTTATGCTCACGACCACGTGAGATGGAGTTGACAGTTCCTATACCGCCAATGTATTCTTCCTTAGTAGGTGGATTGTTTAGAAGGATATATGTAAAATCTCCGTTTTCTTTGTCCTTAAGTTCAATAGCAATCGAATGTGTGCTGGTAAACAAGTTTCCTTTATAAAAATATTTCGACTGAGAAAGTGTGTCTATAATTTTGCTTGCTTGTGTCATGCTGTTTACACGTTTGAGAAGCCTCGTTGCTTCAACTCTGTCAGTTACAAAAGCACCATATACAACGACACTTGAATCAAGTTCTTTTTCTTTTAACACACTTATAACTCCATATTTCATGGTGTTTTTAATGTTTGTATGCACTTCGCCTTTATAGGAGGTGTTGTTATAATAATATACGATATAGTTACCTATAAATCTGTCGTATGTGGTGGTGTCATGCTTTTCGAAATCTCCAAACAAGAAGTTGTCGATATCAATACCGAATCCGTCCTTGAGTGCAATAAGAAATTGTATAGACGGTTCACTTGCCCCTGATATGTAATTGTTGATACTTGATTGAGAAAAGCCTGTTTTCTCAGCAATGTGCCTTTGAGTATATTGCTTTGATAATGCTTTTAAATTCTCTTGAAACTTACTTGCCATGATAATATCCTTCCTTTGATATAAATAATAGAAAATATTGCAAGAAAAGTCAAGAGAAAAAGACAATAATGATTACTATTTTAAAATATTTTGATTAATATAATGATTTTGGTATTAATTATATGATATTTTTGCCATTTTCTTAGATTGTAATTTGATTTTGAGACGATGGGGCGGCATAATGGCGAATATTGGCACACAAATTTTTTCTGTATTTCCATTATAACCAACCAAATTTCGCCCGACCAACCAAATGTTGGACGACTGTCCGCCAAACTTAGTTTGGATCACTATCCGATTAAGTGTGCCTTGTGTTAAACTTTGTCTCCGCTCTAAAATATATAATGGGAAATGGCTCAGCCATACGATCGTACGAACTTGCGACCGCTGACCGCAAGTCCACACCCGCGAACCAGATGTTCGACGACTGTCCGATTAAGTGAGTTTTAGGTTTAGACTATATCGCTACCCACTTTTTCCAATAAAAACCTTATTTTTGGGTCGAAGATACCACCGCCTGCCTTTTTTGGCAAACTTAGTTTGCATCAGCGACCAAATGTCGCCCGACTTTTTGTTTTTCTTTCTTATAAAAGTGGCTTTAGCCACCCCAAAATCTTCACTTTTTTCGAAGTAGTACAGGTCGGTAGCCTTTTTTGGTGGAAAAATTTATTCGAAGTGGGTCAAAATGCTTGACAAAAAAGGCGGGGGGGGTAAAATGGGGTATCAAAAAAATATTTTTGATACCCCATTTTAGTGTCTACAAGGGCTAAAACGAAAGATTTTGATAAAAATGTTAAAAAATATTTTTATTAAAATTTGAGCCGTCTAATGCGGTCTAAAGGGCATACAAAACCTATCAAATCTTAAGGGTTTAAGCGGTCAATAGATTTTTGTATAAAATATTGCAATATTTTACAAAATTGCCAAATTTAACAAAAATTTAAAATTTACCAAACAAAATGACTACATTATGACGGCACCTATATTTCAAACACTTTTTAATTATGTATACTGGGAGTGTAAAGTAAAAATTTGTGATAGATTTTATAATTATAAAATATTATTAAATATAAAAACTTGTCCAAATTAATCATAAATTTTGAAAATATAAACAAAATAAACAAAGGAGAAAGTATGAAAAGTTTAAAAATGAAATTGACTTTAGCATTAATTATGATGTTTGTCGCAATTGCCATGCTTATTGTTGGTATTTATGCGGCAGAGACACAGTCAATAAAATTAAATGGAACAGTGAATTTTGATATAAAAGACAAATGCCTTTACGTCCAAGATGTAAGATTGCAAGAAAGTATGGAATCATCCCCATATAGCCTAAAAGAACAAGGTCGTTTTATGCCTGGGTACATAAATGGTAATTTTAATATGAACTTAGGTACATTTACAAATACCTATGGTTCTTTTGCATTATATTTTGATATTATCAATACCATAGATGAAACAAGTGGAGAGACTTCTTCTTATACAGTTGAATCAAACACAACTCAAAGTGGTGTTTCAGTAAGTGCAATAGTAGATAATGAAAGTAATACAATACCACAAGGTACAGTGACTCCGTCACAAATCACACAAGATACATCAATAAGTGCATCTTTAAAAGTAACAATTAGTGCTCAAACAGGCACAAATGTAGATTTGAGTCAAATCACGATTACAATAAGTGAGTTTGTAGGTTTAAAAATAAATGTGATATCTTCAAATGAAACTATAGGACAAGCACAAAGTACAACTGCGGTAATTGGAGAAGAAGTGACGTTAACTGCAACCTTTACGGGGACACAAGATGGCGATTTCTTAGGCTGGAGAGCAAATAGTGTTGACGGCGAGCTTGTATCTACATCTCCAACTTATACTTTTATGTGGGAAGAAGATAGCCCTATAAATTATTATGCAATATTTGAAAGTTCAAGTGATACAATGGTTTTTGCTTTAGATACACCAAGCAGTGGAAAAGCAACATTAAGTAGTGCAACGGGTGTTGATATTATTGTTCCAGCAGTTATTTATAGAAATAACGTTCAATATACAGTCACTGATATAAAAAGAGTATATTCTACATATGTTCCAGGTGGAGATACGTCGGTAATAAGTAGCACTGTAGAAACAGTTGTTTTACCTGAAACATTGATTTCAATAGGATTTGATTCATTTGGGTCTTCTACTTCGTTATTAAGTGTTGAATTTAAGTATTGTACTAATTTGATGGAAATTGGTGGACATGCATTTCGAAGTTGTCAAAATTTAACAAACATTAACTTAAGTAATTGTATAAAACTGACCAGCATAGGGGATCATGCATTCTCTTATTGTAGCAGTTTGACAAGTGTGACAATACCGGATAGTGTAGAAAGCATAGGTTCTCATGCATTCTCTAATTGTAGCAGTTTGACAAGTGTAGATATGAGTGGATGTACGAATTTGACTATTATATCGATATATGCATTCGCTTATTGTAGCAGTTTGACTTCAGTAAAATTCCCGTCAACTACAGGGTGGTTTGTAACAGAATCTTTATCTGCAACAAGTGGTACAGAGATGGATATGTCAAACCCAGAACAAAATGCAACATGGCTTACCAGTACTTATTATACCTATTACTTCAAACGCAATGCTTAAGTTTATTTAGGCACAATCAACTTAGTCAATTTTAATAAAAATACTGAAATGTATGTTTTGTATGTTAAGTACTTTGTTATGTTAACAAAAAATAGGACTTTTGAAAATTAATTTTAAAGTCCTATTTTTTTATTGTTTTATTTTTTCATTATTTATCATTAATTATTATTATATTTTTTATTATTTTTTATATTTATTTTTATTATTTCAGTATTAATTTTTATTTTTTATATTTTCATTATTTTTATATTTATTATTTTTAAAAATTACCCAATTATTGAGCCTACTGTTCTTGGGAAGAGTTCGACGTCACGGATGTTTGATATTCCTGTAAGGTACATTACAAGTCTTTCAAAGCCTAGTCCATAGCCTGAATGGATATTTGTGCCATATCTTCGGCTATCAAGATACCAAGAGTAGTCCTCTTCTTTTAGTCCTAGTTCATGGATTCTTGTGAGCAGTTTGTCGAGTCTCTCCTCTCTTTGACTTCCGCCACAGAGTTCTCCGACACCTGGCACAAGCATATCGACTGCAGCGACAGTTTTTCCGTCATCATTTTGTCTCATATAGAATGCTTTGATATCCTTTGGATAGTTTTTCAAGAATACTGGTTTTTTATAGACTTCTTCGGTCAAATATCGCTCATGCTCTGACTGTAAGTCCACACCCCATTTTACAGGGAAGACAAATCTATCTTTAACCTTTTCAAGTATTGCGATGGCATCGGTATAGTCAAGTCTTACAAACTTATTTTCAACTATGTTTGTAAGCCTCTCAAGAAGTGAGGTGTCAACAAATTTGTTTAAAAATTCAAGTTCGTCTTTACATTCTTCCATGGTGTACGAGATGACATACTTTATCATTTCCTCTTCAGAGTCCATGAGTTCGTCAAGGTCGCAGAAACACATTTCAGGTTCCATCATCCAAAATTCTGCTGCATGGCGAGAGGTGTTTGAGTTTTCTGCTCTAAAGGTTGGACCAAAAGTATATGTTTTGCCAAAGGCATGAGTTACGACTTCTTCGTGAAGTTGTCCTGAGACGGTCAAAGAGACCTTTTTGCCGAAGAAATCTTTGTCATAGTCGACCTTGCCGTCTTTCATAGGCAATTTTTCAAGCGGAAGGGTGGTCACTTGGAACATTTCCCCAGCACCTTCGCAATCACTACTGGTTATGATAGGGGTGTGAAGGTATACAAAATTTCTGTCATGGAAATATTTGTGAATAGCGAAAGCAGCCACTGACCTTACTCTAAAAACGGCATTAAACAGATTGCCACGTGGTCGTATGGTTGGTATTGTACGTAAAAATTCAATTGTGTGACGTTTCTTTTGAAGAGGGTAGTCGGTATCGCTTTCACCTAGGACAGAGACTTCGCTCGCATTAATCTCAAAAGGTTGTTTGGCATTAGGTGTGACGATAACCTTTCCTTTAACCATAAAGGATGCACCGACATTTTGTTTCACTATCTCGTCGTAGTTATTGACCTTATTTTTTTCAACCACCACTTGTACACATTTAAATCCGCCGTCATTGAGTTCAATAAAGGCGATTTGCTTGCTGTCTCTTACCGTTCTTGCCCAGCCGCAAACTGTAATTTCTTTGTCGGCATAGTCGGTAAACTTTTTGTTTAAATCACGTAATTCTATTCTTTTCATAATTTACTCCTCATCAATTAGTTTTATATGGACATCTCTTAACAACTTTTCATCAACGGTATTTGGTGCATTTGTGAGTGGATCACATCCATTTTTGTTCATAGGGAAGGCGATGACGTCTCTGATATATTCGTTGTGGGTTAGAAGCATCATAAGTCTATCAAATCCTGCTCCTGCACCGCAGTGAGGTGGTGCGCCGTAAGAGAAAGCATTGTATAGGGCAGGGAACTTGTTTTCGACTACAGATTTGTCATATCCTGCAAGTTTGAATAATTCCACCATATAGTCAGGTCTGTGATTACGAACGGCACCCGACAAACTCTCATAGCCATTAATTACAAGGTCATATTGATATGCTTTGGCACCAAGTGGGTTTTTCTTAACTTCTTCAATACTTACTTGGGGCAGGCTAAATGGATTGTGAGAAAACTCAATATTGCCATCGTCATCAAGTTCGTAGAATGGAAAGTCAACAATCCAAACAAAGTTGTAAGCATTTTCGTCAATAAGGTTTAATCTTTTGCCAAGTTCTTGACGTAGTACGTCAGCAAATTTGATTGCCTTTTGCTTTTGGTCTGCTATGAAGAATATGGTCTCGCCTGGCTTGTAATTTAACAGTTTTTGAAGTTCAGTCTTTTGCTCTTCGGTTATAAACTTGCTAATTCCTGTTTGGTACTCGCCATTTTCATCCACGTGGACATAAGCAAGTCCTTTCGCTTCACGCGACTTTAAAAATTCGGTCAAACTGTCATAGAATTTTCTACCATTGCCTTTGCAGTCAACGTGCAGGGCTTTGATAATGTTACCTTTGAAGGCATTAAACTCGGTATCCTTGAAAATCTCAGTGACGTCGGCAACAGTCAAAGGATTTCGAAGGTCTGGTTTGTCGCTTGCATACTTATTTATTGCATCCTCATAGGTGAGACGTTTGAAAGGTGTAGTAACCTTTGCCCCTGCAAACTTTTCAAATATCTTAGAATAGAGTTCTTCAAACACCGCAAAGACATCTTCTTGTGTTGCGAAAGCCATTTCCATATCTATTTGATAAAACTCGGTTGGGGAACGGTCCGCTCTTGCATCTTCATCTCTAAAGCATGGTGCTATTTGGAAATATTTATCAACACCGCTTGTCATCAAAAGTTGTTTAAATTGTTGAGGTGCTTGAGGCAGTGCATAGAACTTGCCAGGGTTTAACCTGGATGGGACCAAGAAGTCTCTCGCACCTTCTGGGCTTGAGGCGGTTAGGATTGGTGTTTGGACCTCTAAAAAGCCTTTTTCATGCATAAAAGACCGTACATACATCATAAGGTCGCTTCGCAATTTTAGCATTTCCTTGTTATAGTCTGCACGAAGATCTAAATATCTATATTTAAGTCGCAAATCCTCATTGACAGATTGGCTGTTTTTAATTTCAAATGGCAAAAGCTTTTCGCATTTGCCAAGTATTTCCACTTTTTCAGCGAGAATTTCGATATCACCTGTAGGCATAGCTGGGTTTTTACTTGAACGCTCCCTTACTGTTCCATGGACACAAATGACGTCCTCTTTGTTTAAAGATATATCCATCTCTTCTGGTAAAACGATTTGAGTTTTTCCATAAAAGTCACGGAGCACAACAAAAGTGATGCCTCCCAGTTTTCGAATAGTATCAACAAATCCTGATAATACCTGTTTTGTTTCGCAGTCGCTCATGCGTAAACTTCCACAGTCAACTGTTCTGTAAATATTTTTATTCATAACCTTTTCTCCTTAAATAAAAAATTCCTAATGCTAGAAAACAGCATTAGGACGAATAAACTTTTATCCGCGGTGCCACCTAATTTGCAGAGTCACTGCCACTTTATTTTGCTATAACGGGCAAACCCGATTTTTCTTACTAAATAAAATATTTTTCAGAAAAACAACTCCCAAGTGTCCTTTCACATATTGTTGATGATAAAATTTCAGCCACGTTTTATCTCTCTGTAATCAAGGGAATATGTTACTTTTCTTGATCAACGTTTTCTCAAATTATAAAACTTTTTGATTTTTATGTCAATATTTTTTAAATTATTTTTGTATTTTTTGTGCTATTGTATGATAAATTCTGGATTTTTAACAAATATTTTTTCCTCAAGATAATTTAATTTTCCTTGAATTTTATCAAATTTAATATAAAAACAATGTAAAAGTTGATATTTTTCGCCAAATTTTTTGTTGTCATCATTTTTGCCATATTTCCCATCTCCAATAATAGGGTGACCTAAATATGCCAAATGTGCTCGCAGTTGGTGAGTCTTTCCAGTGACAAGAGTGCATTCTACAAGACTTTTGTCCCCCTCATTTTTGATTGTTTTAAAAATAGAGATTATCTGTACTGAATTTTTCTGTGGGGTGTTATAAATTTTTACAACACTTTTTTGTGCATCTTTTACAAGATATGCCTTGTATTCTCCGTTGAAATGAGTCTCACCTACCACATAAGCCATGTATTTTTTTGTAATTGTTCTTGCCTTTATGGCATCAGTTAAGATTCCTTGAGACTCTGCATCTTTTGCAAGTATGATAAGTCCTGTTGTGTTGCGGTCGAGTCTGTGTACGGCAAGTGCATTTAACTTTTCCGCCAAGCCATCCTTTCCTTCGACTTCAATTCCTAATGGCTTGTTTGCAATGATGACATTCTCATCTTGGTAAATTATTTCGATTTCATGATTTACTTTTTCATAATAGATTGTGATTTCATCTCCCTCAAGTACAATTGAATCGGACTTTATTCGCTTTCCGTTTATTTTGATATCCTTATTGCGTAATGCTTTTTGATATTGATTGTAAGTTATCCCATTTTTCCTTAAAATATCATACAATTTTTCTTGTTTTTCACATTTTATAGTTAATTTTTCCATAGATATAATTTAGCATATTTTTTATCTTTTTACTATCATTTTTGCAATAAATGATGAATATATATTTTTAAAGTATATTAATAAATATAAAAAGGAGTTTATTTATGAAACTTTTGCATTTGGAAGGGGAGAGGTTGATTTTGCAGGGGGTGACAAAGGTTATATCTTCATCACAGTCACAGACAGTCTTGCAGTGTGGAGAGCAGGTGATAGTCTTAACTGGAAACAATATAGAAGTCAAGAAACTAGAACTTGAAACGGGAGAGGTGTGTTTGCAAGGAAATTTTTCAAACATAAAACTATCTGCTAAAAGCGAAAAACAACCATTTTTAAAAAGGATATTTAAATAGTGCTTTATCCAACAATAAATCAACCTATAGTTTTTATTGTAATTTTTTCTGTTGGCTTGGCAAGTGGATTATTGTTTGATTTTGCCCATATTTTGACCTATTTATCTGGAAATGACAAATATTCTAAAGGACTTTTTGATTTCCTTGCAATAATTTTCTCGTTTGGTATTCTCTTTTATAGCAATTTAGCAGTCAATTATGGTCAATTTCGCTTCTATGTGCTGTTGACCTTTCTCTTTGCCATGTTTATTGAACGAGTTATATCTAAAATTTTGTGGACAAAATGTATAAAAAGATGCTATAATAACTTGAAAGAGAAGAGGAATGCAAGACGAAAAAAAGAAAAAGATAATTAACATCTCGCTTATTGTCGGCTTGATTGTGCTGATAGCATTTGTTATTATAACTTCTATAGTATTGTATAATCAAAGAGAAAGATATGACAACTTGAAAGAAGACAACGACCATATTTCAGACATCCTTGACGAGCAAGAGAAAGAAGAAGTAGAAGAAAATATGATAATCTATTAAAAAATATTGGAGCAATATCCAATATTTTTTGTTTTACTGTAATATTTATTTTTTGTTATCGTCTGTATAACTTTCAGTATTATTGTTTGTGTCAGCCATGTTTTCTTCATTGTGGTTTTTAGGGTGGTTTACGACATCATCTGCTTGAGGCTCTTTTGACTCTTTTGTAGCATTTGCTTGGTCATCTTTTGTGGTGCCATTGTTTTCTCTATCTTGAGGTTTGTATTCAAGTAGTGCAGAAGTGACAGTTGGGGTTTGAGTGCTATTTTTCTTTCGACTCATTTTGTCAGCGAGTTTTGTAATAAAATTCTCAATTTGTGGTTGATACTTAAAACTTAAATAGAAAATTACACAAGCAAGCACGGCAAGTACTATCCAAACTGGTATACCCCATCCACTAAATGGAATTATTTGCCCACTTCCAAAGAAACAGGTGGTACCGATTGAAATAGGGCGAGTGATTATATTTGTTATAAGAAAGAATTTCCAGTCCATACCAATACAACCCGCGACAATGCAAAGGATATCATCAGGGAATATTGGGAAAAGCATCATTAAAAAGAAGATATATTTGCCTCTACTGAGTTTTTCTTCCCATTTTTTTGCATCCTTTTCGCCAGCGACCCAAACTACAAGTTTCCGTCCGACTTTACGTCCTAAAAAGAAGGCGAAGATGCTTCCGAGCATGACAGCGAGAAGACTTAAGCCAAAGGTTATCCAAGGGCCAAAGACGAGAGTCCCTGCAACGGTTGTGACAACTGCGGGCAGTGGCAGGAAAGTTACTTGCAGAAATTGGATGATAATAAAAATTATATAACTATATGCACCCCATTCAAGTATTATATCTCGAAGTTTTTCTGAACTATCTATTTTGTCTATTGTGCCAGTGAGTTCTAGCGGGAGATAAATAGCGAGGGCAAGCAAAATTAATGCACCCACTACGATAGACAATTTTATAAGTTTAGTCTTTGTTTCTTTTTTCATCTTGGACATAATAACATTATATCACACTTTACTCACAATTAAAAGTTTTTGTTAAAGATTGTGAAAGATAATAATCAAATTTTTGTCACTTTAAATTTTATTATAACTAAAAACACCCTTAATCATTAATTAAAGGTGACGGACTATAAACTATGTGATGTTAAAATTTTATTTGCATAAAATTTTATAAATTCTAGCGAATTTGTGTGCTTCACACACCCATCACATAGTATGTATGACCATCAGCCTCACCCTTGCGAGCAAGTTCGGCTTCCGATAATATAAACTATTTTGTTTGTTATTTGAGATTAGAATTTTTGATAAAATATTTTTTCTTTTTAATTAAGTTGAGAATTTTTGTAAAAAATATAAACTATGTGATGTTAAAATTTTATTTGCATAAAATTTTATAAATTCTA
>ERZ1643249.1100-NODE-1100-length-27861-cov-5.410271_pt1 | contig 27861 bp, 29 predicted proteins | sample MGYA00579263_ERZ1643249 | MGnify/ENA primary metagenome ERZ1643249 (study PRJEB29033, sample SAMEA4952264) | chicken gut metagenome | biome: Broiler Chicken; feature: Gastrointestinal Tract; material: Caecum | place: Ireland | collected 2018 | study: Broiler...
GCGTGTCTCGGGACTTCGAGTCCTTCAAAACCCGATTCAAAAACGGTTTCGGAAACTGCGCAAAAGTGCGTGTCTCGGGACTTCGAGTCCTTCAAAACCCGATTCAAAAACGGTTTCGGAAACTGCGCAAAAGTGCGTGTCTCGGGACTTCGAGTCCTTCAGGGCGCGATTTTAAACGATTAATTCGGTAAAAATAAGGTAAAAAATAATGGCAAACACAGCTCAAAAAAAACAAACACCCGACAATAGCGTTTCTTTTAAAGAAAGTGTAACAACTTACTTTAAAGGTGTAAAGGCGGAATGGGGAAAAATTTCCTGGCCTCAAAAGAATCAAATAATCTTTGAGACAGGGGTTGTTTTGTTTGTCGTAATTGCCTTTACAATAATTGTCTACCTTATGGATATAATCTTTAAAGGTATCTTAGGGCTTCTGCCCCACTAAAAGTAAACAACTAACTATAGGATATATCATGGATAAAAAAGAAGAAAAAAATCTGGAACAAATGGAAGAGCAGGCGCAGACTGATTTTCAGGCTGAAGATAAGAAAGAAGATATCAAGACTGAAAAAGCTCCCAAAAAGCGCTGGTATGTTGTTCACACTTACTCGGGACATGAAAACAAGGTAAAAGTAAATCTTGAAAAGCGTATTGAGTATATGAACATGTCTGAAAAAATCTTCCGCGTGGAAGTTCCCCAAAAGACAATTACCCAGGTAAAGGGCAGCAAAAAGACGGAAAAAGAAGAAAAAATCTTCCCGGGTTACGTTCTTGTTGAAATGATAATGGATGATGACTCCTGGTATGTAGTTCGTCATACGGCAGGTGTTACCAAGTTTGTCGGTTCATCCAAAAAACCTATTCCTGCCAAAGATTCTGAAATTAAAAAGATTATTCACCGCGGTCAGGCTCAAGCTCCCAAAATTGAACTTGATGTCAAAGTCGGCGATAAAGTCAGAATCGTTTCAGGCCCCTTTGCAGAGTTTATCGGGGATATTACCGAAGTTTATCCCGACAAATCAAAACTCCGCGCAAATGTTTCAATATTCGGCCGTGAAACACCTGTTGAGCTGGAATACAAACAAATTCAAAAAGTATAATAACAAATGTGGAAGATCAGCATAAGAGCTGTTCGCTATTACCACGAAAGGAGAAAATAATGGCACCAAAATCAAACAAAAAAGTTACCGGAAAAATCAAACTTCAAATTGAAGCCGGCAAAGCTAATCCTTCGCCTCCGGTAGGTCCTGCGCTCGGTCAAAAGGGCGTTAACATCATGGACTTCTGTAAACAGTTCAATGAAAAAACCGCATCTCAGGCAGGTTTTATCATTCCTGTTGTAATCGATGTATATGAAGACAGAAGTTTCAGCTTTGTTACAAAATCACCTCCGGCTGCAGTGTTAATTAAAAAAGCACTTAATCTTCCTAAGGGCTCATCTGTTCCCAACAAAACAAAAGTCGGACAGATTACACGCGCGCAATTGGAAGAAATTGCAAAAACAAAAATGGAAGACTTAAATGCTACAACTCTTGAAGCAGCAGTTAAGATGATTGAAGGTACAGCTCGCGCAATGGGTGTTACCGTAGCCGAGTAATTGATGGGAGGCAGATAAACTGCCGCTAAAACCACGAAAGGAGAAAAAATGGCAAAATTAACCAGGAAAAAACAAAAAATAAAAGAAATGCTTGAGGGATTTAATCAACCTGCAAGCGCAAAAGACGCAATCGAAATGCTTCAAAAAATCTCAAAAGAAGTTTCAAAATTTGATGAAACGGTTGAGGCTCATATGAGATTAGGTATCGACGTTAAACACGCAGATCAGCAAATCCGTTCCACCACGGTGCTTCCTGCGGGTCTTGGCAAAGAAGTAAGAGTATGCGTTATTGCAAAAGCCGATAAAGCGGCTGCCGCTAAAGAAGCAGGCGCTGATGAAGCCGGCGCTGAAGAAATCATTGAAAAAATTGCAGGCGGCTGGTTTGAGTTTGATACTTTAATCGCAACACCCGATATGATGGCTCCCTTGGGTAAACTCGGTCGTGTTTTGGGTCCTAAAGGCTTAATGCCTAACCCCAAAACAGGTACTGTTACACCCGATGTAGCTAAAGCGGTTAAAGACGCTAAAGCAGGTAAAGTTGAATTTCGCGCCGACAAACAGGGTATGGTTCACGTACCTATCGGAAAAGTTAAATTTTCAACCGAAGATTTGATGAAAAACTTCTCAACTTTAACCGACGCTATTGTAAAAGCAAAACCCTCTGCCGCAAAGGGTACATATATTAAATCCATGTATTTAACAACTACTATGGGTCCTTCAATTAAGCTTGAACCCAAGGATGTTGTTGCAGAAATCAAGGAACATGTCAACTAATTTGATAGCAAAATTCAAGAACAGCACGGCGGGGAGATTTATCCTCTCCGTGCTTTCAAATATTTTTAACTACATACATCAGGAAGCGTTTTTCGGAATTTTTAGAAGAGTGGACAGGAAGTTTATGAAGTTTCTCTTTGTGGGGGCTCTTAACACTGCATTCGGCTACAGCGTTTATGCTCTTTTTGTAACGCTGCATGCTTCGCACAATGTCGCACTTACAATCCAGTACATTCTGGGTGTTTTCTGGAATTTTAAGACCACGGGCACAATTGTATTTAAAAATCATGACAACAGCCTGATTTTGAGGTTTTTCTTATCTTATATTTTTACATATTCAATAAATCTCATTTGTTTAAACGCTCTTGTCCGCCTCGGTGCGGGCAAATATCTTTCGCAGGCGATTATGGTTCTGCCCGTTGCGGTTCTGTCGTTTTTGATATTTAAAACATTTGTTTTTAAAACAAAACCGCAGGGGGAATGATATGCTCATAATGAGATATAACGGCGGTCTTGGCAACCAGATGTTTCAATTTGCAGCAGCAGCTTCTCTTGCGCACGGGCTGGGTGTGGATTTTGCCTTTGATATGGACTTTTTTAACCGGGGTTACTCGCGCCCTTACGGACTTGATGTTTTTAATATTGAAAAAAAAGAGGCAAAAGGTTTTAAATATAAGGCTTTATGGGCTTTAAGGAAACATATTAAAAACAGTTTTTTTGGTTTGAATGTATACGGCGAAAAAGATTTTAACTACGAAAAAAGATTTGAAGAAATTACTGATAATACATATATTTACGGTTTTTTTCAAAGCCATAAGTATATAAATCCCGAAGTTGTAAAAAAATATTTTACTTTTAGAACAGCACCTGATGAAAAAAACGCCCGTCTGATAAAAGATATGAAGGCGCAAGATTCCGTGTCTCTTCATATAAGGCGCGGCGATTATGTGCAGAAGAAGCGCTATGCGGGTGTGTATAATCATCTTGATTTAAATCATTACTCGCGCGCTCTTGAAATTGTAGCAAAAAAACTTGAAACCCCCGTTGTATACGTGTTTTCGGATGATATCAACTGGGCCGGGGAAAATCTTACCTTCAAAAACTGCCCTTTGTGCCTTAAAAAAGGGGCAAGGTTTGAATTTGTGTCGCACAATACGGGTGAAAAGTCTTATGAGGACTTAAGGCTTATGTCAAATTGCAAACACAATATTATTGCAAACTCCAGTTTTTCATGGTGGGGCGCATATTTAAATGAAAATCCGCAAAAAATAGTTGCGGCTCCCGAAAAATGGTTTCAAAAAATCAAAAACAATCCGTATGATTTATACCCCCAAAACTGGGTAATAATTTAAAATTTTACCGCCTGCAGGTAGTTTGTACTTATCTGCTGGTTGTATTTTTTGCACTCGCGCATTGAAAGCACCACTTTTACGCTTTGGGGTGCGGGTTTGTCTTTTTTGGCTTTGCTTACATTTGCGCTTGTGTATGCGCCAAGCATTCCCTCAACGGTTTTAAAGGGGACATTTTTGATATCCGCCTTGAAATTTACATAGGGGATATTTTTTCCTTTGGCATAAATTGTTCCGCGTCCCGTGATTTCAAGGTTTTCAAATGTTATAATCGAATCTTTTGTAAAATCAAGCGCGTCATTTATTTTGGTGTCTATTACTCTTGTTGTAAAGTCCTCGGGTGTTATGATTTTTTTATCTTTTAAATCCAGTATTGTAATTTTTTGTCCTGTGGGCAGATACTGAGAGTTAAATTTTCTGTATCCTGCGATATTTAGCGAGCGCGTGAGCCTGTAGTCGCTTGAAACTGCCGAAAAATCTCCGAAGTCTTTTGATTTTTCAAGCAGTTCTTCTCTTGGCGGACAGGTGAATTCGTTGTATTTTGTAAGGACAAAATCCAATCCGCCGAAGAAGAAAAATGCAATCAACAATGCTATAAAAATTATTTTTCTGATAATACTTTTAAGACAGCCCATAATATTTCATGCTCCGCAAGGTTTTATTTTTTATAATTTTATTCTATCATACAAAAATGGATGATAAAAAAATAATTGATTTCAAGGAAGTTGATATCTCAAAGGCAGCAGGCAGCATACGCTCCTACCTTGAAATGAAAAAACAATATGCAGATTGTATTTTAATGTATCGCATAGGTGATTTTTACGAAACTTTTTTTGAGGATGCACTTTTGCTTTCAAAAATCTGCGATGTCGTTTTAACCAAAAGAAAATACTCAAACATCGGAAATGTTGCACTTGCAGGTATTCCCGCCGGAAGTTTTGAAATTTATTTGAAAAAACTGCTTGATAACAATGTTAAAGTTGCCCGCGCAGAGCAGTTTAAAGACGAAAACGACAGATGGATAAGAAAAGTTACAAGAGTGTACAGTGCGGCAACGGTTTATGAAACGGAGCTCCTTGAGCCTGATAAAAATAACTATCTGGCTTCCGTTATGAAAAACGGCAAAAGATACGGTTTTTCATACTGTGATGTTTCGGAAGGCGCAATTTATATAAGCAAGGGGACAAAAGATGAAGTATTTTTTGAACTTGTAAAAATTCTGCCAAATGAGCTTTTGCTGCACTCCTCCGATTTACTCTTTGAGTTTCGCGATACTATTCGGGATTTTAAAAATACCCGTGTGTGTCTGGAGTATTTTATAGCTCCTGAGGGCGATACTTCCGAGGGTGATTTTAAAAGTGCGAAAACCTGTGCAAACGCGATTTTAAATTACCTTAAGGATAATCAGAAAGATTTTATGACAAAGCTTGATGGTTTTGTTAAATACAGCATGGGTGATTATGCTTCTCTTGATTTCAATACACGCCGTTCGCTTGAACTCACGCGAATGCAGGCTGATTTTAAGAAAAAAGGCAGCTTGCTGTGGTTTCTTGACAACACAAAGACACCAATGGGCAAAAGGCTGCTTAAAAAATGGATGAATGCCCCTCTTTATAATGTTAATGAAATTATAAAAAGGCAGACGCTGATTGCACAATTTTGCGGCAATGAGAATCTTTTTAAAATTCTTGAGGATTTTCTGGAAGATTTTTGCGACATTTTGCGCTTCTGTGCCAAAATTTCAAACAGCACAATAACATGCAAAGAACTTGTACAGGTTGCAAAAGTTCTTAAAAAGGCGCAAAACGCACGTGTGATATTTGAGGAATGCAGAGGGCAGGCTTTCGGGCTTGATAATGATTCTCTTGATATTTTACTTGATTTTTCGGACATAGTTGAGAGAACTTTTGATTTTAAGTGCGCTTGTGAAATACTGCCCGTAAAAGACGGAGTTAATGCACACCTTGATAGCCTGAGGGCGGATTTAAAAGAACTCTGCGGAAATCTCGACAGGCTTTTAAAAATTCAAAAAGAACACATCTGTGACAGAACTGTACTTAAAGACTTTCCAAATCTTGGTTATTGTTTTGAAATCCCCTCAAGGTTTGAAGGAACGCTTGATGGGAGCTGCCTTGTAATGCAGCGTCTTGCCAATTCTGTCAGGTATACTACTGCGGAATTATCAGATACAGGCGGGAAAATATTTTCACTTAGATTTCAGGCCGCGCAAACGGAAAAAGAAATATTTAAAAAGCTTAAAGAGTATTCTGCCGAACTCACTTTTAAAATAAGAGCCTTTGCGCGTGATGTTGCCATACTTGACGTTGTGTATTCAATATCAAAATGTGTTCGCGAGTATGATTTTTGCCGTGTGAGTTTTAACACGGATAAAATATTTGAAATTAAACAAGGTATACACCCGTGTGTTTACAAACTCAGAAACAATTATGTGCCAAATGACACATCTTTTGGCACACTGGTCATTTTAACCGGTGCCAATATGTCCGGTAAATCAACTTATTTAAAACAAAATGCCGTTATTGCCATACTTGCCCAGATGTGCGGTTTTACATGTGCAAAAGAAGCGAATATTTCGCCCAGAGATAAGATATTTTTCCACGGTGCAATTTTTGATAATTTAAGAGAGAATGAATCTGCCTTTATGGCCGAGATAAAGAATCTTGCACGAGTTACGGCAAACTCGACATCTAACAGCCTTGTTTTACTTGATGAGCCGGTAAAAAGTACAAATGCCGCAGATGCCGGAGCTTTCTTGCTTGCGTTTGCGCATTATTTTAGCGAAAAAATAAAAGCAAAAACAATTATCTCGACACATTTGCTGCAAAGTGCGAAATATGCAGACAGGGAAGGTCTTTTTGATGTGTTTAAACTTGATTTAAACACAAGAAAAATCAAAAAAGGCACGGAGGAATGCTCAAGTGTTTATGATTCGGCAAGAGCGGCCGGTCTGGATGAAAGTATAATAAAACTTGCGGAAAAATACGCTTCGGGGCAATTATAAAATACTTTTTTTGGCGGATAATAAAAAGTTTTAAATACTGCAATAATATATCTATGAACCAAAGAAATTTTATTGCTTACATCTGGAATAATATGCATCCTGTTACCCACTTCTGGATTATTATAAGTTCAGTAGGGGTTGTTTGTCTGGGCGCGCTTTTTCATATGGGCTAGATAAAGAACTGGGTAAGAAAGTAAATTGCATTTTTATTTGTATTTGTCTTCTCGTCATTTGAAAAGACATAGTTTAGTGCGAATTTTAACCTTTGTTTAAATACGAAATAATTTATGCCCACACTGTACTCGTGATTTATGTTCTTTGATTCGTCAAGATTGCGGTCAAAGTAGTCATATCTTGCAAGCAGCTGAAGTTTAGGGGTGATGTTATACCCTGCCGTTGCAAAAAATCCCTGGCGTTTTCTCGGGTCAAAATAATCGCCGTTAGAGCCGTCTGCGTATGCGTATTCAAAGTTCATCAGAAACTTTTTGTATTCATAAGTTAAAGCTGCACTGTAAACGCCGTAGTTTTCTCCTCTATGGCCCACATCGGCGCCTGCGTATAGTTTAAGGTTTTTAAAATAGCTCCCTTCCTGCTTGTAAAACGGTTTTACCCCTATCCTGCCTATAAATTCGGCGCCGTCTTTAAATCCTTGTGTAAATCTTGTGCTTGTGTAGCCCCCCATATTATACTCAAGGGCGCCCTTGTTTCCTATAAAAGATATACCTGTTGATATAGCGTCGCCAAATTCTCTTGAAATCTGCGCTCTTTGTGCAAAAGGAAGCGCAAAAGAACTCATTGAACCTTCAAGGCCTATAGGGGAGCGTGATACACCTACTCTCATTTTGTGATTTTTAGAAAAATTGCGCTCTATATAAAGGTTTGAGAATTTACCGAAAAAGGCATTTCCAATGTCGTCGGTATTTCTTGTAAAGGCATATTCCGTAAAAAAGCGGTATTTTTTGCTGCCGAATTTTGACTCCGCTACTGCATTTATATCAAAAGGAAAAGTGGTATTTAAGTTTCCTCTCTTCTCTTCAAAGCTTGTAATACCTTGAAAACGAAGTTCTCCCGAGATTTCGTCTATAAAGTTGTTGTCAAATTTAACGGATTTTTTCTTTGCAAAGGTTTTTTCGGTAAAAAGCCGGAAATCAAGATTGTCGTCATCATCAAATTCTACATCCGTTGTGGTATCGCCGTCTATGGTTTCATCCAGAGTTATTATTTTATCTTTTAAAACCTCTCCCTTTTTGACATCCGGAATAACTTCCCCGTCTTCTTCTATTGCAAGATTTGAAGCGGGGAAAAGAAATAAACATAAAAGTACTAAGACGATTTTAGATAAAAAATTTCTCATAATATGCAAAAATGTGTCAGATATCTATTGTAACATAAAACTTAAAAATTTGTTGGTTTTTCAACTGTTTATGGTATACTAAGTAGGTGCCCGCGGTATACGGGCAATACGGATTATAAGAAAATTCCGGAGCGGCTTTTAAAACCGTTCTTTTTTTTCAAAAAAACAGGGTAAAAAATGCGCGAACATTTTAACAAAAGAGAAATATTAAACAGTTTAATTCCGGTTGTGGAAAACACCGCAATGCGCTATAACCTTATCCCGCTTGAAGTTTCTCTTGAAAAAGAAAACGCCCACTGGTTTTTAAGGATTTTTATATACTGCCCCGACCATCCCGTATCACATCTTGACTGTGAGAATATAACCCGCGGACTGGGGGATTTTCTGGATGAACTTATTCCTTTTAAATATTACCTTGAGGTTTCTTCCCCGGGTTTAAACCGCAAGCTGAAAAGCACCAGAGAGTATGTAATTTTCAGAGGAAAAGATGTAGTTTTGAAAGTCAAAAATCCTCTTGAGGGACTAAGCTCAAAAACATTCAGGGCAAAGCTTGTTAACTATGAGGAAAATGTCGGGCTTACAGTTTTACCAGAGCAAACACCAGAAGAGATTTGCATAAGCCTTGATAATATTTTCAGCGTCAGGCTTGATGAAGATATTAATATAAACAATCAAAATAAAGGAGAAGATAATGATTAAAATAGGAACGGCTCTTTTTGAAGCGGCAGAACAACTCGAGCGCGAGAAAGGAATATCTAAAGATGTGCTTGTAAGTTCGCTTTGCGACGCGCTTGTTGCAGCGTATAAAAAACATATAAGGGATAAGGATGCTGAAAATGTAGAAGCGATTCTCGATGAAAGCACGGGTGAAATCGGCGTTTTCAGAACAAAAGTGGTTGTAGAAGAAGTTGAAAACGAAGACCTTGAAATCTCTTTAGAGGACGCTAAAGAGATTGACGAAGAAGTCGAAATTGACGATGAAGTTAAAATCGAAGTAACTCCTGAAAACTTCGGCAGGATAGCCGCCCAGAGTGCAAAACAGGTTATAACCCAGAGAATAAGAGAAGCTGAGAGAAAGCTTGTTCTGGACGAGTTTTTATCTAAAAAAGGTACTCTTATAACAGGTATAATCCAAAGACGCGATGAAAGAAACGTTATTGTAAATATCGGAAAAACCGACGCCATTATGCCTTCGCGCGAACAAATTCCGGGTGAATACTATAAACCGGGCAACAGAATAAGAGTGTTTGTTCTGGATGTTAAAGAAACTTCGCGTCTGCCGCAGGTTATAGTATCTCAGGCGCACCCTGAAATCGTAAGAGAACTTTTTGAACTTGAAGTTCCCGAGATTGAAGACGGCATTGTTGAAATTAAGTCAATTGCACGTGAAGCGGGCTTTAGAACAAAGCTTGCCGTATGGTCAAATGACCCTTCGGTAGATTCAGTAGGCGCCTGCATAGGTCCTCGCGGTTCGAGGATTCAAACAATTGTGGGCGAACTTAAAAATGAAAAAATCGATATCGTAAGATATTCGCAGGATCCTGTTGAATATATTGTAAATGCGCTTTCTCCCGCACGTATAATATCTGTTGATATTCTTGCGGATGACGAGAACAGAAAAGAAGTATTTGTCATAGTTCCTGATGATCAGCTTTCTCTTGCAATAGGAAGAGAGGGGCAGAATGTAAGACTTGCACACCGCCTGACGGGTTGGAAAATAGATATTAAATCCGAAACCCAGGCGCGCGCTATGGAAGATGAGCGTGAAAAACAAATGCTTGAAGAAATGAAAGCGCAGGAAGAACAGCAGGAACAGGCTGTGGAGCAGGAAGTTGAGCAGGTTCTTGAAGAGGATGAAAAAGTCCTCGGCGAGGCTCAGGATGAGGTGCAAGAAGAACAAGCACAGGAAGAAGATGCTTAGAGTTCTTGTTGTCGGCTATGACAAAATGCTCAACGCGCTGATTTCAGGCAGTGTGTATTCAGGACACAAGGTAGTAGGCGCACTAAGATGTGACAGGGTAAATTATTCAAAATTTACCCTGTTTTTGAAAGATATTTTCGCTCCAAGCCATGATTATTCTCTGCTCAAGGCTTTCGGGGTATATGATATAAAAGCTCCTTCAATTAATTCCGAGGAATTTGTGAAGGAATTTAAAAAACTTGAGCCCGATGTTATTCTTGTGGGTTCATGGGCGGAGCGTATCAGAGCGGATATTGCGTCGCTTCCTAAACTCGGCTGCATAAATTGCCACCCGTCTTTGCTGCCGCGCCACAGGGGCGCAAACCCTTATTTTCAGGCGATATTTTCGGGCGAAGATTTAACGGGTGTTACATTTCACTATGTAAATGAAAAATTTGACTGCGGGGATATACTTTTGCAGGAGGCGGTTACGATTGATGATGATATGACCGCCGGAGATTTAAGAAACAGATGTTCAAAGTTTGCCCAGGGGCTTGCGGGAGAGCTTTTAAATAAACTTGAGCGCGGGGAAATCGTGCCGCAAAAACAGGATGAGAGCCGTGCAACTTATGAAAAACAGATTGAATTTAAAGATACAATTGTTGATTTAAGAAAATCAAAAAAAGATATTCATAATCATATAAGGGCGCTAAGACCGTGGTATATGCCGATTTTCAGGTTAAACAGCAGAAAAATAGACATAAAGGCGCACAGGTTCCTTGCTTTAAATGACAAATATGCCTCTGCTTCAATCGGCTCAAAGGTTTTTGAAAATAATAAAATAATAATTATCCGGGCGCTTGACTGCCTTGTGGAGATTACGAAGTAATGTTTTTTATGACCTCGCAAGAGCTGAGTGCTTTATTAAGAGTGTAAAAATGTATACCCTCTGCGCCGAATTCAAGCAGTTTTTGACATTGTTCCGAGGCAAAGTCAATACCTGCTTTTATTGTATCCTCTTTTGAATCTTTATATTTTTCAAAGTATTCAACGGTTTTTGTTTCAATTTGCGTCCCTGAAAGCTCAACTATTCTGCTTAATTGCGAAAAGCTTGCGACAGGCAGTATCCCGGGGATTATGGGAATGTCTATGCCTTTTTTAATACATTTGTCAAAAAACTTATAATAATTCTCATTTTTAAAGAAAAGTTGTGTGAAGGCAACTTTTGCGCCAAGGTCGCATTTCTTTTTTAAAACGTCTATATCATCTTCAAGACTTTGAGCTTTAGGGTGTTTTTCAGGGTATGCAGCAACAGAGAATTCAAGTTCCGAGAAGTTTTTCAGGTATTCTATAAGTTCAAGCGCACTTTTAAAATCTCTGTAGCATACATCAATATCCTGCGGTTCATCCCCTCTGAGTGCCAAAATATTTAAAATTCCGAGGCTCTCAATTTCTTCTATGTATTTTTTAATATATTCCCTGCTTGAGCATACACAGGTGAAATGCGGCATAACAGGCTGCTTGAGGCGGTTATTAAGTTCTTTTATAATTTCAAGCGATGTATCCCTGTTTGAGCCGCCCGCACCGTAGGTTACGGATATTAAGGCGGGTTTCTGTTTCGCCAGTGTTTTTAGTTCGCAAAACAAATTTTCCATTTTTTTGTCCGGGTTTTCTCCCTTTGGAGGAAAAACTTCAAAAGAAAATACAGGCGCGTTTTTGCCGTTATAAATTTCACTGAGCCGCATTTTTGATTCCTTTTTCTATTGCCCAAAACAACCCCCTGTCGCTAAAGTGTGCCTTTAGTTTGAGAGTTATAAAATTAATTTCGTTTTCGCTTTTAATAAGATTCTTTATTTTTACTTCGTCTTTTTGTGTTGTAACTGCATATTTTGCGCCGTTATCAAGAGATTTTTTTGTTATTAAATTGATATCACTTTGATTGTATGCGTGGTGGTCGGCGAATGTTTTTTCAAATACTATATCAAAACTTTCGCGCAGATAATCATAAAACTGCTGCGGCTGGCCTATGGCGCAGAAGGCGGAAGCTTTTTCGCCTGCCGGGATTATTTCAAGAGAGTTTTTCATGTTATAAAAACTGCCGCATACAAAGCTGCAGGATGAAATTTTTTCCGTGCAGGCTTTTTTTGAAATTTTATTTAACGCTTCCTGTGCGTTTTTATCATTTTTGTTTGACACAATGATATAATCTGCCTGTGTAATGCGGCCCGGGGGTTCTCTTAGCGGGCCGAGGGGCAGTACAAAGCCGTTGCCGAACATTTTTTTTGAATCGACAACAAGCACACTGAAATCTTTTTTTATTTTTCTGTTTGAAAATCCGTCATCTAAAACCACAACTTCGCACCCGTAGTTTTTATGTGCGTATTCTGCCGCTTTTACCCTGTCTTTACAGACAAGCACAACGCAGTTTTTTGTATTTTTGGCAATTAAAAGCGGTTCATCGGCGCATATGGTGCCGTCATCAAAGTAAGTTCCGTTTTTATCTTTTATAACATTTACTTTGCCGTTATCAAATTTTGAGCCGTATCCGCGCGAGATTACCGCAGTTTTTTTGTTTAATTCGTTTGCGCTGTAGTTTGCAATTTCACACACTATGGGTGTTTTGCCCGCTCCGCCTGTTGTGAGGTTGCCCACGCAGATGACATAAGGCTTTACTTTTTTTCCTTTTAAAATATTGAGAGTGTAGAGCAGGTTTTTTGCGGAAATTGCGGCAAAATAAAACAGAGAGGGAATAAACGCCGCAAGCCAAAAGAAAACGCAGGACAATGTCGGTCTTTTTTGGTAATGATATTTATTTATAAGAACTTTTAAATTTTCCATATTTAAAACATCAGTCTAAAGAGCAGAAAACGTTTGTTAAGTTTTTCCGAGAATTGTCTTAAATTCCTTGATATTACGACAGTATCCGAGATAATGCAGTCCATATTTGCTTTTTGATTCGGATCAAGATTGTTCAGGTTATTAAGAGTTTTGTTTATGTTTGATGAAATTTTATTTATATTTGAAACCGTGCCTGATATGTCTTTTTTGAGTTTGTCATCTTTTGTGAATTCATTCATATAAGATGAAATATCTGCAAGGTTTCTTGAAATTTCATTCAAGTTGGTAACAATTTCTTTTGTCTTTTTGTCCTCAAGCAGAGTGTTTACGTTTTTGGACAGTTCACCTACCGATTTTGTGGTTGTGGTTATGGATTCTTTTAAATCTTTATCCGTTGCGATTTCGTTTACACTGTCGGTTAAAACAATGAGTTTTGAAATGAGTTTATTTGACTGGTTCAAGACCTCTTCAAGCTCGTCTTTTGATGATTCTATCAGAAGCTGTGCTTTATCAAGTGTGGTCGAAGCGGCAAGAGTCAGCTCATTTATGTTTTTAATGCTGTCTTTAAGCTCGCTTACCATTTCATCGGAGAGGATTTCGGATATTTTTTCATTTGTTTCGTTAAGGGATTTTGAAGCCTTGTAGTTTATTTCCATAAAGTCGCTTATGCGCATAGGCTCTACCACGGTATATTTCAGGCTCTGATCGGGTGCGTAGAGTTTTTCGCCGTTGAGTTCGTAGAAAATAAGTTCATTGTTTTCTATTTTAGCCCCCAGACTGTCATTATCCAAAATCAACCCGGGCATAGTGATTGTATATTTTATTCTTAAGGTATTTCTTGTATGAATTTTATTTTTCAAATCAAAAGGAATCTGGCTTGTGGGTAAAACGGTGCATTCTTCGACATAGCCGATTTTATACATTTTATCGGACAGTTCCATAAAAATATTCTGCCCCTTTTTAATCATAGTTGTACTTTTAAGGGTTTCTACAAAGACGGTCTGAATCTCCGGCGGGGTGATTTCAAGGAACTGCTCGCCTATAAGACCCGACTGCTGTATTGAAATTTTTGAAGCGGGAGGAATTTCTACATCCTTTTCGGTGATTACAAATCTTAATTTTATATAGCTGTCTTTTCCGTTTATAACGGGTGTGATTTCCTCTACCTGCCCTATTCTTAACCCCATCATCTGAACGCCCGAGCCTGCACGCATGCCGTTTATATCTTTAAAGACGACATCTATTCTCTCGCCTGAGGATAAGCTTCTTCCCTTAATCCACAAAACCGTGAATATAAGAATGAATATGGCGCTCAGTGTCAAGATTCCGACTTTTAGTGATGATGATGTTTTCTTAGGTTCCATAATACTTTCCGATTTATTTTATTATTATACATAAAAAATGTTATAGTGACTTAATTTGCATAGGCCCCTTTATGGAAGCGGTTACAAATTGATGGGTGTAGGGGTTTTTGCCCTCTAAAAGCTCTTTTGTTGAGCCTTGATAGACAATTTCGCCTTCATACAGCATAATAGCCTTGTCTGTTGCGCGCTTTATGGTTGACAGCTGGTGCGTAACCACAAGACAGCTTGCGTTGAGTTCTTTTTTTAGCTCTACAATGTAGTTTTCAATAAGTGTGGATGATACAGGGTCTAAACCTGCCGTCGGCTCATCGTAGAGGATGATTTTAGGGTTTGTTACAATTGCGCGTGCAAAGCCGACGCGTTTTTGCATGCCGCCTGAAAGTTCCGAGGGATATTTGTTTTCTATCCCCTGCAAGCCCACTATTTTAAGTTTTTGAGCCACGATTTCCTTAAGTTCGCTTTTTGTGTATTTTCCTCTGAACTCTTTTCTTTCGGTAAGCGGAAAAGCTATATTTTCAAAAACCGTGAGGAAATCAAAAAGGGCGCTGTACTGAAAAGTCATGGCAATATCAGCGTCGGATGGTGTTGTGATTATCTCGCCCGAGTTGGGGTATAAAAGTCCGCAGATAATTTTTAAAAGCGTGCTCTTGCCGCTTCCCGAGAAACCCACGACACCCAGAGTTTCGCCGTCTTCAACTTTGAAATTTATGTTGTTCAAGACTTTTTTATCGTTAAATTCTTTTGTCAGGTTTTTGACTTCTATGCCCATTTTTTGTCCTACAGATAAAATACCGACGCAAAAATATAGTCCCAGACTGCAATTGCGACAAACGACCATACGACCGCGCGTGTGGTTGAAGTGCCGACTTCAAGCGCGCCGCCGCGCGTGGAGTAGCCGCAGGAGCAGCTTATAAGTGCTATTGTACCTCCAAAAAAGGAAGATTTTAGCAGTGCGACAAAAATATCTTTTACAAAAAGACCGTGCCACATTGAGTTTATAAAGTTTAAATAGGTTATCTCCGCTGTCATATTTGAAATCACCGCCGCGCAAAAAAGCCCGCAGAATGTGGATACAATAACCACAAAAGGCATCATAATCACACCTGACAGGAATCTCGGGACGATAAGATATTCAACAGGGTCAACATGCAGCACCCTCATGGCGCTTATTTGCTCCGTTACCGCCATGGAAGCGATTTCAGAAGCGTATGATGAACCTATCATGGAAATTATTGCAAAGCCTGACATGATGGCTGAGAGTTCGCGCACCATAACAAGAGCGCTAAGTGAGCCGACATAATTGCCTGCGCCCTGTTTTGCAAGTTCCGGTGCTATTTGCATAGCAATGATTATTGAAGTCATTGCAACGATTGTATCGGAAGAGAATCTACCGAAAAGCGCGAGCACTGCTCTATAAGTGCGCTACTGTCGACTTTTAGCACCGTCATTGTTTTAATAACACGCAAAAAATCCTTGCCTATGTTGCCAAGGGTGATTAAAAACTCTTTTATTTCAGACCAGAGCAGGTTTAAACCCTGATAGAACAATGTTTTTTTAACGTTAATCATTAACTTTATTATATTATTTAATATTTTATTTGCAAAACGGAGCGCAAAAAACCCGCTCTATGGTGTAGAGCGGGTTTTTTATAAATAATATTAATAAACTATTGGGCAAGTTTTTCAGCTGCTTGTTCAGCTGCTTGTTGCACAACTTCAGCTCCTTCGCCTGCTGCTTGTTCAGCTCCTTCGCTGCCTTTTCCTTTAAATCTTTTTTGGATGGATTCGTAAATATCTCCAACTTGTTTACCAATTACCTGGCAATAATCCCAAGCGCCGTCTTTAACATATTTCATTACCTTTTTAAAGCCCTTGCCTGCATCTGCAATAATGCCCTGTTCAATTTGTTCGTTTACAACTTTTTTGCCATGCAGACCTGCTGCAACTGTTCCTGCTATTGCTGCTGCACCTATAACGCCTGCTGCAATTGCGCCTTTGTTAATTTTTTTACCTTCCCCTTCTTCCGCACCGCGAAAAGCCTGTGCATTTGAGAAAGAATTGATACCGTTCACTTGCATATAAAATTCCCTTTCCGAATATTATTATCAACTTGCCTTCTGCAACTATAATGCATATGATTTTTTTAAATTGCTATCATGAACATTACAGGGACATATTTTGTTACATAACTTTACAATGAACAACCTAACTGCGCTTATTATAACATAAAAATTTCCCCCGAGGAAGTGCCCGGGGGAAATTTAATATTTATGTATCAAAGCTTGCATCATCCCTAGCTTGCTTTTCTAATTCTCGCCTTTTTTCTTCTGAGAGTTCAACTCTTGACTTTACATCATTTTTATTTCCATTTTCTGTTTTATTTTTATCGAGTTGTTTGTTTTCGACTTTGGGGTCGGGCTTTTCAAAGAAATTTTTAATACTTTTTGCGTTGTTTTCTTTGTAGCCTTCAATTGCCTTTTGGAGCGCTTCTGTGTCAACTTTGCCGTCCTTATTGACAATTTTACCTGTAGCTTCGTCAATTAATTTTTGCAGTTCATCGCCGGATTTTTCAGGGTTTGCAAGTTTAACTTGTTGTTCAATTAATTCTTTTACTTTTGCGGTATCCAATTTGGATGCGTCTTCTGTTATTTGTTTTGTTATATCATCCATCAAGCCGTTTGCCTTCAAGGCTTTTGACGCTTCGCGTCCTGTTTTTGTGAATATTGATTTAACACCTGTCGTGAAGTTGTTCCATAAGCCTTTGGCACCTTTTAAATTATCGGCTTGTTTTGCGGCGTCATCCGTCAGGTTTGCAAGATTTAATTTCTTACCTTTTTTAACCGCATAAATTGCTGTGCCGATTGCGGCTATGCCTGCGCCGATGGCTAAAAGAGGGCTGCCGCTGTCTTCTTTTTCGGCTGTTGCGGTTGTGCTATACATTGCTGTCGGGTCATAGCCTTGAAAAGCGGTAGTTCCTGCGTTGGAGTATGTATTTGCGTAAGTGTTATTTACCGCGTAGGGATTTGAATACGAATAATTGTTGTAACCTGTAATACCATTCAATGACATAATAAAACCTTCCTTCTATAAACCTAAACTTCCTATGTATAAATAAAAAAATCCTGTCTTTAAAAATTGACAGGATTTTTCAAATTGTTAAGTTTTGTTAACTTATATATTGAGTTTAATATAGCACGGTTCGTCAATGCCGTTTATTTTGGCGATTTTATCCAGAGTGTTTTGTTCTACCGTGTCATCGGTGTTAATAATCATAATACTCTTTTCGTCACACCTTGCCTGACCTTTTTCGTATGATTTTTGTGCAACCTGCATGCGTGAAATATTCACGCCGTCATCGCCTAATACCGTTGCAACGGAAGCAATCATACCGGGTTTGTTTTCATGCGGTACAAGAAGCATGTGTTTTTCGGGCTTGATTGATGTATTGTAATCGTTAATTTTAACAATTCTTTTAATGTGTTTTGCAATCAAAGCGCCGGAAACGCTTGTGCAGCCGGTATCCGTGTTTAGAGTTACGGAGATTGAACCTATGTAGTCTGTTGACTGCTGGGATTTTTTGGTTGAAATTTCAATACCGCGCTTTTTAGCCAGAAGCGGTGCGTTGACATAATTTACACCTACAAGGTTGCTTGAGAGCACACCTTTTAAAATGGCCGTTTCAAGAGGCGAGGTGTCAAGGTCTGCAAGTGTTCCTTTGACTTCTATTTCAATGGATTTTAAATTTCCTTTGGATATCTGCGAAGCCATCTGTGCAATATTTTCGGAAATTGACATATAGTCCTTAACAGGCTCCAGTTTTTGCGGTTTTAAAGACGGAATGTTGACTGCGCTTGTAGCATCACCGCCCGTGAGCACCGATACGACCTGCCGTGCAACATCAAGGGCGACATTGACCTGTGCCTCGTCCGTGCTTGCGCCGAGGTGCGGGGTAAGCACGACATTTTTGCCGAAACCTAAGAGAATATTATTTTGTATATTTTTTTCATCTTCATATACATCGAGCGCGCATGAGGCTACCTGACCGGATTCAAGTGCTTCTTTCAGCGCTGCTTCGTCAATTATTCCGCCGCGTGCGCAGTTAACTATTCTGACGCCTTTTTTCATTCTGTTTATGGTGTTTTTATTGATAAGCGATGTTGTTTCTTTGGTTTTAGGCGTATGAACGGTTATAAAGTCGCATTCGCCCCAGAAATCATCAAGGTGTTCAATGTATTTTGCACCCATATTCTCGACCGCTTCGCGTGATGTATAAGGGTCAAATACAATGATTTTCATACCCAGCGCCAGTGCAACTTCCGCCACATGGTGTCCGATTTTACCGAGTCCTATAATACCCAGGGTTTTGCCAAAAACCTCGACACCTGTGAATTTTGAGCGCTCCCATTTGCCTTCTTTAACGGATTTTACGGCTTCAGGGATGTTGCGTGCCATAGAAAGCATCATCGCAACGGTGTGCTCCGCCGCTGCGTTTGTGTTGCCGTCAGGCGAGTTTACAACTATAATGCCGTGCGATGTGGCGGCATCAAGGTCGATGTTGTCGACGCCAACGCCTGCGCGGCCGATTATTTTAAGGTTTTTACCCGCTTCAATGATTTTGGCGGTAACTTTTGTCTGGCTTCTGACCAGAAGCGCGTCATATTCGCCGATTATTTTGCATAGTTCATCTTCTTCCATTGTGGGGAGATTATCGACAGCCGCCGCTTTTTCAACAATTTTCACGGCTGCTTCGTTGATTTTATCAGTAATTAAAACTTTTGCCATTTTGTCTGTTCCTTATTTTTTGAGTTTTTCTATGGTTGCCTTAAGGCTTGCAAGCGCCGTTAAAACGTCGCGTTCGGATACAAAGCCGAGTGTGCCCATTCTGAAGATTTTGTCTTTAAGGTCGTTTTGTCCGTTGGCAACAACGATGTTGTAATCTTCCTTGAGTGTTTTTCTGATATCGGGAACGCTCACGCCTTCGGGCGGAAGGACTGAGGTTATTGCCCAGCTTGCAATTGTTTCATCCTCGACAAAAAGTTTAAGACCCATATCTTTAATACCTTTTCTTAAAAGCTGTGCGTTATGTTTGTGGCGTGCAAAAATATTATCAAGACCCTCTTCTTTCATCATTTCAAGGGCTTTATCAAGCGCTATGAAGAGATTTACCGCGGGAGTCCAGGGGGTGGTGTCTTTTTCAAGATTCTTTTTGTAATCGTCCCATCTGAAGTAGAAACCGGGGTATTTGCACTGTTTATGAAGTTCCCAGGCTCTGTCGTTTGCAACAAGGAATGCAAGTCCCGGGGGAATCATAAAGCCTTTTTGAGAGCCTGAAATAAGAACATCTATGCCCCATTCATCCATTTTGCAGTCAATTGCGCCTATGGATGTAATGCCGTCCACAACCGAAACGGCACCATGTTCGCGGATGATTTTTGCAAGTTCTTTGACAGGGTTTGTAACACCTGTTGAGGTTTCATTGTGAGTGAGTGTTACAACTTTTATCTCCTTATTTGTGTCGGCTTCAAGAACTTTTTTGAGTTCGACGGGGTCAATAGCTTTACCGTAAGGAACTTCAAGTTTTTGTACAACCGCGCCGTGCGATTCGGCGATTTTTGCCCAGCGTGCGCCAAAGTTGCCGATGACAAGCGATAAAACCTTATCTCCCGCATTTACAAGGTTTGATATGGCAGATTCCATAGCACCCGTGCCTGAGGCGGTATAGATATGTACGTCAAATTTTGTTTGAAAAACCCATTTTAAGTTTTCTTCAACTCTTCTTACAACTTTTGAAAACTCGCCGCTTCTGTGGCCGATGGGGTGTTTTGCCATAGCTAAAAGCACGCTCTCGGGAACCGGTGTAGGGCCCGGAATCATTAAAAAATCTTTGTCTTTCATTTTTTCTTCCTTCTATAAAGCTAAACTACTGTCAACACTTTTTGGCAAATATGCCTGAGGGTAGCTGTACGATCGGGTAAACCCGGCGTCTTCGTACATTTTAACAGCATGAGAGTTGTCAAGGTCAACACTTGCGTTGATTTCACTCAACGTGACAAGCCCTGACTGGTTCAGTTTAACAACATCGCCGACTACTGATTTTAATAGCAGTTTAGACAGCCCCATGCCGCGGTGTTCCTTTAAAATTCCCACAAGCGGAATGTTGCCTATACTGTCGCCCGTCACATTTGACAGGCAAAAGCCGATAAGTTTGTTTTCATGTAATAAAACTTTTGAAGAATGCGACAAAAATCTGCCGTATACTGACTTTGTTATTTTTTCTACAATATCCCTGCAGCCTTCAATAGAGCCGAATCTGACATCAAAGTTAATGTCGGAGGATTCATCAAAACTCTTTAAAATGACTCCTGCAAGCTCATCCGAGTATATGTCGCTGTAGGGGACGATTTTATACCCTATTGGGATAGAGTATAAATTAAGCTGTTCGATTTCTTTTATAAGTCTTTTATTGTTTATATCAAAGACCATCACACCCAAATCGATAAACTTGAAGCCAAAGTTTGCGGCTCTGTCGCGATAATCCGTCTGCACGCCGAGCATGGGATAGCTTACAAGCGCCTGTTTACGCCTTTGCGTGGTTTCAAGCATAAAATTTTCCATAAGCGCGTCGCGTTTTTCGTCGATATTTTCGCTGCCCAGAATGTGGATTAAGAAAAGTTCAATAACGTCTGAGGATGCGCAGGAATAAGCAAGAAAACCTGTCGGAATGTCGTCTTCCAGTAAAATAATGCAGTTTATGAGTTTTTTATTAAAGTATTCGATAAACTCGTCATAATTAAGAGGCTCTATTTCAAACTTATAGTCGGAGGCGCATTTTGACCTGAAGTTATTATACACTCCTGCAAAAATTTTAAAATAATTTTCACTTAACACACGGGTTTGATACATTCCGAACTTTCCTTAATTAATTTGCTGCAATTATATCACACTGGCATTCCGATATCAAATGGTGCATTTTTTCTTTCTTTGTCATAATGTAGCGTTCGTTAAATTTATTGATATCAGGAGTTATTGCAACCCTTTCTTCTATTTCTATTCCGTAACCCTTGAGCGCTATTATTTTTGTAGGGTTGTTTGTTATGAGTTTTATTTTTTTATATCCCAGGTCATATAAAATCTGCGCGCCAGTGCCGTAGTTTCGCATATCGCTTTTAAAGCCGAGCGAAATGTTGGCTTCTATTGTATCCTGCCCTTTATCCTGAAGTGCATAGGCTTTAAGCTTGTTGACAAGACCTATGCCGCGCCCTTCATGGTCTAAAATATACACAAGCGCGCCTTTTCCGTATTCGTTAATCATAGTTAAAGATGAGTGCAGCTGCTGGTTGCAGTCGCATTTCAGGCTGTGAAAAACATCTCCCGTAAGGCAGCAGGAATGCATTCTGACAAGAGGAGTTTTATCCGAGCCGTCATCTTTTACAAGAGCCACATGCTCTTTTTGTGTAAGTTCATCTATATAGCCGCAGATTTCAAACTCGCCGAAAAGCGTGGGCAGTGTGGTTTTGATTTCACGTTTTACAAACCTTTCTTCCTTAAGGCGGTACTCTATAAGCTGCGCTACGGTTATAAATTTTAATCCGTGTTTTTTTGCAAACTCTACAAGGTCGTCGCGGCGCGCCATTGTGCCGTCTTCTTTCATAATTTCACACATAACGGCGGCTTTTTTTAGTCCTGCAAGGCGGGCTAAATCCACACCGGCTTCGGTGTGCCCCGTGCGCTTAAGAACCCCGCCTTCTCTTGCGATAATCGGGAAAATGTGTCCGGGTCGCCTTAAATCCTCGGGCTTTGTATTTTCATCAAGTATAACCTGAATCGTCTTTGCTCTGTCGTATGCGCTGATACCTGTAGTGACGCCGTATTTGGGGTCGGCATCTACGCTTTGTGTAAAATTTGTGCCTTTAACGTCGGTATTATGCTCAACCATAGGGCTTATACCTGTTTTTTCGGCACGCTCTTTATCCAGTGCAAGACAAATAAGCCCTCTGCACTCTTTTGCCATAAAGTTAATAACCTCAGGGGTTACAAAAGAAGCCGGAAACAAAAGGTCGCCTTCGTTTTCTCTGTCCTCATCATCGGCAACAATAACACCTTTGCCGTTTTTAAAGTCTTCAATAGCTTCTTCTATGGTGTTAAAAATTATTTCACTCATTAAATACCCCCTGGTGTTTGTGTTTTTAAAAGCCGTTTTCTTTTAAAAATTCTTCGCTTAATCTGCTTATTTTATTATCTTTTGCTGACAAAAATTTTTCAATATATTTTGCAAATATGTCAATTTCAATGTTTACAAAATCACCGCTTTTTAAATATTTTAAGTTGGTACACTCAAATGTCTGCGGGATAACCCCGGCGCAAAAAGAATTTTCTCTCAGGGTGCAAATTGTAAGACTTATTCCGTTTAGTGCAATTGAGCCTTTTTCTATTAAATATTTTGTATCGTATTCAAATTCAAAAATCCTTGCTCCGCCTTCTTCCCTGAAGCCTTTAAATTTTGCGCACCCGTCAATATGCCCCTGTACGATATGCCCGTCAAGCCTTGAATTTATAAGCATTGCACGCTCAAGATTAACCCTGTCACCCTCTTTTAGAGAGTCAAGATTTGTGCGCGACAGACTCTCGCGCATTGAAAAGACACTGAATGTGTTTTTTGTTTTATTTATTACTGACTGGCATGCGCCGTTTAAGGCAACGGATTCTTTGATTTTTAATTCATCGCAAAATGCGGCGGATATTTCAAATACCTTTCCGCCGTCTTTTTTTGATATTGATTCAACCGTTCCGATTTCTTCGATAAGTCCTGTGAACATAATACAATTCTAACATAAAAAATAAAAACACAGAGGGGTTGTACTCTGTGTTTATAAAAGGGTTGTTGTTATTTACTTCGGTTAGGCCAATACATCAAGTTTTTGCCCGTTGACGCTTAATTCGCGTCCGCCGCAGCAGTTGATGTTGAGTTTTTCACCTTTTTCAAATCTGTTCATTGCGCTCTGGTATTTGCCTGCAGCACCGAATGAGACAGGTTTTGAGCATTGTGTTTTAGAGGCTATTGCCTGAATGGGTTTAATCATTATATCCCTGACCTTCCTCACGTCCCGAAAAGTTGTTAACTACATCGGTTTGTGCCTTTAACGGATTATTATTTTATAATCGTAAAAAAAACATGTCAAGCCCGAAATGTAAATTTTTATATTATCTTTATATTTTTTTAAGAGATGTTTGTTTTATAATTTGTTTTATGAATGAAAAAACAGTAGCAATAGTAGGGCGTCCAAATGTCGGCAAATCCACTCTTGTAAACCGTATTGTCGGGGCAAGAAAGTCCATTGTGGATGATATGCCCGGTGTTACGCGAGATCGGATATATTTTGACGCAAGCTGGCAGGGGCGGAACTTTACAATAATCGATACCGGCGGGATAATTACAAACGATGACGACGAGTTTGTAAATAATATTCTCTCGCAGGCAAAACTTGCCGTTGAAGAGGCTGATACGATAATATTTCTCGTAGATGCCAAAGGGGGTTTAAGTCCTTATGATTATGATATTGCAAATATTTTAAGAAAATCAAAAAAAGAAGTAATTCTTGTTGCAAATAAAGTGGATTCAAATGCCCAAAAAGACGATGTGAGTGAATTTTACGCTCTGGGTTTCGGCGAGCCGCGCTCTATAACGGCACTGCATGGCTGCGGGGGTGTGGGCGACCTTCTTGATGAAATAGTAAAAGATATCGAGCCTCAAAAAAGTCTTGAGGATGAGCAGGAAACAATAAAAATTGCAATTGTCGGCAAGCCCAATGCGGGTAAAAGCTCGATTTTAAACAACCTTTTAAACGAACAGCGCGCCATTGTGAGTGATGTTTCAGGCACCACGCGCGACAGTATAAACTCAAAAATTACTTACGATAATCAGGAATATATTCTCGTTGATACTGCGGGAATCAGGAAAAAATCCAAAGTAGACTACGGAGTGGAAGCTTTTGCGGTAGACAGAGCCATACGCGCCATTCGCGAGGCTGATGTGGCGCTTCTTGTCGTAGATTCACAGGAAGGGCTTACCGATCAGGATAAAAAAATTGCCCAGATAGCGGAAGAAGCAGGCTGCGGCTTGATTCTGGCTTTTAATAAATGGGATTTAAAAAAAGGTGTGCAGACACATACTTATGAAAGCGAAGTTGAAAAAGACGCGCCTTTTTTAAATTATGCAAAAAAACTTTTTGTAAGTGCAAAAACGGGACAAAGGCTGCATTTGATTTTTGAAACCGCGCGCGAAGTGGCATTTGAACGCGCCAAAAGGATTTCCACGGGGCTTTTAAACAAGGTTATAAATGAAGCATTCGCGCTGAATCCGCCCGTATCCATAAAAGGAAAAATGCTGAGGGTCTATTATACAACACAGCCCAAAACAAAACCGCCCACGTTTGTTTTGTTTATAAATAACAAAGATCTGGTAAAAGACTCTTATAAAAGATATTTGCTTAAAAAACTGCGCGATTCTTTCGGATTTTTCGGAGTTCCGATAAGAATTTCATTCAGACAAAAAGGAGATAAATAATGGAGTTTATATTAAATGCTTTTTTGACATTTTACTCAATGGAATCTTTAAAATTTCTTGCAGGATTCTGCATTCTGGCTTATTTAATCGGCTCAATTCCGACAGGCTATATAATTGTAAAACTTAAAACGGGACAGGATATAAGACAGGTAGGTTCAGGCTCAACGGGTGCAACTAATGTCAAAAGGGTGCTCGGTAAGAAATGGTTTTTTATTGTTATGCTGCTTGACGCCCTTAAGGGTGCTCTCCCCGTTTTGATTTCAAAGTATTTTTTATCGGCAGGCATGCTGCTTGACCCGTATGGTATCTATGCCGTTGCCTGCGCCGTTTTTGTAATTGTTGGCCACTCAAAACCCGTGTTTCTAGGCTTTAAAGGCGGAAAGTCCGTAGCCTCGGGTGTCGGCACCATACTTGCGCTCTCTCCGCTTGCAGGTCTTATAATAGCGCTTATTTGGGGTGCTGTTACATACATAAGCCGCTATGTTTCCCTGGGTTCAATTGTGGCTCTTGTTTTATCGCCTTTTATAATGTATTTTCTCAATGCCCCCGCTGCATATGTCGCCTACTGTGCGCTTGCTGCGGTGTATATTGTTTATCTTCACAGAGAAAACATAAAAAGACTTATAGACGGGAATGAAAACAAAGTAAGATAGTTGCAAAAAAAATATCAGCATGTATTATAGATATTGTCAGAAAAATCCCAACATCCAAATAGCAAAAATATTCCCTCATATCGGGTTTGTTTTGCTGTTTTTAAATTTTTAAGGGAAATAAATAAAGGTAATAATATAACGTAATTTGAAAGGTATAAAACGTGGAAGAAAAAGAAACAGTTCAAAATGAAGCGGTAGAAGAAGTTGTAAGCGAAGTAACCGAAGAAGTTGCAGCTGCTGACGACGCTCAAGCCGCTGTTGAAGAAAAAGCAGTTGAAGTACAGGAAGAAGTTCAACAACTTAAACCTCAAAGAAGAGGTCAGAGAAGAAGAAAAATCGAAACGGTTGAACCCGTGGAATCCGAATGGAAAGAACAGGTTGTACAAATCCGCCGTGTTACAAAAGTTGTAAAAGGCGGTAAAAAATTAAGTTTCAGAGCAATTGTTATTGTCGGAAACAAAAAAGGTCAGGTAGGTATGGGCGTGGCAAAAGCTGCAGAAGTTATTATTGCTATTCAAAAAGCGGTTGCAGATGCCAGAAAAAACCTTATTACAGTACCTATTTTCAAAACGACAATCCCTCACATGGTAACAGGCCGCTCCGGCGCGGGTTCGGTTGTATTAAAACCCGCTTCTCAAGGTACCGGTGTTATCGCGGGCGGTGCGGTTCGTGCAGTGCTTGAATTATCGGGTATTGAAAACATTCTTTCAAAATCACTCGGTTCAAAGTCTCCGCTTAACGCTGCAAATGCTACGCTGGACGCTCTTAAGAGCTTAAGGTCATTCTCTGACGTTGCCCGCTCCAGAGGCATTGATATGAAGAAAATGTTAGGTTAAGGAAGGTATCTGAAAAATGGCTAAAAAAGATGAAAAAATAAAAATACAATTGGTAAAAAGTACTATTGGCGCACCCGAAAAACATGTTAAAATTGTTCGTGCGCTCGGATTAACAAAAACACATCAAATCGTTGAGCACAGCCCGAGTGCTACAATTATGGGCATGGTTAACAAAATCCCTCACTTGGTACAGGTAGTAGAATAGAAAGTAAAGGTAAATAAATGATAACATTAGAAGATTTAAAACCCGCCGAAGGTTCGGTAACTAAATCTAAAAGAGTAGGCCGCGGACGTTCTTCAGGTCATGGTAAAACATCTTGCCGCGGACATAACGGCGAAGGCCAGAGATCCGGCAGAAGCTCAAAAAGAGGTTTTGAAGGCGGACAAATGCCCTCATACCGTCAAATGCCCAAATTAAAAGGCTTTAAAAACAGATTTGCTCTTAAAACGGCTGAAATTAACGTTGCCGATTTAGAAGCAATCAATGTTGATACGGTAGATTTAAATTACTTAATCGAAAACAAAAAAGCTCACCCTTCTTGCGTAGTATTAAGAGTACTCGGCAACGGCGAACTTAAAAAAGCAGTTACGGTTAAAGCTACATACTTTACACCTTCTGCAAAAGAAAAAATTGAAAAAGCAGGCGGAAAGGTTGAATTAGTTTAATGCAACAACAAGCAAACAGCCAGCAGATGCTGGAGAGTTTAATGTCCAATCTCAGAGCAAGCGGTTTAAAGCAGAAGTTGATTTTCACTTTTGCAATAATCGCTTTGTTCAGATTCGGCGCTCAATTACCGATTTACGGTATTAATAACGAAGTATTTCAGGCAATGGCGGCAGGAAACAATATGATAGGTTTTCTTGACCTGTTCTCAGGCGGCGCCCTGGGCAAGGTTTCAATCTTTGCCCTCGGTATCGGGCCTTATATTACCGCATCTATTATTATGCAGCTTCTTGCGGTAATCATACCCTATCTTGAAAAACTTCAAAAGGAAGAAGGAGAAGCGGGCAGGCGTAAAATCCAGCAGCTTACAAGGCAGTTTACGGTTGTGCTCGCACTGTTTCAATCGTTTGTGTTTGTAACAATTCTATCTAAGCTTCCAAACTCTATAATGCATACTGTACACCCCGTACTCTTTTTCCTCGGTTCAATGGCTGCACTTACGGCAGGTTCGGTGTTTGTAATGTGGCTTGCTGAACTCATTACGGAAAAAGGTGTAGGCAACGGCGGCTCGCTCATTATCTTTATAGGTATTATCTCGGGTATTCCGCTTTATGCCTCAAGAACGGCAACTCTCGTATCTCAGGACGGCGCTTTGCAGCTCGGTCTTGTGGGTCTGCTGGCAATCTTTGTTGCAACTATAATTTTTATCATAATATTTCAGGATGCGGTAAGAAAAGTTCCCATTGTAAGCGCCAGACGTCAGGTAGGAAACAAAGTCTACGGCGGAGCCAATACGAATATTCCCTTTAAACTCAATCCCGGCGGCGTTATGCCCATTATCTTTGCGGTAGCAATACTTCTTTTCCCTGCGACCATTCTGAGTTTTGTGCAGCAGATGAAAATGCCCGAGGGTATTGTGAGAAATATTTTTGAACAGATGAGTTTGTTTT
>ERZ1643249.1104-NODE-1104-length-27851-cov-4.880091_pt1 | contig 27851 bp, 26 predicted proteins | sample MGYA00579263_ERZ1643249 | MGnify/ENA primary metagenome ERZ1643249 (study PRJEB29033, sample SAMEA4952264) | chicken gut metagenome | biome: Broiler Chicken; feature: Gastrointestinal Tract; material: Caecum | place: Ireland | collected 2018 | study: Broiler...
TCCTTTAAATTCATTTCTTACAAGTTTAAGCTTCTTTGCTAATTTTTCATTATCATATTCAGTTTTTTCTTGTATTAAATTATTATCTACTTCATACTTTTCTTTCATAAAATCTCCTTGTATAAAAAAATCATAGGCTAAAACTAATTTAACTTATGATTTCTAAAATTTATTTCATAATATTTTTTTGCTAAATCAATTGCTTTAAAACAAGTGTTATCAGCTTTTAATATTTCTTCTTTATTTTCTTGCCAAAACTTTTTATACTGATTTAAGCTCATATGGTTAGCACCACCAATATAATCTGGTTGTTCGTTTTGCAAACCATCATCTTCCCAACCACAAAACATACAAATGTCGTGAATAAAAGTTATATTTCCCATTCCACATACTTTGCATTTGTATGGGTGAGTATCTAAATTTTGATTTTTATTTGTCGTATTAATATCCATAGCCTCTCCTTTAATTCCAACAATCTCCATATTTATCAAATTGTTCATAGAAATAATAAATACCTCTATCAGGTTCAAAATAAGTAACTATTTTACCATTTCGAGATATTATTATAAATTCATTTGTTTCTTTGTTAAATTTATAAACAGATCCATTTTTTGCAGTAAACGAAATATTATTATCATCTTTTGAATTTGCAAAATTTATAGCAGCTTGTGAATATTCTGTGATATATGTATATCCCTTATCATAAGCATGATAATAAAAGTGATTTACTTCAGCATAAGGACTTGTCCAGTATTCAGCATAAGTACTAGGACCTTTCTCCATTTATTATATCATTCCTTATAAAATGCAAAAGGTTGAAGAAATAATTTTTCTTCAACCTTTTTTAGCATCCTATCATAAGTTTTATTTAACTTAATACTTATGTGTCACTTTTTACACAATTTACATCTCAAAATCTTTTTCTTCTCTTTCTGGATAAATGGGGTCAAATGGTCCTACCACTTAAATAAAAATAGTAGGACCAATTTAATTTTAAGCGCCTAAATGCCTTTATTTATATGGCTTTTTGTGGGTAGGTGTAAAACTCTATTAAAAAAGAACACAATTTTGGCGAGGTGTGGGTCACAGGTCCGATTCCCGTCACCAGCTCCACAAACCAAACTCTTGAAACCTTAAGTAAAATAGGTATTTTCAGGGGTTTTCTTTTTCTCAAAATTTAAATAATTTTTACATAGAAATTCTAAAAATGTACCTACAAATACTATGTAGGTACATAAAAAAGCAAAAAAATAACCGACCTTTGATTTTTCAAAAGTCAGTCTAAAACCATCTAAATGTACCTAAAACTTCTATATTAGGTACATTTAAGTACATATTATTTTGGGGGATATTTATCTTTTGGTACACTTTCATGAACCTTTAAATCTTCTTCTGCCACCATGATGTCAGCGATATCTTTGCCTGTATAAAATTCAGAGAAAACAACCTGCCATTTCCCATTGATTGGCTTTTCGCTCATTATAGCACAAAAATCTCCAACTTTAACTCCTGCTTTAGTATAGGCAGGTCTTTCTTTTATCAATTCAACTAAATCTAAATACTTCATAATTTCTCCCTTTAATCTGCCAATGGCGTATTGTTTGTAATTTCTCCTTTAGGTCTAACCATCCAACCAAAAGTAAAAACTAAATTTCTACCATTTTTGACAAATTTAATATCTATATTAATTCTTTGACCTTGCGTATCTAACTTCCCGAGTTTATATTTACTATTACAATAATTCTTTACAGCTTGATTTTCATATTCTTCTTTTAGATATTGAGAATCATGCATTGCAAAACCTTGCATTTCAAATAAATCTCGTTTTCCATTCCAAGCATATTTATCACTGAAAATATAATCTATAAATTTTTTCAGGTCACACTTTGCTTTTGAATTAATATTTGGAATTGGTTTTGAAATATTATTTGCTACACAATGGCACTTTTCGTGTTGTGGTAATTCAGGCTTTAAAATATTATTAAACCAACATTTATCCAAAACTAAACATAACGGGCAATGTATCAATCCCATTGGAATATGTTTCCATTCAACCCATCCTGCATAACTTACAATTCCATTTTCATCAATCTTTATTAAATCATCAAGTACTCCCATATTATAACAAATCTCCTTTTAAAATGCAAAAGGTTGGAGAGTATTACACTTCTTCAACCTTTTATTATTCATAATTGTAGCATGTGATTTTGTTAAAATCAATGTTTAGTGACGAAAATTTACTGCATCTCAAAATCTTTATCTTTCTTTTTACTTTGGTCCAACGCAAGTCTACACATTTGTCAATACATTATTTCAAAATATTGTTCAAACACTTATATTAAACAATTTTCTATGATTCACGATATCAATTTTAAAAATAGTGAAAATGAAGTGACCCTACGTGGTTCACTTCCTTACAAGTTTTTTTATTATTTAAATTTTATAAATTTTTTTGTCAAAAAACATTTGCTGTCAATTTAGAACTAATTGCTGTCAAAATAGGGACAAAAAATAGACCGATAGTCAAAATTTAACTATCGGTCTAAATCTTTTATAAACTCCCTAAGACTAACATTTGCTGCCAAATCACTCTATAACTTTCAAATCATCAATTTTTACGGAGATACAATCACCATAAAAATTTCCATTTTCATCTATACCAGAAAAATCGACTTCAATATAGCCTTGTACGCCATAGTCATCCATAACACAACCTCTATCTCCTTTGTGAATACCAAATTTTGTATATTTGTTATCTTCAACGATTAATTCCACCATATCATATGCTTTAATTTTCAATGGCTCAAATTTTTCTTTGGCTTTAGATTTTATATTTTCTAACTTTGATGTTAATTCTTTTAGAACATTTTCAGGCAATTTTTCCTTTTCTGCAACTACATCATATGCATTAATTTTTACAATAATAAAATCTCCTTGATTTTTTGGATTAAAGAATAAAACTTCCAATTTATCAACAAAACATTTTAATATTATACCATGCATGCCTTTTTCAAGATTATATTCTGCATAAGGTCTATCATTTTTTAAAGATATTAAATCGAATTTTTTCATTTTATCCACCCTCCAAATGGTGTTGTATTTTTAATCTTTCCCTCTGGACACAACATCCAACCACTGTAAAATATTGTTCCTTTTAAATTTGTCGGTATCGCAAGCCTTTGACCTCTTCTGTCAAGATTTTTTAATTTGTAATTACCTAACACATATTGCTCTAATGCTTGTTTGCAATATTCGTTCTTTAAATATTCTGAATCTTCAATTGAATAACCTAAATCATAAAATATTTTGTTTTTTCCTTTTGAATCTTTATTATTTGTAAATATATACTTAGTAAATTTTTCAATTGCACATTCCGCATTTGCATTAGTTTTAACTTTTGAATAATTTAAACTTTTCTTTTTGCAATCTTTCAAGTCCACGAATTCTCAGTTCTATTTCTTCATCGGTCATTTCGTCATTTATAAATAAATTATTAATCGACTCGCACTGTTGTAAAATTTCTGTCATGTGTTTACTTGAAAAATCCAAAGTGAAATTTTCATCCAAAAAATCATCTATATTTTCTTTAATAACAAGCATAAAAATCTCCTTAAATTTATTATAACATACTAAATTTTTTTATCAAGTGACAATTAAAATTTAATTAAAAAATCATAAGTAAAAATACCTAAATGTTAATTATTTTAGATGTTTTTTATACTTTAACAATAAAAAGTTAAAAAAAGCGAGCTTACACATACTAGTAAACTCGTTTAAAAAACTTATTCTTTACAGCTCTTTACCACAATATTGACAAAATTTTGCATCTTTATCAATATTATGGTAAAGCAGTTGGTTATCAAATAAGGTTTTTGCAAGTTTAGAAGTATATTTAATCTCATTTCCAACCTGAATCAGCGAATTTTAAGTTTAACGTGTAAATAAAAAATACTAGCAAATTTGCTAGTATTTTTTAAGAATTTTAAGATGTAGAGCAAAAGTTGTTTTAGAATATAAGTATATTAATAAGGCACAATTTTACCGTAGTATCATACATAACACTAATATCTATTTATTTTTTGTTAATCAATATAATCTTTCCTTTATTTTTCTGTTTAGTTATAAAAATTTTTATATATTTTTTTATAATCTAAACCTCCAACATTTTAACTATAATTTCTATAGTTTAGAAAATATTAAATAGACTTTTGATTATCCAAAAAGATATTAAAAGTAATAATTTTTATAATTATTTATAGAATTTAATTTTTAATTTAATCCAAATAATTCCAACAAAGAGCTTTTAATTTCTTCTGTCATTACCCCGCTTTCAGATTCATAATTATTTAATGCAATTTTCATATTTTCACTTTGAGCTTGGATTTTACTTAATTGTTCTTCACTAAGCACAACTTGAACAATCTCTTTTGCGGTATTAATTACTTCTTGTGCATTATCGCCTAAGTCTTCAATAGTTTTTTCTAGATTTTGTACAAACTGAATTCTTCCGTCATCTGTTGACAAATCCACTTGATTTAAGTTTTGTACAACCTGATTGCCAAACTCAATGAAATCAACCAATCCCTCAACTTCTGCCAAATAATCTATTCCATAATATCCATTATCATATTTATCAGCATCTAAATATTCTTTTGTCTTATCCGCATATTCAAAAGGTGTAATTTTACCAAAATATGAATTAGCGTTGTTTTCGTCAATAACTTCACCTGTCATATACCAAATCAAATTAGCAAATATTTCATCAAATACATCTTGTTGTGCATATGTCTTTAAATCATTTAAAATTTGGCCAATCGCCGTTAGTTGAGTAGTTAAATCCTCACTATCAAACAAACCTTCATCAAGATAACTAATCATAGAAGTAATTAAATTAATATAACTTTCCTTTTCTGTGTAAAGATTATCAATATTCGTATTAACATGAACAGTTGTAAAGTTCGCAATTTGATTATCTATTATAGAGAAAATTTGATTATTTAAAGGTTGATATATACTATTACTGAAAATTATATCTAACATTTCTTTAATGGTATTATCATTGTTCATGTTTTTAATTAAGTTGAAATAATCTGGGCTAACACTTAAAATATATTTTAAATATGTTTTGGTCTCATTTCCCAACAGCATTTCTCCATCATTTAACGTATCAATTAATGAAGCAACTGAAATGAGTCTATTTTCCCACGTTTGATAGTTTTCTGTTTCTGATGTAGTTGAGAGATTAATAACTTCACTTAGATTTTCATTTAAAAGATTTGTTATATTTGTAAATACTAATTCTTTCAATGACTGTCCTGCAAAATTTGCTTGTTCTAATTCATAAAAAGGCATCAAGATGTCCGCTAAGAAATATAAATCTTTATCTGAATCTTGTGTACCGCTAATTGCAGAAGTCAACGTGTCAACTATTATATTAAAATCTACATCTTCATTTAATAAATCAACTAAACCTGTGTCAATAATCTTCCTTATTGGTTTACTAATATAAGTAAAGAATTCTTCATAAGAATTTAAGATTTCAGTTTGTTGAGTTTCGCCAACTTTTATGCTAACTGTATCTCCTAAGACATCAATACCGGTTAATTTCAACATATTTTCAAAACTACGTACATTTTCATCTGTTTCGTGATTTGTATAACTTAATAATTCCAACTCATTGATATCATCTAATATTGCTCCGAATTTAGTTAATGCAATGTCTACATTTTTAATTTTTAAAATTGAATCTAAAACATTGCCAGTTTTTAAAATATCAAGGATATTGTAATCCTGTTCTAATTCATTTATTTGTGACAAAATTGAATTCTCGCCACTAAACAATGTTGTTATTGTATTTTTAAATTCTTGATTAGAAATATTAGTATTGAATGCGACAACTATATCTTGGTCATTTTCGAATTTGGTTTGAATTGATTGGTTAACATAATCAAGAATAATTGGTAATGTATCGTTTACTAAGTTTAAATCAGCAAAATTTATCAATGAAGTTGATAGAAGATTACTGTTTTTGGTAAACATATTTAAAATTTCACCAATATTTCCATTAAGTTCATTGAAATTAATGAACTCATTCAACTTTCCGCTACTTATTATTGTATCTGCGATATCAAGCAATTTCATTAAGTCATTTGAAATATAATCATAAGCATCAAAATTCTCTGATGAAAATTTTGTTTGTAAAGTGGTAATAATATTTTTAGCAATATCAGGAAGATTATTGGTTAAATTTCCTCCTATTTGTTCAAAATTAACAACAAAATCACCAATAGTATCTGCAATAACTGTTTTAAATAAATTATTTTGAATCACGAATTTAACTGAGTTCTTAAAGTCTGAAAATTTTAAGTTTGTATAATTTTCATCAATAATATTGTTATATAAGACTACAAATGAATTATAACTATTCGCCACTGAAACAATTTCTTCTCTTATATGGATTTTTTCGCCATTAACCTTGATACTTGAAAGTCCATCAAACAATTTATTATTTATTCCACCAATAGAACATAATCTGCCGATTGCAGATTTATTAAATGAATCTATCGCTTCGCCAACATCATCTGGCACATTTGTTGAAACTATACTGCCAATAGTTTGCAGATGATTGCTGTCATTAACATTATTAGAAACAACCTCTGCGGCGGATACTGTTGATTGTTCTACAATTTCACTATATGTGTTTGTTAACGATGTAATTGGTGCAAACAAAACAAACACAAAAAGACATGCTTCAATTATACCTACTAAACCGCCTGGTAAACGATGAGCTTTATGTTGTTGCAAATCTTTCTTTTTCTTTCCAAAAGCAATTCTTGCTATAATTAGATAAATAATATCTATTACAAAATATACAAGAATCATAAGAACCATAAAAACAATAGGACTAGCAACAGCTGACGGTAGAGCACGAATAAATGCAGAAGCCGAATCAAAATTTGACAAATCTACTATATTCTCATTAATAATAGATAAAATATAGTCACTAATTGGCATCATTGAACCATCAACATTTATAACAATTCCTAACACAACATTTACAACTGGTCTTGTTATGAAAAATGCAACTAAAATACTCACTATAACAAAAACAATATGTAATGCTGAACGTTTCACTCCTCTGATTAAACCAATCAAAAATCCTAAAACCAAAAAAAATACAATCAGTCCAATACTAACACCAAAAATGATATCTGACATACTTTCTCCTTTACTATGTTTATTATAAACAAATTTTACAATGTTTACAAATAATTTTTATAACATAATCAGCTATTTGCGAAAATAATATCAAATTCGACAGACAAAATAAATATTAAAAATTCTAATTTTACTTAAAAAAATCAATATGTTTATTAATCCTAAACTTATTGTTTTAATCATGTTAATACTATTTAACATGATTAATAATTTATAACATATTGACTTTGAAATTATTCTATATTGTTTTTAATTATGATATAATTCTTATATTCTAATTTACCTTATTACATTTTACACACATTTATTATCTCCATTGTTTATAGATATCCACAATTTAAAATCCTTAAAATGAGCACCCAAAATGAAACTTTATAATCTGCATGTCAGTTGTTTTAGAGGTATCTAGAATAACATAACTCTCAAACCTCAAATTTGAAAATATGTCTTGCTTACGGCAATTTTTCTAGATATTGGTAGTTTAATGAAATTAATATAATTTGTCAAGAATTTTAATATAATCAATTATTATTTCAATTATTTACATAACTATTATTTTATATAAATAACTGCAACAAATAAATTAATAAAATGTGAGTTGGATAAAATATATAAAAAAGCCATTTTAGATTAGTCCTACCTTTCTGCCCATTATATAACAATAGACATGGAATGGATAGTAGTGCAAACAACTCTACAAAAATATAAAACGAAATATTTTTTATCGAAAGAAAATTATATAGCCAAAATAAAATTATCATTAATGCTATTAATGTCTACATTATGAATTTTTTTATTGTTGTAGTCACGCTAAGAAATCTTCCTGTGCTAGACAAATTTTGAGAATCGAGTACAACGTTTTTGTTGTTTTCACAACAATCAAAATCTATGTTATGACTGACCATGTCGTTGACATCTATTAATATTGAAGGATTAGTAGTTTTGTCATTACACTTACTCATATTATCCTCCTACTTTTATTATATGCTAATAATGTTATAACGTTAAATTAACAGAAAAAAACAGGTTAAATTAGAATGAAAATTCTATCTAACCTGTAAGATTTTATGAATATTTCTTTTTCGCTTCATTTATCGCTTTAACGATATTTGATATCACTTTGTTTTTATTCATCCACCAATCTCTACTCCACACTCGCATAATTGTCCAACCACGAGATTGAAGGAATTTAGTTCTATAAACGTCTCTTTCCAAAATTGAATCACTGCTTTTAAATGCTGCATAATCACACTCAATACCTAATAAATATCTGTCAATTTTTTTATCGTAAATTGCAAGCGACAACTTATAATCGGTATTTCCCAAATTTGTTTCTACATTATAACCTAATTTAATCAATTCGTTTTTAATATCATTTTCAATTGAATTATTCACGATTTCAGAATTTGAACTTGGTAAACTCGGTTTGAAACTATCGAGAACAAAACCCGCTTCCCTATACTTTTTATTAGAGATAGCACGCACGTATTTCAAATAACTCTTGAATATCTTAGGACCAGCATTTTTGCTTCCCTCTACAATCAATTCTTCTGGTTCAATGCTGGTGACGACATATATTTTTTCTTTTGCACGAGTGATTGCAACATTTAGTCTATTCTCGCCACCTTCAACTGACAAGGCTCCAAAATGTGCAACAACTTTGCCATACTCATTTCTTGCATAACCAATACTGAATATAATAATATCTCGCTCATCGCCTTGGACATTTTCTAGGTTTTTAATAAATATCGAAACATCTTCATTATTGACCTTTCTATTCTGTTCTCTAATATATGCATCTCTGAAAGCTGAATCTTTTTGACATTCTAAATCAATAGCATCTTCAATTGCATTTTCTTGTTCTGTATTAAATGTGATAATTCCAATCGATGACTTGTTTCTCTTATTTTTTATCAGTTTTTTCAACAAAGTGACAACTGCATTAGCTTCTTCTTGATTGCGTCTACCTAGCCATTGACCATTTACTTTTATTCTTTCAATCGGCTTACTGCCAATATTTTTTGAAATATTTGGAGCGATTTGCAATTTGCCATCATAAAATGCATAGTTTGAAAAGTTGATTAATTCTTCATTTTTGCTTCGATAGTGATATGTCAAATTTGTACTATTAAATCTAGAAGTTGCCAAATCCAAAAGGCTTTCCACTTCTAGTGCTGCCTGTGTTGCCAAATCTAATTCATCATCAGAATCATTACCCATATAACGTTTTACAAATGTTGCAGTTGGACGCAATTGTTTTGAATCTCCCGCCACCACAATGCTCTTTCCTCTGTAAATCGTTGGTAAAGTATTCTCAATAAACACCTGACTCGCTTCATCAAACAAAATAATATCAAACATCTCTTTTTTCAATGGGAAGATTGTAGAAACGCTTTCCGGAGACAAAAGCCAACAAGGGAACAATTTCAACAAAAAGTCATTATATAAATCCATCATCTTTCTAATCGGTAAAAGATTTTGTTGTTTTGTAATTTGATAGAGATAATTTTTATTTTCTTCGTTTGAATTATAAAATTCAATGTATTCATCTTTAAATTTATTCAAACAAATGTCCATAGATATTTGTTTTTCGTCTTTCTTTAAAGACAAAATACGGTTTCGAATATTTTCAAAATCAATTATTTTAGAAAGTTTTTCTTTGTATAGTTCTTCATATTTTATAGTTTCATGATAAATTCTAATTTCCATCAACTTTTCAATAATTTCTTTATATTGTCTAGCATTTTTAGAATTTTCGTAGGCAAAATTTAATATTATTCGTTCATCGTCTGTGAGTCCTAGTAGTGCAATGTTGACATCACGAATTTCCAAATAATCATTAAGAGCATTCAATAATAATTTCCATTGATTAGGTTATCAATAGTCATCAAAAAACCTTTTCTATCCAACACTTTATTTAACAATGAATATTCACTGATATAATTTTGAATATCTTCAAGCGTTTGTTCAAAATTCGCTTTAATCTCTTCTTCTTTTTTGTTTACTTTCTTTTTAACAAAAGGATAGGCAGGGAAAAGAATTTTTGACCATCTAAGGTCGGTATGTAATTTTTTATTTTCAACTTTTGAAATCATACTAATCAGCGGCTGCATATCTTCAATCTTGTCCACATCATTTTCTAACATATATATAAGTAATTGTCTAGCATGTGGATGTTTCGCCGTATCAAAAGGTACGATATTTTTGTTTATTATATCTTTCAAATAGACTTTCATTTGATTTATAGTATGAATTTCAACATTAGCTTTAATATGGTCAATCAATGGATTATTTTTCTTCAACTCAATATATCTATAATATAAATTAGCTTTATTTTTCTCTTTAATAATTCTCAATGTTGAATGCAGCCTAGAATAATCCATGTTCATTATATCTTTATTTTTTTTCATTAGCTTGTATAGAACATAGTCATTGCTGTTTTTACCAATTTTAGCTGAATTGGTATACATTTCTTGAAGTGATAACCCAAATGAAGTTTTACTAAACATTGCATCAGTTATAATCTGCAATTCTTCAATCTCTTTGTTTATAGCATTTTCTACCCTATCAAAATCCTGACTTGAAATAGATACATTGTTAGAATTCATTACCGCTTGATGCATTTGTGCACAGCGTTCGTAAAATTCAACTTTGTTTTTCTCTGCATCTGTTATAAACATGCACTTAGAATTCAATGTATTTAAACGATTAAATACTACTTCAAGAGCTGCTTTTTTTTGCGAAACGACCAGCACTCGTTTATTTTTACATAGTGCATCAGATATGATATTGACTATTGTTTGTGATTTACCCGTACCTGGTGGTCCATATATCACTAAATTATTGAATTCATTTAACTTGGCAATAGCACTTTCCTGCGCATAATCTAAATCATTGATTGTGTAAATTCTTTCATCAAATTTTTTGTTTTTCTTGATATTTTTAGCTTCCAATAACTGTCTAATTGCAGATGAAGTTAAATGCTTTTTCTCCAACAAAGAATAATCATTATATATAGAATTGGCTAGTGGAAAACGCCCTATAACACATGAATTTACAATTTTTAATCCTTCTACCTCATTAGGTTCTGGGATATCCTCAAATTTTATAAATTTGTTAATTGAATCAAAATTATCTTTTATGTCAAACTTGTAGCCAAAATTTGATAAATAATCTACTACATCTTTTACAGTTCTGAGTTTATAATCAATAAGATTATCAAACTCCATTATCATGCCATCATTTTTAAGCCTATGTTCCTTAGCATAAGCAAGCATCAAAACTTTGTTAAACTGAACAAGTTCGTCTGTTTTGGCTTCAATTGAAACAGTATTATCATTTTCTATATTGATTACCACAGGAAATAGAATCAACGGAGCCTTCACAACTATGTCCTTATTCAACACTCCTGTCACGAAAGGATACCCAATAAATAATTCGTATCTACCCGTTTCTTTTGCAAATTCATCAATCTCACGTTTTAAACTTCTTAGCGAGTTTACTTGTGAAGAAATAATTTTTTTTCCTTCCTCTCGTCTTAAACGTTCTCGTCTAAGATTTTCTGCCCGTTTTTCTTCTGCTTCCAAGCCGTCAATAGGTTTAAATTGTGTCTTTATTTTCCCTTCCAAATTGAAATTTTTAAAAAGGCGCTCTTTCATATTCTTATCAATCAAAGAATAACCAGTTCGTTTACCCTTCCATAGAAATGTAAAAAATTCTTGGAATTCATCTTTGTCGTTTCCAATCACAGCACCTATATCATACGAATATTTTTTGCTAATATTCCTTGAATAAAGACTTCTATTCTTACCACTAATCTCTATTAAACGTTCTTTATAATATTTATAAATCGATGCCATATTACATTCCTTTTCTATTATTTTATCAGAATGTGGCAAATTTTTCAACTTAAATTTAATATTATTTTCTTATTTTAAAATTTATACAATTTTTTAATAATTGGAAAAATTTATCAGCTTTCAAGAAAATTTATAAAAATTTTGAAATAAAATATTTCAACAAACTTTATTGACAATTTTTTATAAAGTTTTGATAAAATTTATAAAAATTAAATTAAAATTAGAAAATATTAAAAAATATTTATTTTTTTATTACATTTTTATAAATTTTTATTAAATTTTATTTTTTAGGCAATGCAATTAAAACAATTTCGGTGGCAAAAATACAACCACCATAATATCTTAAATAGAAATTATAATTTTCATTATAAGTTAAAATTAAATTTGGAATTTCAATCAAATCTGTATTGTTGTGATACACTGAAATCATCAATATTGGGCAATCATTTTTTATATGTTCTTTCATGCCCTGCAATGCTAAATATTCTCCTCCTTCGATATCCATTTTGACTATATCTATTTTTTCTGATATATCACCATCTAATGAAGTACCCTTAACTTCTAATTTGCCTGTGTTAGAAATTTTATTTGCTGAACTTTCACTGTTTTCATCAAAAAATAACTTACATTCCCTATCAGACACCGCTTTTTCTTTAATAATTATATTATCATATTCTTTTAGGTTATATCGTATTTTATCTATGTTTTCCTTACTTATTTCATAACAATAAATATTCTTATAAGCATCTATCCCATAACTATTTAGAAAATCTAATGTACTATCGCCAGTGAACGCTCCTACATCAACAAATATTTTGTCTTTAAATTCTGGCATTAAATCTAAATCAAAATAGTGTTTATAGATATTTTCCATCGAATTTTTTATGTGTTCAAAATCAAAATTATAAAAGTTATTTAATATTGAGAATAAAATGTATTTAGACTTATAGTCGGCTAGACTTTCATATAATTTTATATACTCGTCTTGGTATTTTTTAAAAACAACTGATTTATTTTTCAACATTTCATAATTATCTTTTTCTATCTCAATTTTACCCCAATAGTTGAATTTGTTTAAAAATTGTTGTATTGATAATTGTGTGGTAAACGGAATCATTCTAAATTTTGTAAACATATTAAAATAAATATCATTAGCATCTTTTGCCTTAATTTCAGTCATTAAATTATAAAATAATTTATCAATATAATTTTTCATCTATCCCCTTTAATATATGATAATTAATAATCCATATATCAATATATGTTTATTTTTAAAAATTGTTAATAAAAAATAAGCAATAAAAACTTTTATTTCTTATTAAAAAATCTAAAAATATTTATTTTTTTGATAAATTATCGATTTTTTTAAATATTTATATATTTATTTAATAATTTTTCAATTATTTTTTTGTATAATCATATTTATTTTGTTGAAAATTTATATTTTGTTTTTTTGTAAACGAATAAGTATTAGCATATTTTTCATACATTTCAGATAATAATCCTTCACAACCAAACGAGAAATAATCTTCTTCATTTAAAATAATATGGTCCAGTAATGCGACACCCATAATCATGCAAATATCAAAAATCTTCTGAGTTGTTTCAATATCTTCACTGCTTGGATATGCTTCACCATTTGGGTGAGTATGAAACAATATAATCCCTGTCAGCATTTTGCTTGTAATCATCTGAGCAAAATCCTTCAAACCAATTTTAATATTGATGTCGTTCATACCTTCAATTTCAAATGTCTTTACAATTTTGTTCATGCTGTTTAGTCCAATAACATACAAAAACTCTTTTGAACGTAATTCGTACTGTTTTCTAAAATACTCAACACAGTCGCGTGGACAACCCAATTTGGTTTCATGAATTTTTGATTTATTTGCCTTGAATATGTCAAAAACATCGGGAAGCATTGTCAGAAATAAAGCCGTCTCTTCTCCGACTCCTTTCATCTCCATTAAATCTTTGTAATCTGCTTCCAATACATTTGAAAATCCATTATATTTATCAATCAAATCATGCGCAAGTCCATTAGTATCCTTTTGTGGAATTGTATATGTTAGCAGCAACTCCAAAACTTCATGTATACTCAAAGATTTTAGTCCGTTCATACGCACTTTGTTCTTTAATCTTTGCCTATGTCCTGCATGTTTATGTGAATATTCCCTTTTCATCTTCTGTTCCAATTTTTATTTAGGTTATCATAAATTATAATTTTTTCAAAATAATTTTAAATTATATAAAATAATTGATATAAAAATTTTTTCTTTGTGATATAATAAATTATTATATACAATTATCATAATCAGTGTATAAAAATTTAAGATTTAAATAAAATCTCATTTTCAAAGGAGAACATATGAAAAAATTTAGAATATTTCTTTTAGTAATTTTGATGTTTCCTTGTGTGCTTCTTTTTGGCGGTTGTCAAGAAAATGTCTATATCACTAGAATTGAGAAAACTGAAACTGTGGGCTCAACCGATACTTACACTATATATTATTCTGATAATACCACCTCTAATTTCACGGTTGAAAATGATTCAGATGACAATTCAGACGTATATGTCACTCGAATAGAAAAAACTGAAACTATAGGTACTACTGACACATACACGGTATATTATTCTGATAATACAACTTCTAATTTTACTATCGAGAACGGTGCCGATGGAGAAAATGGTACAGACGTCACAATTGAAAACATTTTTCAAACCTGTGTAAATCGTGGAATGTATGAAAATAGTGACGAAGGCTTCTTAGAATTTTTGTCTGATTATTTGAACTTTACAGTTGAAGACGACAATTCGATTAATCAAGCAGTTGTAAAAGCAATGAAATCTGCCGTTAGTATTTATGTTGAGCACCCAGTCAATGCTTTAACCGGGACATATCCTCATATAAGTACAGAAGTTGCTTCTAGTATCTATTGCGGTGCTGGTGTAATTTATAAGATGGATGATGATTATAGTTATTTAATCACAAATTACCATGTGGTTTATCTAGTTAATTCATTAGCTGAAAATAATATTGCTCGTATGATTTATGCATATCAATATGGAGAAAATGTTGAAATCTCGAATACTGATGTAGAAGATGCTAGTATTGCTCCTGCAATTGAATTTGGCGGAGATGGTGTTGAATGTCAATATGTGGGTGGTTCACTGAATTATGATTTGGCTGTATTAAAAGTATCAACCGATGACTTGTTAGCAGTCAATCCAGATGCCGAACCTGTCACAATCGCATCAGAATACGGTCTAGCGGATACAGCAATAGCTATTGGTAATCCAGAAGGTAATGGAATCAGCGTGACAACCGGTGTTGTTTCTGTTGTTAGCGAAAACATTACTATGACCGGTGCTGATGACAAAACAGAAGTGACATTCCGTGTTATGAGAATAGATGCAGCTGTTAACGGAGGTAATTCTGGTGGCGGATTGTTTAATGACAAAGGAGAATTGATTGGAATAGTTAATTCAAAATTGGTATACAGTTCTGATGAGACACCAATAGACAACATTTCATATGCTTTACCTTATGATAACGTCACAAAAGTTGTTGACAATATCATACATTATCATGAAGCAACAACAACTAATGGTTCCTTGATTACTCCTGTCAATGTGACAAAACTTTTATTAGGTATCAATGTCGCAGCAGAAAATAGTCAAGCGACATACGATTATGTATCAGGAAAAATTACAATTACTGACGATGCTCTTGTCACAGGAATTAGTTCAGATTCTCTTGCTCAAAATAAAGGAATGCAGGTTGGAGATATCATTGAATCAATAGTCATTAATAAAACAGAGTATGAAATTTCACGTTATTATCAGGTAAGTGATTTATTACTCACTATCCGTACAGGAGATAGCGTTATAATCAATGTATCAAGAAATAATATCAGTCAATCAATCATAATAGGTGAAGTGACATCTGACATGCTAACTACTATATTGTAAAATAAAAATCTTAGCATTGCTAAGATTTTTTATTATCCAATCTTAATAATTTAATTCATTTTTCTATAATAACTATGTTAAACAATTACATCTCTTGCAATGTGTCTATACAAATGAGATAGAAGCCAACTTTCAAGCAATCTCTTAAAGCGCGTACGAGATTTACTTTTGCTTTACTCGTATTATTATTTCCGTCTAAGATTTTACAAGTTGTGTACATTTTATTAAATGTTTTGCACATGTCCATGATTCTTTTGCACATAATGCTAGCATCTCTCTTTTCTAATGCTAATCTGATATATGCAGTAAAATCATTGATTGCTTTAACTAATGCAAATGCCTCTTCATTAAAACACGAATAATCTGCTTTGCATTCTATGTCTTCATACTTTCTAAGGATGCTTTCTAGTCGTGTGTAAGTATATTGCATATATGGAGCAGTTTCACCATCGAACGAAAATGATTTTTCTGTATCAAAAATACAATCTTTAATACGTTCCACTCTCAACACGCTAAAATTCAAAACTGCACGAGCCACTTTGTTTGCTACATCATTCGGATTTTCAATTTCAAATTTTCTATCTTTAATAATATCTTTTGCTCTATTTAACGCAAACTCCAACAAGTCAACCAAAACGGCTTGTTTGCCTTTTCTAGAACTAATTTTTCCATCTGGAAGACTAAATCTGCCATAAGGAACATGTTCCATCAACTGATAAAATTCATACCCCATTTTTTCGATGATTTTAATCAACTGTTTAAAATGAAGTATCTGAGCAATATCCGTCACATAAATCATTTTATCAAACTTATACTCATTAAATCTTGAAATTACAGCAGATATATCACGTGTAATATATAATGAAGTACCATCATTTTTCAAAATCACTGCTGGCGGAAGATTAACATCAGATAAATCTACTATTTGAGCATCTTCGCTCGTGATTAACAATTTCTTTTCTCTCAATTCGTCCAACACTTTTGGAACGAATTGACTATAATACATCTCGCCACGATAATCATCAAAATGAACACCCAAAATGTCAAACATATTTTTTGCATCTTTCAATGCAATATCAATTATCATCTCATAAATTGGATATATATCACTATCTTTTTCTTCAATTTTCTTAAATATATCTCGTGCATATTGGCTTAGTTCAGGATTATTTACTTCTTCCTGATTGAATTTAACATAATATTCTTGCAAAGCATCATTGCCACGTTTTTTTACATCATCAATACTGCCCCACATTTTCATTCCACCAATAATTTTACCAAAAGGTGTCCCGTAATCCCCAATATAATTTAATCTTTTCACCTGATAACCACATTGCGTAAACAAACGTGCCAAACATTCACCTATAATTGTTGTTTTCAAATGTCCTATATGTAAATATTTTGCTAAATTTGGACTACCATAATCAATGGTGACAATTTTATTATTTCCGTCATTCAAATTCAAATTTTCAGGTTTGAATTTTTCAATAATTTCTTCACTTAAAATTTCTTTATTCAAAAAGAAATTAAGATAACCATTCACTATCTCAACTTTTTCAATAAATGTATCACACTTCACACTTGCCGCTAATTCTTGTGCAATTTGGTTAGGATTTTTTCTAAGCAATTTTGATAACGAAAAACATGGCAAACAATAGTCACCTTTATCTTCTGATATTGATTCTATAATCAAATCTTCATAATTTATGCCATCAAATTTATCAGTTATTGAATCGGCAATTATCTTTTTTATATTCATAGAAATGATGATAACATAAAATATTTAATTTTGCAATAAAATTTTAAAATAAATAAGTGTATTAAACTCTCACTTTATTAGGAATTAATTTAAAATCGTCTACACCGTAATTTTCAAATCTAACGATATTGTCTATGCTATTCCAACTATCAGCAAAAATAATATTTTTGAATTTATCCGTATTGATTTTATTGTTAAGACATATACTTCGGATTCCACGAATATTAGCATCAAGACAAATTAACGGAGAATTATCTATCAACAAATCAATATCAAATTTTTCGCAAAATTTTGATTTATTATTACAATTAACTACCATACCATTATATTTTAAATTTGACTTGACAAAAAATTGTTTCAATGCCAAATTTAGCGAAGCAAAATTTGGTCTACTTGAAAGTATATATATCTTTATTCCTTTTTCATACCATGAATTCACCACACTAATTGCATTTTTAATTTGTTTGTACGAATTGGAATTTGCCATTTTGCTGAATCTTGCAAGTAGTTTTGATATCAAACCATTATTCCCAACATAATTTTCTTCAACAAAACAATAATGTAGTTCTTTTTCCGATATGGCATCAGAAAAATATTTATTGGCAATCCAATATATGAACGAATCACAGTCTATTAAAGTTTTATCTAAATCAATCGCAATTTTTTCCATATTTGTTTATGATAACATATGATGATAATTTTTTCAATGCTAATTAAAAAATTTAATTAAACTTTTATCACTTCGCTACAAGCCTTAGTGTATGCACTCACTAATCCACCAGCGCCAAGTTTCACTCCACCGAAATATCTGACAACCGCCACCATAATATTTTCTAAATTTTTCTTTTTTAAGACATTTAATATTGGATATCCTGCTGTTCCACCAGGTTCTCCATCATCACTACATTTTTCGCTAACAATATCTCTATTGTATATGTATGCATAACAAATATGTGTTGCTTTTTTATGTTCATTTTTTAAATTAGTTAAAATACTCTTGACCTCTTCTAATGAATTTAATGTAAACTTATATGCTATAAACTTTGATTTGTTTATTATTAACTCAATACTTTCCATAAATTTAGTGTATCAAAAAATAGAATTAAGTCAAATTATTTTGATTCTACAATGATAAAAATAAATAAAAAAGCGATTACTCGCTTTTCATCATATCTTTTATTATTCCCATTCTATCAACGCTATATCCAATCGCCATAGCATTTGGTCCTGTGTGACAAACAATAAATAGTGGCAATGGGTCAAATGTGAAGAATGGCAAATCTGGGAATGCTTTTAACACTTCTTCCTTGAAATCTTTTAATTCTTGTGCATCGAGATTTGGATTACTATGAGCCATACCAATATAAACTTTCCCTTCTTTTGCTTCTTCTGGGAATCTTTCTTCTATCTCTTTTCTTGTTGCATTAATCATCTTTGCTCGAGCCTGTTTCATAGACATAACTTTTGCATAAGCATCAAGTTTTCCACCATGGATTTGAAGAATAGGTTTAATGTTGAGTAGCGTTCCAATTGCTGCTGCCGCAGGAGTCACCCTTCCGCCCTTTTTCAAATATCTTAGTGTGTCAACTGCAATATACACACCACATTCACTTCTTGTCTTTTCAAGATAATCCTTGATTTCCTTTCCGCTCTTGCCATGGTCAATCATATAGCGAGCTTCAAACATTGCCATTTTATTCATGTACGCAACACGCTGATTATTGACAACAAAAACTTTGCCTTCAAATTCATCGGTATGGCTAGCATTAATAGCTGTATTACATGATTCGCTCAATCCACTGGACAAAATTATATAAACAAGCTCATCATATTCCTTTAAAACATTTCTCCATTCCTCTTTAATCATCTCAATACTAGGTTGAGAAGTGCTGACATCCGTCTTCTTGTCTGCCAAATATTTATAAAATTCTTCATAAGACATATTTACATTCTCATAGTATTCATCTCCGTTGACAATGAAAGAAATAGGAATTAACTTTGTCACATGTATTTTTTCCATCTCTTCTGGTGTCAAGCTTCCTGAATTATCTATTACAAGTGCAACTTTTTTCATACAAGTTCCTTATCAAAAATAAACAAATGTTTATAATTGTATTATAATAAAACCGATTAAATTCTACAACAAAAATATAATAAATTTAAAAAATTTGTTAAAAATTATTCAAAACATTAGACATTAATTGACAAAACTGTTTATTTTTGATATATTATTAAGTATGAAAAAAGCTGAATATAAAAATGCCATACAGAGCAAAAAGAAAATATCGTCCACATATTTGACTCTTTTGATTGAAACTGATAATAAATTTTCTGTGACAGATATTGTGAAAGCGGCTGGAATCAACCGTGGAACATTTTATTTGCATTTTAAGAATCTTGATGACGTTGCGAAATATATTGAAGACGAACTAGCGGCTAATTTTAAAGAATTAGAAATAGATTTTAGAATGTCTGATATTGACCATCTACCAGAAGTAATGATTGAAAAACTAAATGAAATATTATCAAAAGATTTAGATTATTACCGATTAATTATAACTGCGAGTGATAACGGTAATTTGATGGAAAAAATCAAAAATTCAATATTGAAATCAATAGCAAATAATTTTAAAATCATGAAATATGTGACGAATTATGAGGTTTTCAAAATTGTAGTCCAATACATTGTTGGTGGAGTAGTGAATGTCTACACAGATTGGTTCAAGGGTAATATAAATTGTAAATTAGAAGATTTACAAAAATTCTTACCAACATTAATTCGCAATGGAATAAAAGGAATAATCAGATACAATGCAAACGACTATTATTGATTATGGAATGAACGCAGAAGGAGTGGCAAAAGTTGATAATTTCATATATTTTGTTCCCTATTCTATGCTTGGAGAAAAAGTAGAAATTGAAGTGGAAAAACAATTCAAAAATTATGCCATTGCCAAACTAAAAGATATTCTTGTTCCGTCCACAAAAAGATTATCTCCACCCTGCCCATATTTTTATGAATGTGGAGGCTGTTCTCTACAACATATGGATTATTTTGAACAATTAGAGTATAAGGCATTACTAATAAAAAAGACTATTAAAAAAATTACAGGTATAGACGCCCCCGTTTCTAATACAGTTGCTAGTGACAACATCTTTAAATATAGAAACAAAGCAAGTTTTAATTTTTCAAATAATAAATCTGGATTTTTCAAACACAATTCAAAAGATATAATAGACATTTCATATTGCATGCTTTTAGATGACAATATTAATCAAATATACTCTCTATTTAAAGAATATTTGTCTAAACATAATTCAATCAAACCATATATCAAAAATCTTGTAATTCGCAGTATTGACCAACAAATTTTGGTTGGTATTGTGAGTAGTACAGATATCAAATGTAATTCTTTTTATGACTTGCTTACTAAACATTTTAAACAAGTTGGCTTATATTTAATAATAAACAAACGAAAAGATTCTGTGGTCCTTAGTGGACAATGTAAACATATCGCAGGCATTAAAGAAATAAATATAAAAAACTATAACATAAACTACAATATTGACCTATTATCTTTTCATCAGACAAATATAGATATTCAAAACAAAATTTACGATAAAGTTTTAGATTATATAAAAAGAGATGAAGCTGTAATCAATGCATTCAGCGGAGCAGGTCTACTAAGTGCAATCATTTCTAAAAAAGCAAGGTTTGTATATGGTATAGAAATAGAAAAAAGTTCACACGAAAAAGCTGAACAATTAATCAAAACTAATCATATCAAAAATGTTAAAAATATACTTGGAGACTTTAATCAAAAATATAAAATAATTAAAGAAAAAGTCGATACAATCATACTTGACCCATCAAAAAAAGGTTGTGGAAAAGACATAATGCGACAAATAAATGGAATAAATTCAATAATTTATATTTCCTGCAACCCTATTGCACTAGCAAAAGATTTGCAAATTATCAAAAATAACTATATAATAGAAGAGATTATACCATTTGACATGTTTGCTAATACAAACAGTGTTGAAACTTTGGTTAAATTGAAAATAAAGGAGAAAATATAATGATATTAAGTACAGATTCTACTGCTAACCTACCAAAAGAATACTATGAAAAATTGAATATTCGCATGATTCCTATGCAAATTAATTTAGACGATAAAACATACAACGACCTAAGCGATGACTTACCAGTTGAAGAATATTATCAAAAAATGAGAGACGGTAGCACTCCTACCACTTCCCAAATTAACGAATTCAGAGCACGTGAGTATATAGAAGATTTATTAAAATCTGGTGAAGACATTTTACATATAGGATTCTCTTCTGCATTGAGTGGAAGCACAGCTACGATGAAAAGACTTGCTGATGAATACAACCAAAAGAATAAAAACAAAATGATTGTAATAGATTCACTCAACGCAGCATCTGGCGAAGGTCTGCTCGTATTAAAAGCTTATGATTTAATGCAAGAAGGTAAAAACATTGATGAAATAGCCCAAGAGATAACTGCCCTAATACCTTATGCTTGTAGTTATTTTACTGTCGAACAATTAAAATATTTAGTGCGTGGTGGACGAGTTAGCAAAGTATCAGGAATGATAGGTTCGTTGCTTAACATTAAACCAGTTCTTAGAGTAGATGAACAAGGTAGACTTGTTTCTTATCGTAAAATTATTTCAAGAAGAAAAGCAATTAATGAATTAACCAAAATCTGTGCCGAAAAAATTGCTGACAAAAAATATGTATTTATTAATCATGCCGTATGCCTAGATGATGCCAATAAACTTGCTGAAACATTAAAAGAACAATTAGGAGTGGAACCAATCATCACAGATTTGACTCAGGTCATTGGCTGTCATACTGGCCCAGGACTGCTTGCCTTATTCTTCTTCGGTAAAGAAAAATAAAATAATAAAAAACAAAAATCCACAAACGTAAATTATTTGTGGATTTTTTTATCTATGCATTCTTTAATAATCTTTTCCATTTTGTCACACAATTTTTCATTAATAGCAATGACATGATAATTTATGTCTTTGTAAACTTCAAATTTTGATATTGCACCTGCTTCTTTACATAATAATTCACCCGGCATGCTATCCCACGGCTTGATTATATAGTTAACAAGAAAAAATACTCCATAATATCCACAGGCTAAATAGGCACATTCACAACCATAACTGCCAATGTCTCTAAAAGATACACAGTTTTCACGAATTTTCAACATAATATCAAAATTGAGTTGCATTAAGTCTTTTGGTTTGAGGAAATCAGCATTTACAAGTATTGATTTTTCATCTAAGTTTGGATTAATTTTCAATAATTGCTTATTAAGATATGCACCTTGTCCTTTCTTCGCATAATAAAATTCATTTTGCCTTGGCAAGTATATAATAGAAAATTGCGCTTCTCCTTTTGCAAAAAAGGCTAATTGAACACAAAAAATTGGCAGATTATTCATAAAATTATGTGTGCCATCAATAGGGTCAATCACCCAAGTTCTATCTAAAAGTTGATTATTCGAATTGTTTTCTTCTGTCAAAAAATTATCACTAGGAAAATGTTGTTTTATTTTATTTATTAAATAAGTTTCGCTCTCAATGTCTTTATCTGTAAAATAATCAAAATTACCTTTTTCTGTTTTAGAAACTGCATTTTTTTTCAATATGTGTTTTCCTACATATTTTATTGCCTTTGAAGCAATGTTAAATTCTTTATCGTACATACATCTCCAAATATAATTATACCCTTTATAACTTAATTATTTTATTTCATCTTTTGAAAAGGTCATGTCACAATAAGGACAATGCCAACTCTCTCCAACTTGTTCCAACTTACCCCCACAATTATTACACTTTTTGATATGTAATTTTTGAACAGGTTGTTGTTTGTCGTTCATAGTCAACTTTGTGCCATCATAAAGATATCCAAGAAGATATTTTTTATTAACTGCTTTGTATATCTCATTTTTAACATCTTTTTCATTCATTGATAATTGCTGAGCAATTTCTGCATTTGTCATTAAATTTTCTTCAACGATGACTTCTACCACGCGTTTTGTTTTCCTTTTGCCAGCATATGATAACCATAGCATAGGTGAACCATAAAACCCAAACACCACAAATACAATTCCAATAGTCATCACTATCCAGTTTTTTCCAGCAAACATGGCAATTAAAGGAATACCTACTACAAATAACACACTCGCAACTATCGAGATAATCAACATTTTATTGACGTCTTTTTTCACTCTCTTTAAATTATCTTTCATAATATTTATATTATATAATATTTTTTTTCAATAGTAAAAGTTTTTTGACACATTTATAGTAAAATTTTAATTAATAATCTAACTTATTATTATATATATGGAATTGACGCTTATCATAATCAATGATTCCTTCTTTTTTTAATTTGCTCAATTCATTGGACATTGCACTTCTATCCACTGATAAATAATTTGCCAACTCGGTAATATTAAAAGGTATCTCAAAATAGTTTGACTTTTCCCTCTCGCTAATTGAACTAAGATATGACAACAATTTCTCCCTAGTTGTCTTTTTAGATATATGCGTCAGTTTATCTAACAATTTTAAGTTGCTTTCTGCCACCATTTGCATTAAATTTTTAACAACTATATCATGACGTTTACATCTGTTTTCACATGGATTAATCAATCTATGCTTATTCATAAAAAGCACTAAACTTTTCTCTGTCGCAATCACACTATCTTTATAATATTCGTCACCAGCATATGCACTTTCAATCCCATAAACATCGCCTTTCTTTAATTGCATAACTATTGAAATATTCCCAAGACTATCTACATTTTCAACATTTCCGCCACCTTTTAAAATCAAAATAATGTCTTCCATTCTGTCGCCTTGTTTGATAATGTTTTCATTTTTGTCAAATGTTTTAAACTTAGTTTTAAAACAAAACATCATTGCCTGACACTCAAATTCAGACGCAGAACTAAAAATTTTGGTAGCTTTTAACTCATTAAAATATTCCATATTTCCATAAATTTGTTGTAAAAACAACACTTTTTACAATTTCATTATAGTATAATAGTCATGTAATGTCAAACAAAAGCAAGTTGTTTGATTTAATCTTAGGGAGGAAAATATGAAAGTTATCAAACGAAATGGACAAGAAGTTATCTTCAATCCAGACAAAATCAGAATTGCTGTCACCAAAGCAAACAATTCATTAGACGAATTGAGCAAACGCTTAAACGAATCTCAGATTGAAAGAATCGTCAATTCTGTTGTGGCAGAATGTGAAAGCATGGGCAGAGCTGTTGGAGTTGAAGAAATTCAAGATATGGTTGAATATGCAATAATGAAAGAAGGTGCATTTCAAGTTGCAAAAAACTATATTACATATCGTTATGACAGACAACTTGCTAGACAAGCAAATACTACTGATGAAAAGGTGTTTGCTTTGATTGATTTGAAGAATGAAGAGATTAAACAAGAAAATTCAAACAAAAACCCTACTGTAAACAGTGTTCAACGTGATTACATGGCAGGAGAAATGAGCAAAGATTTGACCAAACGTTTTCTATTGCCTAGTCATATATGGAAAGCACATGAAGATGGAATTATTCATTTCCATGATGCAGACTATTTTGCTCAACGTATGCATAACTGTGACTTGGTTAATCTTGAAGATATGCTACAAAATGGAACCGTTATTTCAAACACAATGATAGAACGACCACATTCTTTCTCAACCGCATGTAATATTGCGACACAAATCGTTGCACAAGTTGCATCCAGTCAATATGGCGGACAAAGCATCAGTATGGCACATCTTGCCCCATTTGTAGATGTCAGTCGTAGAAAAATTAGAAAAGAAGTTGAAGAAGAACTAAAACTTGTTAATGAAAATGTAGATAAAGAGCTATTAGATAAAATCACTGAACAACGTGTAAGAAAAGAGATAAATAGAGGAGTTCAGACCATTCAATATCAAGTAATCACTCTTATGACAACAAATGGACAAGCACCTTTTGTGACCGAATTCTTGTATCTCGGTGAAGCGAAGAACGAACGTGAAAAAGAAGATTTAGCTCTTATCATAGAAGAAACTTTGCAACAAAGATATGAAGGTGTGAAGAACGAAAAAGGTGTTCCTATCACCCCAGCATTCCCAAAAATTGTATATGTATTGGAAGAAGACAACATTCATCCAGACAGCAAATATTACTATCTAACAGAACTTGCAGCTAAATGTACTGCTAAACGACTTGTTCCAGATTATATCAGTGAAAAGAAAATGCTTGAATTGAAGATTGACAAAAATGGTGAGGGTCACTGTTATCCATGTATGGGTTGCCGTTCATTCTTGACACCATATGTTGATGAAAATGGAAAACCTAAATATTATGGACGTTTCAATCAGGGTGTTGTCACAATCAATCTAATTGATATCGCATTGTCAAGTGAAAAAGACATGAAAAAATTCTGGAAAATATTTGATGAACGTATGGATTTATGTCATGAAGCTTTGCGTTGTAGACATGAAAGACTTTTGGGCACCACCTCTGATGTTGCTCCAATTCTATGGCAACATGGTGCAATAGCTAGATTAAAACCAGGCGAAAAGATAGATAAATTATTATATGGAGGATATTCAACTATTTCTCTTGGATATGCAGGCTTATGGGAAACTGTTTACTATCTCAATGGTCATAAATTAACCGAACCAGAAGGTGAAGCATTAGGTTTAGAAATAATGAAAAAACTTAATGAATACACAAAGAAATGGAAGCAAGCTGAAAATATAGATTATTCACTTTATGGCACACCATTGGAAAGTACAACCTACAAATTTGCAAAATGCTTACAACGTAGATTTGGAATTATTCCTGGTGTGACAGACAAAAATTATGTGACAAATAGTTATCATGTGCATGTGACAGAACCTATTGACGCATTCGAAAAACTAAAATTAGAGAGTGAATTCCAAGCATTAAGCCCTGGTGGAGCCATAAGTTATGTAGAAGTTCCAAACATGCAAGACAATATTGAAGCAGTATTGCAAGTCATTAAATATATTTACGACAATATTATGTATGCCGAATTAAACACAAAATCTGATTATTGTCAAGTTTGTGGCTATGATGGTGAAATCTTAATTGAAGAAGATAAAGATGGAAAACTAATTTGGGTATGCCCTCACTGTGGCAATAAAGACCAAACAAAAATGAATGTAGCAAGACGTACTTGTGGATACATTGGTAGCCAATTCTGGAACCAAGGTAGAACACAAGAGATACGAGATAGAGTATTGCATCTATAAAGGAAAATATGAATTACGGAAATATAAAATACAATGATATTGCTAATGGTGAAGGTGTCCGTGTATCCCTATTTGTGAGCGGATGCACTCACCATTGCAAAAATTGTTTTAATCCTGAAACCTGGGATTTCAACTATGGCAAACCTTTTACAAAAGAGATAGAAGACAATATTATATCAGCATTAGCACCAGACCATATCAACGGATTAACTTTGCTTGGTGGTGAACCAATGGAACCCGCCAATCAAAAAGCATTGCTAGATTTTGTTAAGCGTGTGAAATCTATTTATCCTAACAAAACCATATGGTGCTATTCTGGATATTTATTTGATACTGAGTTATTATCCGAAAGCAGAGCACACTGCCCTTGGACAAAAGAATTATTATCATATATCGATATATTGGTAGACGGCGAATTCAAAGAAGATTTAAAAGATATAACTCTTCGCTTCAAAGGTAGTAGCAATCAGCGAGTAATTGATGTGCAAAAAAGTCTAAAAGAAAATAAAGTCGTTCTTAGTCCGTATAATGATAAAAAAAATTCAGATTTCCACAAAATATATTAAAATTGTGGAAATCTTTTTAAAATTTAATAAATTATAATATATTTAATAATTAAATTTATCTTTATACTAAATAAAATATAGGAAAAATATGAAAAAAATTAAAATATTAAAACATCTGCCTAAAAATCAAAAATCACAAAAAAATTATA
>ERZ1643249.1105-NODE-1105-length-27840-cov-70.516538_pt1 | contig 27840 bp, 26 predicted proteins | sample MGYA00579263_ERZ1643249 | MGnify/ENA primary metagenome ERZ1643249 (study PRJEB29033, sample SAMEA4952264) | chicken gut metagenome | biome: Broiler Chicken; feature: Gastrointestinal Tract; material: Caecum | place: Ireland | collected 2018 | study: Broiler...
CTCACGACTTTTTTGCGGTACGCAAAAAAGTGTGAACCTATCATTCTCTTCCGCGAGCAGGGTTTCCCTGCGCTGCGGGCCCCAATTTGCGCCATACTTGGCGCTTATTGTTCAATAAAGACAAAAAAGCGCGCGGGCGAAACCGCTGCTTGAAATCGCGGCACTCCACTCCTCACGACTTTTTTGCGGTACGCAAAAAAGTGTGAACCTATAAGCGTGAACCTATACTTGCATCATCTCAAATTCATTCCTGTTCCCGTGCGAGAGCACATTGTAAAGCTCTAAGGCGTGCGCGTCCAGCGCGAAGCAGGCGAGTGCCTCTCTTTTCAGCCCCTGCACGTCGCTCTTGCGCGTCAGCGGGCGGAAGGCGCCCCCCGAAAGCGCCGCAAGCAGGCTCTCTGCGTCCTTCTTTTTCACGGCAAGCACTTTGTAGTAGAGGGGGTTTTCAAGGTACAGCCGCACGTCCTTTCGGTCGAGCCCCAAAAAGTTCTGCAAAAAGATGCGCTTCAACCGCGAGCGCGTGTACCGCTTGGAGATGCACTTTTCCAGCACTTCCTCATAGCCCGAATTGCTCTTTGCCATCGTGCGCAGCCTGTTTTCAAGGCCTTCCGAACAGTCGGGGCAGCGGCACACCTCTTCGGGGGCAGAAGAGAGCAGCGCGCACATCGCCGCCTCGGGGTAGGGCGCCCGCCCCGCCGCCCGTTCGAGGTCGCGGAACACATCCTGCGGCACGTTCGCCTTTATGAGCTTCTTCTCCTTCTTTTCGCCCCGCGCGACTGCCCCGCGGATGGCGGTCGCCGAAGAAAAGTTCTTCAAGAGCCCCTCGTCGCGGAACCCCCCGCCCACGCGCGCAAGGGGGAGGGGTTCGATGCCCTTCCCTTCCTGCAGCAGGGCGCGGCAGTATTCGATGCCGAGGATATTGTTGGGCAGCGTAAACAGCTTTTCGTCCATCTCCTTGTGGAGGGCGAGCACCGTCTCGGTACGGGCTTTCACATAGCTCGTGCCGTCCTTCATGTTGTCTTTTAGAAGCGCCTTGAACTGCTTGTCCTCTGAAAGCGTTGCCCTCGCCGCCGCAAGAAATTCTTCCTTCGTGCCGCTCTCGCATCCGAAGCACAGCACCTTCACCGCGGGGATGGAGGCGAGAATATGCACCGCCCCGCGCGCGAACTGTTCTGCGGAGCCCACGGCAAATGCGGTGGGGAGCTCCAAAACGAGGTCCGCGCCGTTCTCTACGGCATGGCGGGCGCGCGTGTACTTGTCAAAGAGCGCCATATCCCCGCGCTGGGTGAAGCACCCGCTCATCAGGCATAAAATTTTGTCGCACCCGCTCTCTTCGCGGATGCGTTCGAGCTGGTATTTGTGTCCGTTGTGGAAGGGGTTGTACTCACATACAACTGCTGCGATGCGCATATGCGGCCTCCGAAATTTCGTCAAATCACAAAAACTTATAAAGAGAGCACTTTACAATTTTGGCGTGATAGTGTATAATAATGGGGAATAAGCCCCCGAGCGGGGCACCGCATCCATTATACACGAAGAGGCGGGAAAAAGAAAGTAAAATTCGGAGGGAATACTATGGCTTTCATGGACAAGGTCAAAGAGCTCGGCAGAAAGATCGTCGAGAGCGGCACCATCGTCGAAGAGATCAAGAAGAAGGCGCAGGCGCTCAACAAGCGCATCGTGCTGTGCGAAGGCGAAGATAAGCGCGTCGTCGAGGCGGCTTCCATCTGCACGCAGGAAAAGCTCGCGCACATCGTGCTGCTCGGCAACCGCGAAGAGATCGCAAAGAACAATCCGGGTGTCGATCTCAGCTATATCGAGATCATCGATCCCGCAACCTCTCCCAAGCTCGAGACGTATGCGAACCTTCTCTATGAACTCCGCAAGGCGAAGGGCATGACGGAAGAACAGGCGAAGGAGCAGGCAAAAGATCCCACCTTCTTCGGCGCGCTCATGCTCAAAAACGGCGACGTGGACGGCCTCGTCTCGGGCGCCTGCCATTCGACGGCGAACACGCTGCGCCCCGGGCTCCAGATCATCAAGACGGCGGAGGGCGTCAAGTCGGTCTCCAGCTTCAACCTCATGGTCGCGCCCGTCACGGGCAACGAGTATGTGCCCGACGGCAAGCTCGTCTTTGCCGACTGCGGCTTGAACCCCACCTACACGGCGGAAGGCCTTGCCGATATGGCGATCGCGACCGCCAAGAGCGCGCGCGAGATCGCGGGCCTCGATCCCAAGGTCGCCATGCTCTCCTTCTCGACGAAGGGCAGCGCCAAGCACGACAACGTCACCCTCGTGCAGGAAGCGGTCCGCATCGCCAAAGAGAAGGCGCCCGATCTCAAGATCGACGGCGAGCTCCAGTTCGACGCCGCTATCGTTCCCTCCGTGGGCGAATTCAAGGCGCCCGGTTCGGAAGTTGCGGGGCATGCGAACGTGTTCATCTTCCCCGACCTTCAGGCGGCGAACATCGGCTACAAGATCGCAGAACGTCTCGGCGGCTTCCAGGCGATCGGCCCCATCTGTCAGGGCTTTGCAAAGCCACTCAACGATCTTTCCCGCGGCTGCAAGGCGAGCGACATCGTCTGCGCCGTCGCCATCACCGCACTGCAAACGAGATAAAACAGCCAAATATAAGGGGTAAATAAGAATATGAAGATCTTAGTCATCAACGCGGGGAGCTCCTCGCTCAAATACCAGCTCATCGATATGGAGACGGAGGGCGTCATCGCTAAGGGCACCTGCGAACGCATCGGCATCCCGGGCGGCAAGCTCACCCACAAGGCGAAGGGGCAGGAGTACGTCATCGAAAAGGACCTCCCCAACCACACCGAAGCCATCTCCCTCGTGCTCAAAGAGCTCGTCGACGGCGAGGCGGGCGTCATCTCCTCGATGGACGAGATCGACGCCGTCGGCCACCGCGTCGTCGCCTCGGGCGAGGCGTTCACCAGGACGACGCTCGTCACCGACGAAGTCATGAAGACGATGGACGAGATCGCCGAGCTCGCGCCGCTCCACAACCCTGCGGCCATCCTCGGCATCAACGCCTGCCGCGCCGTCATGCCCGATAAGAAGATGGCGCTCGTCTTCGATACCTCCTTCCACGCGACCATGCCCGACTACGCGTACCTCTACGCCATCGACTACGACGACTACAAGCAGTATAAAGTGCGTCGCTACGGCGCGCACGGCACGTCGCACAAGTACGTTGCGGGCGCTGCCGCGGAATATCTCGGCAAAAAGCCCGAAGAGCTCAAGATCGTCACCTGCCACTTGGGCAACGGCTCCTCCATCTCCGCGGTGGACGGCGGCAAGTGCGTCGATACCTCGATGGGCTTCACCCCCCTCGCGGGCGTTCCCATGGGCACGCGCAGCGGCGACATCGACGTCGCAGCCATCGACTTTTTGTGCAAGAAGAAGGGCATGACGATGGACGAAGGGCTCGTGTATCTCAACAAGAAGTGCGGCATGCTGGGCGTTTCGGGCGTTTCGAGCGACTTCCGCGACCTCAAAGCCGCCAAAGAGGCGGGCAACGACCGCGCGCGCCTCGCGCTCGATCTCTTTACCTACGCCTGCAAGAAGTACGTCGGCGCCTACATGGCGGTGATGGGCGGGCTCGACTGCATCGTCTTCACGGCGGGCGTCGGCGAGAACACGCCCACGATCCGTTCGGCAGTCGCGGGCGGGCTCGAATTCTTCGGCGTCAAGCTCGATGAGGCGCGCAACAACTACAAAAACGACGGTCAGATCCACGAGATCTCTGCGGCAGATTCCCGCGTCAAGGTGCTCGTCATCCCGACGAATGAGGAGCTTGTCATCGCCCGCGAAACGGCCGCTCTCCTTTAAGATTTCGCCGCAAATCTTTCCCTTCGGGAAATCTTCGCGGCGAGGGGTGAGTTTTACACATCCAACTTACCTTATCGCCCGCCCGCTTTTTTGTCCTTGTCGCACAATAAGCCCTAAGCATAGGGCAAATTGGGGGAGCCAGCGCAGGGGAACCCTGCTCGGCTCAGTAGATTTCGGAAGCGCATCAAACGTCAACTTCCTTGCCTCCCTCCCCGAGGGAGGTGCCCCGAAGGGGCGGAAGGAGTCACCACATTTTAGGCGCCTTCTTGAGGGAGCTGTCACGGCATCCGAAGCTGGCTTCGGTGTCGTGACTGAGGGAGTCGCCTTATTATAAAAAGCGAGACATCCAGCAAAGGCGCTTCTCTTCACCATACGCGACGGAGGGAGTCATCCTGACCACCCCGCTCATCAATTTTCCCCTTATTTTTGCAAATGGGCATAAAAACCGATTGACAAACCGCGGGAAAAATACTATACTCGTAAAGTCTAATGATGATCGACGTCCGGAAATGCAATGCAGAAGGGAAGTACACGGGAACGCTCGATTTCGAGTTCGAAGGCGATGCAAGCCTCATCGATATCCCGTTCGTCTCCTTCTCAACGCCCGTCCACGCCGTCCTCGATTACGAAATTTTCGAAGACAACAGCGTGGAAGTCAAAGGGGAGCTCTCCTTCACTTTGGAAGGCGCGTGCTCGCGCTGTCTGAAGCCGACGAAGGAGCACGTTTTAACGGAAGCGGAAGCGCTGTTCGTTCCCAAAGGCGGCAAGGCGGAAGAAGAGGACTACACCTACCGGAACGGCATCGTCGACTTAGGCGAATTTTTGCGCGATACGGTGCTGTTTGCGCTCCCTTCGGCGCTATTTTGTGCGGAGGGCTGCTCGGCGCCCGAATACAACGAAGAGTAAAATAGGAAGAGAGGTGATATTATGGCAGTCCCCAAGGGAAAACAGTCCAAGAGCAGAACGAGCAAGCGTTTTGCAAACTATAAGGCAACGGCTCCGACGCTTGTCGAGTGCCCGCACTGCCACGAGCTGAAAGTTGCGCACCGCGTCTGCAAGAACTGCGGCTATTACGACGGGAAGGAAGTCGTCGCGCAGAAAGAAGCCAAGGACTGAGCAAGCAACGATCGAAAGCGGACAGTGTTTCACACGTCCGCTTTTTGTCTTTTTTCACGAATTTCTTTTGCTTCGCAAAACAAATTCCGTGAGGCTGAAGCAAAAGTATTTGCAAATTGGGTGCGCTGGCGCAGGGGAACCCTGCTTGCGCCATAATTGGGGAAGCGGAGGGAAACAACTGTTCCCTTGCCTCCCTCTCTGAGGAAGGTGCCCCGAAGGGACGGAAGGAGTTTTGTCGGGGTCTTCACACATCTACCAAAATCAACAAATCATAAGGGAGAAAATCATGGATAAAACTGCATTTTACGATCTTTCTTACGGCGTGTATCTTTGCACGAGCTGGGATGAAGGCAAGCCCGTCGGCTGCGTTGCCAACAGCGCGATGCAGATCACCTCGCAGCCCGCGACGATCGCCGTCAGCATCAACAAGAACAACTACACGCACAAGGCGGTCTCGGAGAGCGGCCACTTCGCGCTCACCGTCCTCGGCGAGGGCGCCGATCCCGCCCTCATCGGCACCTTCGGCTTCCGCACGTCCAAGGAGTTCGATAAATTCGCTTCCACCCCTTACGAGGTGCGCGGCAAGCTCCCCGTCCCGGACGGCGGCGTCGCGTGGTTCTCGTGCAAGGTCGTCTCCACGATGGATACGTCCACCCACACCGTCTTTTTGGGCGAGGTGCTCGACTGCGGCAAACTCGCAAAGGATACGCCCATGACGTACAGCTACTACCACAAGGTCTTAAAGGGCAAGACGGCGAAGAACGCGCCCACCTATCAGGCGGAGGAGCCCGCTCCCGCCGCGCCCGCTCCTGCCGAAGCTAGGTGGGTATGCTCGGTGTGCGGCTACGTCTACGACGGCGAGACGCCCTTTGAAGAACTTCCCGATAGCTGGACGTGCCCCCGCTGCGGCGTCGGCAAAGAATTTTTCAAACAGCAGTAAAACGCGACAACGCCCGCTCCCCGAAAAGGGGAGCTTTTTTTGCTCTCCAAACGCTTGACAAATACGGGGGAGGGGTATATAATAGACATACCCATAGGGGGTATATCAAGATACAGGAAGGAACGGATATGGCAGACTGCTGCAGCAGGGAAACGCGCACGACGGTGCGCAGTGAGGAAGAAAAGAAGGCGATCGCCTCGCGGCTCAACCGCATCACGGGGCAGCTTCAGGGCATCGGGCGCATGGTGGAGGAGGACCGCTACTGCGACGACATCCTCATCCAGCTCTCTGCGGCGGACAAGGCGATCAGGAGCCTCGCCTCTTACATTTTGGACGCGCACGTCCACGGCTGTCTCATCCGTGATATCCGCGCGGGCAAGACGGAGGTCGTCGACGAACTCGTCGACCTCTTCAAGCGCTTCCAATAAACGCTATTTCCTTCTTATAGGCGCCTCCCACGGGGTCCCCAAAAAAGACGTAGTATTTTTTTTGGGGGGAGAGGGGCGAGCAGGCGCTTTCTCGATCTGCAAAATTCCCTATTATAGCCTCCTCTTCGGGGAGGTGTCTCATCATTCGGCGTATGCCGATGATGAGACGGAGGGAGTAAATTCTATTTTCTCTCCACCGCGCGAGAAGGTGTCGAACGCGGCAAGACTGAGGGAGTTTTGCCGGATTCCCTTTAAAATAAAGTTTTTCTCCAAAAGGAGTTATATGAACAAGAAATATTCGGTCACAGGCATGACGTGCGCGGCGTGCTCCTCGGGCATCGAGCGCACCGTCTCCAAACTCGACGGCGTCTCTTCCTGCTCCGTCTCGCTGATGGGGGAGAGCATGGACGTCACCTTCGACGAGAGCAAGCTCTCGGACGGCGACATCCGCGCGGCGGTCACGTCGCTCGGCTACGGCGCGTTCGACTACGGCAAAGCGCCCGCAAAAAAGCAGAAGGGCCTCACGCTCAAACTGCGCTTTTTCCTGTCGCTCGTGCTGCTCCTCCCCGAAATGTATCTCGCGATGGGTCACATGATCGGTCTCCCCGTGCCTTCGGGCTGGCTCAACTACGGCTTTCAGATCGGCCTCACGCTCGCCGTGCTTTGCATCAACTACCGCTTCTTTGCAAGCGGCGTCATGGCGGCGGTCAAGCTCGTCCCCAATATGGATACCCTCGTCACTTTGGGCGCGGCGGCATCCTTTTTATACAGCCTCGCCGTCGCCGTTTCGGGGAGCGGCGGGCATCTCTTCTTCGAATCGGCGGCAATGATCGTCACGCTCGTCACTTTGGGCAAATGGCTCGAAGACAGGAGCAAGGCGCGGACGGGGAAGGAAGTCGAAAAGCTCCTCTCCCTCGCGCCCGACACCGTCACTCTCCTCAAGGACGGCAAAGAGGTGCGCGTGCCGCTCGCAGAAGTGAAGGCGGGCGATCTCGTCGTCGTCAAGCAGGGGGGCTCCGTCGCGGTGGACGGCACCATCATAGAAGGTCACGCCTTTGTCGATCAGGCGGCGATCACGGGCGAGAGCCTGCCCGTCGAACTTGCGGAAGGCGGCCGTGCGGTCAGCGCTTCCATCGTCACGAGCGGCTATCTTCTCATCCGCGCCGAACAGGTGGGGGAAGATACCCTGCTTTCGGGCGTCATCCGCATGGTGCGCGAAGCGGGCGCCTCCAAAGCCCCCATCCAGAAGCTTGCAGATAAAGTCGCCGCGGTCTTCGTGCCCGTCGTCGTCACCCTCGCGCTCATCACCTTCGCCGTCTGGCTCATCGTCACGCACGATCTCGCGCAGGCCGTCAACTTCGGCGTCAGCGTGCTCGTCATCTCCTGCCCCTGCGCGTTGGGGCTCGCAACGCCCGTCGCCATCATGGCAGCCACGGGCAGGGGCGCCTCGATGGGCGTGCTCTATAAGAACGCCGAAGCATTGCAGCGCGCCGCCGACATCAAGACGGTGCTCCTCGATAAGACGGCGACGCTCACCGAAGGCAAGCCCAAAGTCGTCTCCTTCGAAGGGGAGGAGGGAGCAAAGCGCATCGCCTACGCCCTCGAAATAAAACTCGATCACCCGCTCTCCCGCTGCATCGCCGAATTCTGCGGCGAGGGGGAGCACGCCGAAGAGGTGGAATACCTTACGGGGCTCGGCGCGCACGGCTTCGTGAACGGGAAGGAGTACTTCCTCGGCAACGACCGCCTCATGAAGGAGAAAGGCCTTCCCTTCGGGGCATGGCAGGAGCGCTTCGACGCCCTCTCCGAGGCGGGCAGCACCGTCCTCTTCCTCGCAGACCGCGAGCGTATCCTCGCCCTCTTCGCCCTCGCCGACACGTTGAAGGAGGGCAGCCGCGAGGCGGTGAAGGAGCTCCAGGCGATGGGCTGCAGCGTGCGCATGCTCACGGGCGACAACAAAAAGGTCGCCGCGCATATCGCGGGCGAGGCGGGCATCGCAAAAGAGGACGTCTACGCCGAAGTGCTGCCCGAAGATAAGCTCCGCGCCGTGCAGGCGTGCCGCAAAGAGAACGCGAAACTTTCGGGGCGCACCAAGAAGAGCGTTGCAATGGTGGGCGACGGCATCAACGATTCCCCCGCCTTAAAGGCAGCCGACGTCGGCTTTGCGATGGGCGGCGGCACCGACATCGCCATCGAGAGCGCGGACGTGGTGCTCGTGGGGAGCGATCTGAGAGCGGCGCAGAAGGCGGTCGCCCTCTCCCGCAGGACGATGCGCATCGTCAAAGAAAATCTCTTCTGGGCGTTCTTTTATAACTGCATCGGCATCCCGCTCGCCGCGGGCGTGTTCGCCTTCGCGGGCGTCACCTTAAACCCTATGATCGCGTCGGCGGCGATGAGCCTTTCCTCGCTCTTCGTCGTCACCAACGCATTGCGCCTCGTGCGCTTCCAACGCAAAAAAACGGGCAGAGCGCCCGAACAAGGAGAACAAGTTATGACGAAAAAATTCAAAGTAGAAGGCATGATGTGCATGCACTGCGTCGCGCACGTCAAGGCGGCGCTCGAAGGCGTCACGGGCGTTGCGCAGGCGGAAGTCGACCTCAAAAAGAAGACCGCCCTCGTCACCCTGAACGAGGACGTCCCTTCCGAAACGCTCATTGCGGCAGTCACCGAAGCGGGCTATTCCGCGAAGGAGATCTGAGCGCAAAAATCAGCCCTCAATTGTGTGAAAATCGGTGAAAACCGTGCAGAAATGCGCAAAAATAATGTGAAAACGTGCACTAAAAAGTGTGAAAAAGAGCCCCGTTTCGGGGCTCTTTTTCCTAATAAAATGAAAAGGAGGTGTGTATGCGCGGTTCAAAGGAGCAGTAAAAGGGCGGCAGAAAGCCCCGCAACGAGCGCAAGACCCAAAAAATTGACGAGCCAGAAGTACCAATGTTTGGTCTTATGGCGGAAGAGGAGCATGCCTAAAATGCCGCCCGGGGCGCCGCCGAAGAAGGAAAGGCATAAAAGCACCTTTTCGGGCACTCTCCACGCCCCTTTTTTGGCTTTCAGCTTGTCCGCGCCGTAAAAAACAAAGGCAAGAAGGCTCATCGCGGCGCAGACGATGAGAAGGTAAAATATCGGCTCCATATCTCCATTTTACACCCGAACGCGCCCCTCGTCAAGGGGGAAGGGCAAATTTTCACAAAACTTTGGGGCAAAGGAGGCGGTTTTTCGACAAAGAAGCCCCGTTTTATCATATGCGCATGCGGTATGATCAAAAAAAGAGCCTTAAATTTCGGCAAAGGGGGCAATGAATGCAAACGCTGCTTTTGGACCGCCGCACGAGCGGCATCATTTTAGAGGGCGTCCCGAAAGGGGAGACGCTCTCCTCTCTCGTGCGCTTTTTCTCCGTCTTTTCGGACGCCACGAGACTGAAACTTTTGTCGGCGCTCGCCATCTCCGAACTGTGCGTCACCGATCTTTCCCGTGTTCTTTCCCTCAATCAGACGACGGTCTCCCATCAGCTCCGCTATTTGAAGGACAGCGGGCTCGTGCGCTGCGAGCGCCACGGAAAAGTCATCTTTTACGCGCTCGCGAACGAGATCGTCAACGACGTTTTGTTAAAAGGCGTGGAATTTTTGGGCTTTTGAGGGCATTTTTCGGGCAGGATCCGCCCAAAAAGGGCGCATTTTGCGAAAAAGTGCGGAAAAATGCCGTAAGCCCTTGAAAAATCGCGTTAAGGCGTGTATAATAGACTTGGATGAGTGTCATACAGGAAAAACTCAAACTGCTGCCCGATGCGCCCGGCGTCTATCTCATGATGGACAGCGGCGGTGTCATCATCTATGTGGGTAAGGCGCGGGTGCTCAAAAACCGCGTGCGGCAGTACTTCCATTCCTCGCCCAAGCCCCCCAAGGTGCAGGCGATGGTCGAAAACATCGCCGATTTTTCCTACGTCGTCACGCCGAGCGAGGTGGACGCGCTCTCCCTCGAAAACACCTTCATCAAGAAGTATAAGCCAAAATACAATATCCTTTTAAAGGACGATAAGACTTACCCCTACATCAAACTGCACACGAAGGAGCCCTTCCCGCATATTTCCATCACCCGCCGCATCCAAAAAGACGGCAAATACTTCGGCCCCTTCATGGGCGGCATCAGCTGCAAGGACATCGTCGATATCGCCGCGCGCGTCTACGGCGTGCGCACCTGCAAAAAGACGCTCGGAAAAGAACAGCGGCCCTGCCTCAACTATCATCTCGGGCGCTGCCCCGCCCCCTGCGCGGGCTATATCTCGCAAGAGGACTACTCTTCGCGCGTTGCGGGTGCGGCGTCCTTTCTTGCGGGCAATTACGAGGAAGCGGAAGAACTTCTCCGCGAAAAGATGCAAAAATTTGCCGAAAACGAGGAATTCGAGCTCGCCCTCGAGTACCGCGACCGCATCGAGATGCTCTCGCGCTTGAAGCTCCGCCGCATCACCGCCATGCCCAAGGACGTGGAGGCGGACATCTGGGCGCGGGCGACGAACGGCATCTACGGCGCCATCTGCGTGCTCGTCACGCGGCGGGGCGTCATGCAGGGCAGCCGCACTTTCCCCCTCGAAGAGGGCGCGGGCGAGGGCGGCGAGAGCTTTCTGAGCTTTCTCACCCAATATTATTCCTCGCACGAGCTGCCGCACGAGCTCGTCACCGACGAGGAGATGGACGACGAACTCTTTCTGGCATACGCGCGCGAAAAGACGGGCAGGAAGACGGAGATCGTGCGCCCCAAGCAGGGCGTCAAGCGCGATCTTCTGGATATGGCGGCCCGCAACGCGCGGGAATACCTCGAAAAGTCCGTCTCTGCCATCGAACATAAGAACGACATGACGGTCAACGCCTGCAAGCGCCTTGAGGAGGTGCTCGGGCTTTCGCATTACCCCAAGCGCATGGAGTGCTACGATATCTCCAACATCTCGGGCGTCGATAAAGTGGGCAGCATGGTCGTCTTTACGGACGGCGAAGCGGATAAAACCGCCTACCGCCGTTTCAAGATCAAGACGGTGGAGGGCGCGGACGACTTCGCTTCCTTAAAAGAAGTGCTCTCCCGCCGTCTTTCCAAATTGGGGACGGACGAAGAGGAGCGCTTCCCGAAGCCCCAGCTCGTCGTCATCGACGGCGGCAGGGGGCAGCTCTCCGCAGTCCGTGCGATCTTCGAACAGCTGGGCGTTGAAGGCATCGACCTCATCGCGCTCGCCAAGCAGGAAGAGGAGATCTATACGCTCTCTTCCCCCGAGCCCGTCCGCCTTCCCCGCCGCGACTACGCGCTCCGCACCTTGCAGCGCATCCGCGACGAGGCGCACCGCTTTGCCATCACCTATTTCCGAAATTTACACAGCAAGCGCAACCTTTCTTCCGTTCTCGACGAGATCGAAGGCGTCGGCAAGGAGAAGCGCAAGGCGCTCATGGAAAAGTTCGGCACCATCGATAAGATCATGCGCGCTTCGGAAGAAGAGCTTTCTCAAACGCCCGGCATCGGGAAAAAGCTTGCGCATACCATCCGCGCATATTTCGAGACATTATAACTTATGAAATACGATCTGTTCATTTCCGACTTCGACGGCACCCTCGTCAGGGCGGACGGCACCATCTCGGAGCACACCAAAGAGGTCATCGCAAAATACCGCGAACAGGGCGGCATTTTCACTGTCTGCACGGGGCGCATGGTCCCGTCCATTTTGCCGCGCGCCAGAGAGCTCGGCATCACCTCGGGCCCCGTCATCGCCTTTCAGGGCTCCGTCGTCTACGATATGGGCACGGAACAAGTGCTCTCATCGGGGCATTTCCCTCTGCAAGCGGCGCTCCCGCTCATCCGCATGCTGGAGGAGGAGAACCTGCACATCCACATCTACACGCTGTGGCACCTCTATACCAACATCCGCGACGAGATGCTTGCCCTTTACGAAAAAGTGTGCGGCGTCCGCTGCGAAGTGCCCGACTGCCCGCTCTCGGAGTTCGCGGCAAGGGAGAAGCCCGATATCGTCAAGGTGCTCGTCATGGTGCACCCCGAAAAACGGGAAGAGCTGCGCGAGCGGCTCTCTCAAAGCCTCGGGGAGGAATATTATGTGACGAGCTCTTCCGAATGGCTCGTCGAAGTCATGCCCGCGGGCGAAAACAAGGGGAAGGCGGTCACCTTCCTTTCCCAATACTATCATATCCCCAAAGAACGCATCGCGGCGGCGGGCGATCAGCTCAACGATCTTCCCATGCTCGAAGCGGCGGGCGGGAAGTTTGCCGTTTCGAACGGCGTGGAAGCATTGAAACGCGCGGCGACAGTCATCCCCTCCAACGAGGAGGACGGCGTTGCCTATGCGCTCGAACAGTATGTGATGAAGGGGCCGTCGCCCGAAGGAGGACAGCAATGAACGAACACTTTTTCCCGACCGTCACGGTGATGCTCGATAAGTTTGCGAGCGATCTCGAGGTCGAAATGCTGTATGCGGGGCGCGGCATCGTCAAGCTCAGCAGCATCAGCGTCGACCGTCCCGGTCTGCGCCTTGCGGGCTTTTTCAGCTATTTCGATACGCAGCGCATCCTCGTCATCGGGCTCACCGAGCATGAATACCTTCGTTCCTTCTCTTCGGAAGAGCGCAAGGAAAAGATCAAAAAGCTCTTCGACTGCGGCGAGATCCCCTGCGTCATCTTCTCGCGCGATCTGCCTGTCCTGCCCGAATTCATGGAATTCGCGCGGTCGACGGCAACGCCCATCTTCCGCTCCTCGCGCCTCACGACGATGGTCATGGCAGACCTCGTCGCCTATCTTTCGCGGCTGCTCGCGCCCACGACCACCGTTCACGGCGTTTTGATGGACGTCTTCGGCGTCGGCATCCTCATCACGGGTTCATCGGGCGTCGGCAAGAGCGAGACGTCGATGGAGCTCATCAAGCGCGGACACCGCCTCGTCGCGGACGATTCCGTGCTCATCAAGCGCGTTTCGAGCGGGCTCGTCGGCACCGCGCCCGAGCGCATCCGCTATTTCATGGAGCTGAGAGGCATCGGCATCATCAACGTGAAAAACATGTACGGTTCGGGTTCCATCCTCGACGAAAAGCAGGTCGAAGTCATCATGGAGCTCGAGCACTGGCAGCGCGATAAACAGTACGACCGCATCGGCGGCGAAAAGCTCACCGAAGAGATCTTAGGCGTCAAAGTGCCCAAGCTCGTCGTTCCCGTCAGCCCCGGACGGAATTTGTCTATCCTCATCGAAGTCGCCGCCCGCAACCAGCGCCTCAAAAACATGGGCTACGACGCGGCGCAGGAACTCATCCAACGCACCATCGGCAGATGAAACAAGAACTTTTAGCCCCCGCGGGGGACATCGCCTGCGCAAAGGCTGCCTTGGCGGCGGGCGCAGACGCCATCTATCTGGGACTTCCCGCATTTTCCGCGCGCGCGGGTGCGGGAAATTTTGCGCTGTCCGAATTTTCCGAAACGGTGCGCCTTGCCCATCTTCTCGGGGCGAAGGTTTACGTCTGTCTGAATACGCTCGTCAAAGACGGGGAAACGGATGCCTTCTTTGAAAGCGCGCGCACTTCTTGGAACCTGGGGGCGGACGCCCTCCTCATCCAGGATATTTTCTTGGGGAAGGAGCTCAAAAGGCGGTACCCTTCCATGATGCTGCATCTTTCGACGCAGGCGGGCTGCTGCAACGTGTACGGCGCGGAGCTTGCCAAAGAGTACGGCTTTTCGCGCGTTGTGCTCGCGCGGGAGACGCCGCTCGGCGACATTGCCGCCATCTCCTCAGTCATCGAGACGGAGGTATTCGTGCAGGGGGCGCTGTGTTCCTGTTTTTCGGGGCAGTGTTATTTTTCCTCCTTCGCGGGCAACAACAGCGGCAACCGCGGCAGATGCAAACAGCCCTGCCGCAAATTGTATTCCATCGACCGCAAGGGCTTCGAAGAGCGCGCCTATGCGCTCTCTCTGTCCGATCTCAGCGTCGGCGAGCGCGTCAGAGAGCTCCTTCAAGCGGGCGTCACCTCTCTGAAAATAGAGGGCAGGATGCGGCGGGAGGAGTACGTCTCGGCGGCGGTCGGCTACTACCGCGCCATATTGGACGGGGCGGAGAAAAGCGAGCGTTTGGCGGCGCGCTCCGCGCTTGCCCGCGCCTTCGACCGCGGAGATTACACCGAGGGCCTTGCGTTCGGGCAGGAGAATCTGCTCTCCCGCAATGTGCAGGGGCATATCGGCGAGAGGGTGGGCGTCCTCGAAGTGAAGGGCGGCAGATATTACTGCCGCGGGAGCGCCCGCAAGGGGGACGGCTTCAAAATTTTGCGCGGCGGAAAGGAAGCGGGCGGCGCCGTGTGCGCCTCGGCGGACGAACGGGGGTTTTACCTCTCGTCCGAGAGCAAACTGCGCGCGGGCGACGAGGTGCGCATCACGACGGACACCGCGCTCAAAGAAGTGCTCCTCAAACAGGAACGGCGGCGGGAAGTCAGGCTTTTCCTGCGCTTTGTGGCGGGGGAGCCGCCCAAAATGCGCTGCGGCGCATTCGAAATGACGGGCGAACCGCTTGCCCGTGCGGAGCGCGCGCCCCTTTCCGAAGAAGAGCTCAGGAATTGCTTCCAAAAGACGGACACGCTGCCCTTTTTTGTGACCTTTGAACGAGTGGAAACGGAGGGGGCGTTCCTCCCGAAATCGGCGCTCAACGCGCTTCGGCGCGCCTTCTTTCAGGGGCTTGCAGACTTTCTTGCGCCTGCAAGAGAGGAGCTTGCGCCCGTGGGGGGAACTGCCGCACTTTCCCCCGTGCCTTCCAACAAGACGGCGGTCATCGCCGAACAGTTAGAAGGGCTCAAGGCGGACGTCCTCATCTATAAGCCGCGCGACTATGCCGCCATCGACCCTGCGGAAGTCCGAAAAGGGGAGGGGGAGAAGTTTTTGTATCTCCCGCCCTTCTTCACGGCGGAGGACGAAAGAGCCCTTCTTCCCGCGCTTGCCTTTTTTGACGGCGTGTATGCGGAGGGCAGCTGGGGCGTGAAGTTCGCCGAAAAATACCAAAAAAAGCTGTTTGCGGGCACGGGCTTCAACCTCACCAACCGCTTTGCGGTCATGGGCGCAAAGGGGGCGGGAGCGGAGTATTTCGCCCTTTCCAAGGAGCTTTCCGCGCGTGAACAGGGCGCGCTTGCCGCCGAAGGGGCGTTCGTGCTGACGCTCGGCAGCGTCAAGGTGATGGACCTTTGCTACTGCCCCTTCGGAAGAACGTGCAAAACGTGCGATCAACGCGGGGAGTACCGCCTCACCGACGAAGCGGGGCGCAGCTTCCCTTTGCGCCGTTACCGCACGGGGGGCAAATACTGCCGCTTTGAAGTTTACAACTGCGTGCCGCTTGCGGGATGCGACGTGGGGGCGGGGGCGCTTGCCGATGCCTCCTGCCGCACGGACGGGGAGTATCTTGTGAGCCGTGCGCATATGCCCGAAGGCGCATTCGACGGGGCGACGAAGGGGCATACGGAAAGGAGCATGCTATGAAAGAGAGCAGAGAGAGCTTGGAACTCGATAAAATATTGAGTGCGGCTGCCGCTTACGCCGTGCTCGAGGGGGGAAAGGAGCGGCTTGCCCGCTTTGAACCCACTTCGGACATCGCGGAGGCGCGGCGGCTTTTGGACCTTACCGAAGAGGCGGACCTTCTCCTTTTGACGCTGGGAGCGGGGCGCGTTCTGTATTACCCGCCGCAGGGGGACGCTTTGGAACGCGCCGAAAAAGGGGCGACGCTTTCGTGCACCGAACTTTTGTCGGCGGCGGCGCTGCTGCGTTCGGCGCGCGCGTGCTATTCCTCCGTGCGCTCCTTTGCAGACGAGCGCATCGTGCGGCTCAAGGAGCTGACGGAATATCTCATCTTCGACCGCGCCCTCGAAGAGGACATCACGGAGAAGATCATCGGGGAGAACGAACTTCACGACCGCGCCAGCGAAAAACTGTTTGCGATCCGCCGCGAGATCAGGCTCCTCAACGAGCGCATCCGTGCAAGATTGCAGGAATATCTGGCGGGCGGAGAGCGCAAGTATCTGCAGGACGAGCTCATCACCATGCGCGGCGAGAGGTACGTCCTGCCCGTCAAGGTGGAATACAAGCGCGCCGTGCGCGGGCTCATCCACGACCGCTCGCAGAGCGGGCAGACGGTGTTCATCGAGCCCGAAGAAGTGCTCGAAATGAACAATGAATTAAGGACGCTGCACCTCGACGAGGAGCAGGAGATCGCGCGCATCTTAGCCGAACTTTCCCACCGCGTCGGGGCGCACCGCGAGGCGCTGGAGCGGGATACGGACATCCTTTCGGAAGTGGACAGCTTCTACGCCCGCGCCGAATACGGGCACCGCTTGAAGTGCGTGCGGCCCGTCCTCAACGGGAAGGGCGCCGTGCATATCGTCAAAGGGCGGCATCCTCTGCTCGATCCAAAGCGCGCCGTGCCCGTCTCCGTCTCGGTGGGGGAGGACTACCGCTTCCTCCTCATCAGCGGCGCGAACACGGGCGGCAAGACGGTGACGCTCAAAATGTGCGGGCTCTTTTGCCTGATGGCGGCGTGCGGGCTCTTTGTGCCTGCCGCAGAAGGAACGAGCCTGCCCGTCTTCGACCAAGTCTTCTGCGACGTGGGCGACAGCCAGTCCATCGAAGAGAACCTTTCGACGTTTTCCTCGCACGTCGTCAGCCTCAAATACATTTTGGAACACGCGGGGGAAAAGAGCTTCGTGCTCATCGACGAGCCGGGCGGCGGCACCGACCCCGAGGAAGGGCAGGCGCTCGCCCGCGCCGTTTTGAAAACGCTTCTATCCCGCGGCACGCGCGGCATCGTCACCACCCATTATTCGGCGCTCAAGGAGTACGCGTTCTCGGCAGAAGGCGCCGAAAACGGCTGCATGGAGTTTGACAGCGAGAGCTTAAAGCCCCTCTTCCGCCTCAAGATCGGCATGCCGGGCGCTTCCAACGCCCTCTTCATCTGCTCGAAATTGGGACTTCCCGAAGAGGTCATTTTAGAGGCGCGCTCGCACCTTTCTTTGGGGGCGCAGGCGTTCGATCACACCGTGCGCGCCGCCGAGGAGAGCCGCATCAAGGCGGACGCCGCGCGCGAAGAAGCGGAAGCCATCCGCAAAGAGTGGCAGGAAAAGCTCACTTCCCTCGAAAAGGAAGAGGCGGCGTTCAAAAAGGAGCGGGAAAAGTTCTTGCTCACTTCCCGCGCCGAGGCGCGAAGGGTCATCTTGAGCCGCACGGCGGAAGCGGAAGAGCTCGTCGCCGAGATCGAGGAGATCTTCAAAAAGGAACAGCTCTCGGAAGCCGACCTCATCCGCGCGCGCACCCTCCGCAACAGGATGGAGAGCGCCCTCCCCGCCGAGGAAGAGGAAAAAGTGCGGCTCGAGCCCGCCGATCCCAAGACGCTCAAAGCGGGGGATAAGGTGTTCTTGCAGAGCCTGAACGCGGAGGGCACAGTGCTCTCCGTCAATCAAAGCAAGGGCGAGGCGCAGGTGCAAAGCGGCTTCATGCAGGTGCGCTGCAAGATAAAGGAGCTCTTTTATGCGCGGAAGAAGGAAGAAAAGAAGGAGCGCGTCGAGGTCATCCGAAACTTACAGGAGCGCCCCGTCGTGCCGAGGGAAGTCAACCTCATCGGGCTCTCCGCTTCGGAAGCGTTGCAGGAACTCGACGACTTTCTGGACAGCGCCGTCCTCAATAACTTCGACGAAGTGCGCATCGTCCACGGCATGGGCACGGGGAAGCTCCGCGCCGCCGTGCAGAACGCATTGAGAAAGGATAAACGCATCAAGGAATTCCGCCTCGGCAAGTACGGCGAGGGGGAGAGCGGCGTCACCATCGCAAAGCTCAATTGAGGAACTGCGGCATGGGAGCGGCGGCGTAAACACCGGGCGGCGCGGGCGGGCGCAAAGGGCATAACCGCTTTTGCCGCGCGCATACAATAGGAGCGTGAAAAAGCTCTCTCCGCGCGCCCTGACGGCGCTGTGCAACCTGGCGCTCGCTTTCATCGTGCTCGTCATCGGGGCGGTCTGTTTTCTGCCTTCCTCCGCCGCCGTCTCCGCGCCCGCGGGCAAGGTGTACGACCGCGGCACCAAGTCCGCCGTCTCCCTCACGATCAACGTCTATTGGGGGACGGACATCGTCGAAAAAATGCTCGATCTCTTTCGGGAGAGAGGGGTGCGCGTCACCTTCTTTGTGGGCGGCTGCTGGGCGGACGACAACGTGCCGACGGTAAAACGCATGGCGGAGGAGGGGCACGAGGTGGGCTCGCACGGGTACTTTCACCGCGAGCACGACAAGCTCTCTTTCAGCGAGAACGTGGAGGAGATCGGAACGAGCGTCGAATTTTTGTCGCTCGTGACGGGGAAGCAGATTTCCCTCTTTGCGCCGCCTTCGGGGGCGTATTCGGAAGATACCCTGCGCGCCGCCGAAAGTCTGGGCCTCAAAACCGTCCTCTGGAGCCGCGATACCATCGACTGGCGGGACAAGGACGTTGCGCTCTGCTATACGCGGGCGACGAAGGATGTCAAGGGCGGGGAGCTCATCCTGATGCACCCCATGGAGCACACCTTAAAGGCGCTCCCGAAAATGCTGCAGTACTACGAAGAACAGGGGCTTGCGGTCATCCCCGCGGGGGAGAACATCGGCTGAGCCCTGCGCCGTATGGCGGATAAAACTCACCAAGGAGAAGGATACTGAACGATATGGTAACGACAAAGACACTTTCAAACGGCGTGCGCGTCATCACCAAGCGCATGGAGGGGCTGCTGTCCGTCACGATGGGCGTGCTCGTGGGTACGGGCGCCGCCTTCGAACGGGACGAGGAGGACGGCATCTCCCACTTCATCGAACATATGCAGTTCAAGGGCACGGAAAAATTCACCGCCTTTGAACTTTCCGACGCCTTCGATGCGATCGGCGCGCAGGTGAACGCCTTCACGGGGAAAGACCTCACCTGCTACTACGCAAAGTCGACGAGCGATCACGCAAAAGAGGCGTTTTCCCTCCTTTCCGAGCTCTTTCTGCGCTCCACCTTCCCCGAAGACGAGATGGCGCGTGAGAAGGGCGTCGTGATCGAAGAGATCGGCATGGACGAAGATTCGCCCGAAGACTTGTGCCTCGATCTTCTCTCGCGGGCGGCGTTCGGGAACGACAACTACGGGCGCAACATCTTAGGCCCGCGGGAAAACGTGGAGGGCTTCACGAGGGAGCAGCTCTTTGCCTATAAAAAGGAGCGCTACTGCCCCGAAAACATCGTCATCTCCTTTGCGGGCAACATCGAGCCCGCCTTTGCCGAGGAATTGGCGGAACGGGAGTTCGGCGCGCTTGCGGGCGAGAAGTTTGTAGAGCGCGAAAAGCGCATCGTCCGCCGCACGGAGAGCATCTTCCGCAAAAAGTCCATCGAGCAGGCGCACTTTGCCTTCGGCTTCCCCACCGTTTCGCGCGACAGCGAGGACCTTTCCGCCGTGCAGGTGATGAACGCCATTTTGGGCGGCGGGATGAGCTCGCGCCTCTTTAAGAGGGTGCGCGAAGAGCTGGGGCTTGCCTATTCCGTCTATTCCTACACCGCTCACTACAAGGAGACGGGCATGCTCACCGTGTATGCGGGCGTCAACCCCAAGAAGGCGGAGGACGCCGCAAAGGCGGTTTCCGCCGTCCTTGCCGAGTTCAAAGAGAAGGGCGTCACCGAGGAAGAATTTCTGCGCGGGCGCGAGACGCTCAAAGCGAGCAATATCTTCTCGCAGGAGAACACCTCGTCGCAGATGCTCGTCTACGGCAAGCAGCTTCTTTATAAGAACGAAGTTTATGACTTCGAACAGCGCATGGCGGAAATTTCCGCGCTCACCCGCGAGGACATCCTGCGCGTCATTGCGGAAAATCTCGATTTCTCCGCCGCCGCTTCGGCGTGCGTGGGCAACCTCAAAGCCCCTCTTACCCTGTGAAAGCCGCCTTTTGCGAGGGCTTTGCGCCCGCCTTCGACGAAAACAGCCGCGTGCTCATTCTGGGGAGCTTCCCCTCCGTCAAGAGCCGCGAGACGGGCTTTTACTACGGCAACCCGCAGAATAAGTTCTGGCGCACGCTCGGGGCGTTCTTTCACGAGGAGCCGCCGAAGGATCCCGAGGGCAGGCGGGCGTATGTCTTAAAGCACGGCGCGGCGCTGTGGGACGTCGTTTTGAGCTGCACCATCGAGGGCTCATCCGACGCTTCCATCCGCGGCGAAACGGTCGCAGACGTCGCTTCGCTCGTGAAGGGGAGCAACATCCGCCGCATCCTCTGCAACGGCACGACGGCGTATCATTTGTTTCAAAGGCACTTCCCCGAACTTGTGCCCATCGCCAAAAAGCTCCCTTCGACTTCGCCCGCCAACCCGCGCTTTTGCGTGGAGCCGTGGTTCGAGGCGCTTTCCGAAGGGTTTTCGGGGGCGGGCGGTGAAGAAGCCCGCTCGGGCGCGGAGGAGAAGGTATGACGTACGAGGAAGTGCTCTCCCGCCTCTTTTCGGAGCGCGACGAGGGGTACCGGGAATTTTATAAAAAGCTCTTGAAGAACGAGAACATCGAGGTCATCGGCGTGAGGATGCCCGTTTTGAGGCGGCTGGCGCGCGCGTGGAAGGGGGAGACGGAACGCTTTCTCGCCTTCCCCGACGAGTATTACGAGGTGACGTTTTTGAAGTTTTCCCTCTATGCGCTCTTGCCCTTTGAGCGGTTTTGCGAGGGGCTTCCGAACATGGTGGGGCTTCTCGATAATTGGGCGACGGTGGACGGCTTCCATGCCCCCTGCATCGCAACGCACAAAGAGGAGTTTCTGCCCTACATCCGCGCCTTTTCGCGCGACGGCAGGGAGTTCGTGGAGCGCTATGCCCTCGTCTCGCTCCTTCACGATTATGTGGAAGAGAAGTATCTGCCCGAAATTTTCGCGGCGCTCGAAGAAGCGGACGGGAGCCGCTATTATACGGGCATGGGCGCGGCGTGGCTGATGGCGGAAGTGCTTGTAAAGCGTTACGAAGAAGGGCTTGCCTACCTCAAAGAGGGGCGGCTCATCCTCTTTGTGCACAACATGGCGATCAGAAAGGCGTGCGAGAGCTTCCGCCTCACGAAAGAGCAGAAAGAGGAGCTCAAATCGTTCAAAAAAGCAACGAATGGGGGCAAAATTCCCGAAAAGGGTTGACAAACTCACATACTTGTTGTATGATAGTCACACAAAGTTATGACAGGCCGCCGCGTGCGGCGACTTACGGAGGATATGACAATGTTAGAGAAAGTTTGCAATATGCTCGGCGAGCAGCTGGGGATCCCTGCGGAGAGCATCCGCCCCGAGCAGGAGGTCGTCAAAGATCTCGGCGCCGATTCCCTCGACGTCGTGGAGCTCATGATGGCGCTCGAAGACGAGTACGGCATCACCCTTCCCGAGACCGATGTCGAAAACATTAAGACGGTGCAGGATATCGTCGATATGATGAACAAGCTCCAGAAGTAAAGGATGAGGACGCGGCGTTCGGTCGCGTCCTTTCTTTTTTGCCCCGCAGGCGGAGAAATTTCGCGGCGGGGCTTTTCTTTTGGCGGCGGTTATGGTATAATGGGAAAAATCGCACCAAACGCCGCCTTAGGCTGCGGCGGGAACTACGCAAGGAGGACGAAGGATGAAGATCGAAAAGACGGTGGACGGCACGGCGGCGATGCTCTCGCTCTCGGGGAGCCTCGACGCGATGACGGCAGAAGAGCTCGGGGCGGCGGTTTCTGCGCTGGGGGAGGTCACCGACCTTGTTCTGGACCTTCAGAAGCTCGAATACGTCTCCTCGGCGGGGCTGAGGCAGTTTGCGCTCGCCCAAAAGCGCATGGCGGCAAAGGGGGGCAGCTTTTCCCTCGTCCGCGTGCCCGAATTCGTCAAAGAAGTCCTTGCGATGACCGGGCTTGTCAACCATCTGGAGGTGCTCGGATGAACGCGAAGAAGCTCACCTTCCCCAAGATCTTAACGCTGCTGCTTGTCGGCTTTCTGGTCGTCGGCGCCATCTACGGCGTCGTGCGCTATCTCGTCCTCCTGCCCGAGGGCGCGGGCAACGACGTTGCGACGCTCCGCCGCGTCTTGTGGGAGGTCATCCCCGCGCTTGTCGTGCTCCTCGTCATGTACGGCGTGGCGCTCACCCTGTATTTCAACCGCATCCGCTCCTCCATCACCCGTGCGGCGCGCTCCATCGAACGGGCTGCGACGGAGGCAAAGAACCCTCAGATCGGCGGCGAATGGGCGCCCGTCGACAGCGCCGTCGAAAAACTTGCAAAGACGGTCAATGAGTCGGTGAAGAGCCGCGAGAACGCCATCGCCCTCGACGCGCGCAGGAAGGCGGAGGAGGGCATCGCCCGCGATATGGAAGCCGCCCTTGCGGCGACGTCGCTCCCCTGCGTGGAGCTCGATTTCAGCGGCGCGGGCGGGGTGGAGCGCTCTTCCCTCATCGCCGCGGACCTTTTCGACGGCTTCTATCTGGGCCGCCGCACCCTCTGCTTCATGACGGCGGATATCTGGGGCACGGGCTTTGCCGCGGCGCGTTTTGCCGCCCGCGTCAAAGAACTCTTCCGCGACGCCGCGCACAGCTCGGATACGCTGGGGGATGCCGTTCTGCGCCTCAACCGCGCGCTTTTGAATAACAACCCCGATTCGCTGGCGCTGACAGGCTTTTTCGCCGTCTTCATGCCGGGCACGGGGGAGCTGCGCTATGTGAACGCGGGCGCGCATCCGCCCGTCCTCGTGGGCAAGGAGCGCACCTTTCTCCGCGTGCAGCCCGGCTGCCCGCTCGGGCTTTACGAAGCGCCCGAACTCACCGAAGAATACCTCATCTTCAAGCCCGGCCGCTGCCTCGTCACCTATACGAACGGTGCGGTGGAAGCGCGGAATGCAAAGGGCGAAGCGTTCGGCTACGACCGCCTCTTCGACGCCGTGAAGGAGGGCTGGGAACGCTCTCTGGGCGCGGAACGCATCGTCTCCGCCGTCACCGAGGCGGTCAAGGGCTTTGCGGGCGCGCAGCTTTCCGACGACGTTTGCGTCTATGCCCTCTATTATCCCAACGGCATCCAGGCGGAGCTCAGCCCCAAGACGAGCGAGCTCGAACGCCTGCGCGATACCATCCTCGACTGGCTCAAAGACGACCCCAGGAAGAACAAGATCTTTTTGGCGTGCGAGGAGATCTTCACCAACATCGTCAACCATTCGGGGGCGAGCTCCATCCACCTCAACTGCCAGGTGGAGGGCAACAGCTTCGTCGTGCGCTTCACGGACGACGGCGAACCCTTCAATCCCCTGCAGGTGCGCCCCGAGGGGGGATATTATTCGAGCAATTATGCCGAGGGCGGCATGGGCATGGCGATCATCCGTCAGATCGCGGGCGAAATTTTCTACCGCACGCAGGAGAACCGCAATGTGCTCACCATCCGCTTCCCCGTCATCAAGGTGAACTGAATTGACGAACGTGTTTTACATGGATACCGCTCTCCTGCCCGACCCGCGGGAGGGCGGTCTTTCTTCCGAACTGCCCAAGGCGCGGCTTGAAAAGGCGGTGCGGCTATTGTCTCCCGGAAAGCGCAAGGAGAGCGCGGGGGCGGGGCTGCTGCTTGCCCGCATCCTGCCCCGCTTTTTGGCAAGCGCCGAGGAAGTTTTTGCGGATGAACGGGGGAAGCTCTTGCATCCGCGCCTCTATCTGAGCCTTGCGCACGGCGGGGGGATGGCGGTGCTCGCGGTGGGGGAGCGCCCCGTCGGCTGCGACGTCGAAAAGCTCTCCCGCGTGCGCGAAGGAGTTTTAAGGCGCTTTTTGAAGGAAGAGCGCGCGTTCGTTCGGGAGGCGGCGGGGGAAAGGGCGCGCGAGGGGGCGTTTTACCGCATCTGGACGGGCAAAGAGAGCTATCTCAAAAGGACGGGCGAGGGGCTTTCGGCGTGGAAGGAGGTGCGCGTTCTGCCCGAGGGGCTTATCTGGCGCGCGGGGAAAGAGCAGCCCTGCCGTATTGTATGGAAGGAGGCGGGGGAGCATCTGCTTGCCCTCTGCCATGAGGAGGAAGCAGCCTCTTGGGAGGAGGTGTTTTTCTGAGGGAAATATTTCTTGGCGGAAATTTGCCTTCAAGGGTTGCAATGCGGGGCATCTTTTGCTATAATATAGATGACACCTGCGGTGTACGGAAGCCGGTAAATGCGTGATCCACATTTTTTATTCGGGAGCGCTTGTCGGCGCGGCTATGCAAGGTCTGTTGCTACGGAAAGTCAGATGCCGTGCCGCCGCGCACCCACCTGCGAGAAGCGGGTCTACCTTCATCGGTTTGCGGCACAGGCGGATGTCATTTTATTTCGGAAAAAAATTTTGCTCACCATGCGCAAAAACGGTTGCAAGATGGGCGAGAATATGCTATAATCACCAAGTAATCGCGGTTTGAGCGGGAAATTTGCCCGGCGCGGCGGTTCGGAACGCAATACAAGTTCATATGGCCTTGTGGTCAAGCGGTTAAGACGGCGCCCTCTCACGGCGCAATCCCGGGTTCGATTCCCGGCAAGGTCACCAAACAAGTTAAAGGCGAACCCGTTTCCATTAGGAGACGGATTCGCCTTTAAGGTTTATTTTGTTGAGCTACATTAACAGAAGGTAAAACCAAAATACATTGGAGAATCCAAATGCAAAGCTTGTTCGAATATTTGGAAAGTATATATAAGCAGTTGCCCTCCCTAGTGCAATTAGATTTGAAAAGCTTTGAAATTATCAGTAGTAGTAAATTTAAGGACCTGATAGATGACGATAAAAAATGTATAGAGCTTATTTCATCCGTTTTGGAATTTTCTACAGAAGCCATTTTTATGAATCGTCATCGAGCAAGTCACATTATCGTTACTTGGGTGCTTGGTGTTGGCCTTAGTAATTTTGTAAAAAATGGTAAAGTTTTAACGGGTTTTTTTAATTTAAATGAAACAAGGCTATGGCTTCAAACAGCAATAGTTCATGATTATGGATATTTTTGTCGAGAGATCAAAAGTATGTTGCCCCTTGAAACCATAACAAAGGATTATGATTTGTTGACAGATACATATTATGTTGATGAATTAAGATGTTTAAACGGTTTGTCCATTCATCCGGAGTTTAGGTGCTTTTTTTCATATGATTATAATGAGATCAAAAATTACTATCTTTATATTCAATCATGGCATAGAGACATGATGAAAAATAGCATATCCGATAACAAAAGCATGTTTGATGACGTTTCTGACCACGGTATCGTTGGCGGGTGTAAAGCATTCAGCAGATATTGTAAACACATTACTTCATTGAAAAATGATCACCATTATGGATCAAGTGACGTTATAACAAAAATACAAAAAATATCTTGCATTATTGCTGCATCTCATAATATATTCAAGTCAAATACTAAAGAAAAGGATGAGAAATATATTGAGGCCAGACTTGAAAATCTAACAAGCACATCTCCAGTAAGGATAACAAAAGCAAATTTTTTACTGTTGCTGTTATCTTTAGTAGATACGATTGAATGTACAAAACGATTTTCAAAAAAAGAAAACCCGAACGAATACTTAGTACAGAGCACTGTTTTAAGCCGTGTGGATATCAATGTTAAGGAAAATGAAATACAGGTTGATTTTGATCGTTTGGATAGGTTTATTTTGAATGAAAGGAAGAGCGCCTCGATGAGTAAAAAGCTGGAGCGGCATATCGAAGCAATAGTAGGACTAGAGGATTGGACAGATTTTCACGCGACCAGGAGTGTAACAAGTAAAAAAGCTGTTATAGTTTCGTTTAAATAAATATAAATAGCGGCGGGCTGCGTATGAAGCACCCGCCGCTGCCGTTGATCAAGGTTTATGAATTTCGGCGCAACCTGATGATCTGATAAATAGACTTATATTCCGCAGCGCATTCAAGCGGCGGCCCCTTACCGTATTTTTTTCACGGTCATCCGAATCGGATATTCTTACTTGCGATTTGGCTGTAAAGCGCGTTCTGCCTGCCACTTTTCAAACTCCCGTTGGTTTTCCTCGTCCGCCATATAGGCGCGGATCGCGGGCAGCAGAAGCCGCGCGAGCGAGTCAAGCTCGCAGTTTGAAGTGCCTGTCGTTTTGTTTCTTCTCGCCATTCCCCGTTGTTATGTAATTTGCTCGATCGCTTTTCTCCTTGTATTCGGTTATTCAGTTTTACTTTCCGCCGCGGTCGTTACTATTTGCTTTGAACGGCGGGGCGGAGTTCTTTGCGCGTGACTTATTTAGCAAAGCGTCGAACTCGTCGGGATAGGCGGCGAGCATATCGCTCACCATCCCGAACGCTTGCTCCTTGCCTTTGGCGCGCCGTTCTGCTTTCTGCAACTGCTCGAAGAGGTCGCTGCGGTCACGGTCGGCAATAGCCTTCGATTGCCGCAGGGCGGCGTTCTCCGTGCGGAGAGCGGAAAGTTCTTCCTCGGCTTGCCGTTTTCGCTTCGGCGTGGGCTTGCAGCGCTCCGCCTCGATGCTCTGCACGATGCCGTCCAGATATTCCTGCGCTTGTCGCTTGGCTTTTGTTGCCGTCTGTTCCGCGCTTGCTACAATGCCATCCGCATGGATTTGAGCAATTTTCACTTTTCGCTCCGCATTGTGATCTGCTTCGGCAATAAAGTTTTTTGCCTGCCTGCGCGCCTGCTCGACGATCTTCTTTGCCTTGAACTCCGCTGTATCAAGATGTTTTGCTTGACTTCCTTCTTTGCCGCGCTGCAAATTCCATTTCGCGCCGACTTCTCGATGCAGGCCTGTCTGCAATGCGGTAAGCGCCTTCCTGTCAAACAGCTTCTTCGCGCACAGTCTGCCGTCCGCAATGGGAATTAAATTCAGGTGCAGGTGCGGCGTGGTTTCGTCCGTATGGACAACGGCAGAAATGATATTGCCCTCGCCGTAGTGCTCCGAAAAGAAGCGGGTGCATTTGGCAAAGAACTTCTCTTGTTCTTGCGGCGATAGATTTTTGAAGAACGCGCCGTCCGAGCCCACAACGAAGGAGCACATCAGAACGGCATCCTTGCGCACTTTGGTCGGAAGGTCAAGAGCCTCGATCTTATCGTTGATGAACTGCGTGTAGCTGCGCTGACGCTTGACAATGTGGTAGTTGCCGCTCGTGCGCGTGACGTCTATCTGCGGATTGCCTGCCCGATAGGTTTCGTCGCGTTCGTTCTCTTGTTCGATAGGCGCAATGTTCGTCTTGTGATACTTTTTCATGTGACAAACCATGTAACTTATAAGTTTTCCCTCCCGTTACTTCTTGATAAAAAGCCTCGCAGAGCCCACTAAACTTCGGAACGAAGTATAGTGGGCTATACTTCTTCGGCGAACTCAAAAGCTCGACCGTGTTTTGCTTGCCGCTTTACGGCGGTTACTTTACCTTTCTACGGCGGTCTGATCGTCGTTTGCTTTCTCATAACTTTCCTCCCAAAATTGTATTTTTCTATCCTTATCCCACACCGAAAGGGCGTGGTCGATAGCCTAAAAAAGGACGCAAAAAAGCCGCTGACTGCTCTTTCCTCGTCACCGACTTTGACCT
>ERZ1643249.1106-NODE-1106-length-27836-cov-6.868219_pt1 | contig 27836 bp, 25 predicted proteins | sample MGYA00579263_ERZ1643249 | MGnify/ENA primary metagenome ERZ1643249 (study PRJEB29033, sample SAMEA4952264) | chicken gut metagenome | biome: Broiler Chicken; feature: Gastrointestinal Tract; material: Caecum | place: Ireland | collected 2018 | study: Broiler...
GGTGCATCAGCCGCCAGCTGTGGTGGGGCCACCAGATCCCCGCCTGGTACTGCGCCGACTGCGGCGAGACCATCGTGGCCAAAGAGGCTCCCAAAACCTGCCCCCGCTGCGGCGGCGCCAGCCTGGCCCAGGACCCGGACACGCTGGACACCTGGTTCTCCAGCGCGCTGTGGCCCTTCTCCACGCTGGGCTGGCCCAACGAGACCGAGGACTACGACTATTTCTACCCCACCAGCACGCTGGTCACCGGCTACGACATCATCGGCTTCTGGGTGTCCCGCATGATCTTCTCCGGCCTGGCCTACACCGGCAAGGCGCCCTTTGACACCGTGCTGATCCACGGCATCGTCCGCGACAGCCAGGGCCGCAAAATGTCCAAGAGCCTGGGCAACGGCATCGACCCGCTGGAGGTCATCGACCAGTACGGCGCCGACGCCCTGCGCATGATGCTGGTGGTGGGCTCCACCGCCGGCAACGACATGCGCTACAGCGAGGAGCGGGTCAAGGCCTGCCGCAACTTTGCCAACAAGCTGTGGAACGCCAGCCGCTTTGTGCAGATGAACCTGCCGGAGGACTTCCAGCCCGGCCTGCCGGATGAAAGCCTGCTGGACATGAGCGACAAGTGGGTGCTTTCGCAGCTGAACGCCACCGCCCGCGACGCCACCGCCAACCTGGACAAGTACGAGATGGGCCTGGCCGCCGACAAGATCGAGCATTTTATCTGGGAGGTCTACTGCGACTGGTATATCGAGATCTGCAAGGCGCGGCTCAACTCCGGCGACGCGCAGCAGGCCGACACCGCCCGCAAGGTGCTGGTGTATGTGCTGAGCCAGGCGCTCAAGCTGCTGCATCCCTTCATGCCCTTTGTCACCGAGGCCATCTACCAGAGCCTGCCCGGCAGCGCCGAGACCATCATGGACCAGGCCTGGCCGGTGTTTGACGCCGCCCACGACTGGCCGGAGGAGGAAGCCGACTTCAACAAGCTGATGGACTACATCAAGGCGGTGCGCGCGGTGCGCAACGACATGAACGTCCACCCGGCCAAAAAGACCAGCATGGTCATTGAGACGGCGGACGAAAACGCCTTCCGCAAGGGCGAGGCCTACCTGGCCCGGTTCGCCTTTGCCACCGACGTGACGCTGACCGCCCGTTACGACGGCGATACCGCCGGCATGGTGCAGGTCAACACCCCCGCCGCCCGCGGTTTTATCCCCATGATGGAGCTGATCGACCGCGAGAAGGAGCTGGCCCGCCTGAACCGCGAGCTGGCCAAGGCAGAGAAAGAGCTGGCCACCTTCGAGAACCAGCTGGCCAACCCCAAGTTTGTGGAAAAGGCCCCCGCCAAGCTGGTGGAGGACGTGCGCGCCAAGCAGGCCGCCGCCAGGGACAAGCTGGCCAACATCCGCCAGTCCATCCAGGCGCTGGGCTGATCGGCCTGAAAAGCCGCCCGGCGGCGTAAAAAAGAAAGAAGGCCGGCACGGCAGGGCGCTGTGCCGGCCTTGTTGCGCCCTGTTCCCGTCTTGCCATCCCGCCGGCCCGATGCTATAATGTCGGTACAGCGCGGGCGGCTTTGCGGCAGGGCCTGCGCTGTGCGATATCTGTGTCTGCCATACAGTAGAGGGAAAGATGCGCGGCTTGCCTGCGGCATCCGCGCAGAAAGGAAAAACAAAGTATCATGTCCAACGAAACCGAAAAGACCAGCCCCTGGCTGATCGCGTTCCGGGTGATCTTTACCATCGCCGTGGCGGGGTGCATCCTGTTCATCTTCAGCAACTCGCTGGAGATCGGGCCGGAATCCTCCGCCCGCAGCCAGGCGGTCATGCGCTATATGAACGCCATCCTGGACCGCATCGGCCTGGGCCCTGTGTCCGAGCACACCATCCGCAAGCTGGCCCATTTTGCCGAGTACTGCCTGGAGGGCCTGCTGCTCACGCTCTGCCTGCGGGTCTATACCCGGCGGTTTGTGCGGCACATCAGCTGGCCGCTTTTGGGCGGCCTGCTCACCGCCGTCACCGACGAGACCATCCAGCGGTATGTGGCCGGGCGCTCGTCCCAGGTCACCGACGTCTGGATCGACTTTGCCGGCGTGGTGGCCGGCATGCTGGTGTCGCTGGTGCTTTTGCTGATCGTCCGCGCCGTCACCTCCTTCTATTCCATCAAGAAGGAGAACCGCCGCCTGCGCCAGGAGCGGGACGAGCTGCGCCGCCGGCAGGCACGCATCCGCCGCCAGCCCGCCGGGCACGACGCCCCGGATGCCGCCGGCGCCGAAACCGACTATGAACTTGAAGAAGGGGAGGAATACCAATGACCCCGCAACAGGCAATCGACGCCCTGCACGCGCTGCCCCGCGGCGGGCACGGCACGCTGGACCGCATGCGCGCTTTGATGAACGCCCTGGGCAACCCGGAAAAGGACCTGAAATGCGTGCAGATCGCCGGCACCAACGGCAAGGGCACGCTGGCGGTGATGACCGCCTCCATCCTGCAAAAGGCCGGCTACAAGACCGGCCTGACCATCAGCCCCTATGTCACCGATTTCCGCGAGCGGTTCGAGATCAACGGCGAGATGATCCCGCCCCAAACGCTGGCCGATTTGACCGAGCGGGTGCTGGACGCCATCGACGCCATTGTCATCGACGGGGGCGACAGCCCGCGGGAGTTTGAGGCGGTCACCGCGGTGGCGCTGCTGTGGTTTGCCCAGTCGGCCTGCGACATTGTGGTGCTGGAGACCGGCATGGGCGGCCTGTACGACGCCACCAACATCGTGCCCCGCACGCTGGTGGCGGCCATCACCCGCATCGGCATGGACCACATGGAATTTTTGGGCGATACCCTGGCGGACATCGCCGCCGAAAAAGCCGGCATCATCAAGGAAGGCTGCACCGTCGTCTGCTACCCCGACCAGCCGCAGGAGGCCATGGGGCCCATCCTGACCGCCGCGGCCAACGCCCATGCCGCCATCGTCACGCCGGAGACCGACGACCTGGTCCGCCGCAAGTGCCGCCCGCTGGAAAACTACATCGACTACGGCGGCTACCAGGTCATGCTCAAAATGCCCGGCCGCCACCAGGGCTGGCACGCCGCCATGGCGGTGGAGATCGCCCTGACCCTGTGGCGGGAGCACGGCTTTGCCATCTCGGACGAGGCCATCCTGGAAGGATTGGCCACCGCCCGGATGCCCGCCCGGCTGGAAGTGCTGCGCCGCCATCCGCTGCTTTTGCTGGACGGCTGCCACAACCCGGACGGCGCCGCCGGCCTGGCCCAGACGCTGGCCGACGCCGGCTACGAGGGGAACCTGGTGGGGGTCATCGGCATGGTGGCGGACAAGGACATCGACGGCTTTTTGGCCAAGCTGGAACCCTGCTTTGAAAAAGTGTTCACCACCGCGCCCTCCACGCCGCGGGCGCTGCCTGCGGAGGAATTGCGGAAAAAGGCCCGCTTCCATTTTGACGCCGAGGCGGGCGGCCCGGTGGCACAGGCCATCCGCAAGGCGGTGGACTACGCCGACGACCACAACCTGCCCGGCGTGGTGGTGTGCGGCAGCCTGTATCTGGCCGCCGACGCCCGCCCGCTGCTGCTGAAAGAGGCGGAAAACTGACCGCCGCACCCCCAAAAAGATAAAACGAAAGCCCTGCTGCGGCAAGCAGCAGGGCTTTCACTGTGCAGAAGGGCGAAAAGCGGCCGGGTTCAGGCTTCCCGCTCAAACACCAGGTCTGCTTTGCGCGGGCAGCCGTTGGCGCTGACCTCGGTGGGGATCAGCCCCACATAGCGCCAGCCCCCGGCGGCCCGGCGGGCGATGATCTCCCGGTGCTCCTCCGCCACGGCCAGCACGGCGGCGCGGGCATTGTACGGGACGGGTTCGTACGCGTATTCATAGTGTTTCATGGGCAGACGCCTCCTTTTGGCGTTTTGGGCGGCCTGGCGGCCGCCCGAAGAGCGGCGCGGTCAATACTCCTTTTTCCGGTAGATCGCGGTGCTTACGCCCCAGCTGGCCAGGAACAGCACCAAGCTGACCCCGGCCAGCGCGGCGGATGCCAGCAGGGAAAGCACTTCGTCGGAAAGGCCGCTGGCATCCGCCGCGGCGTTCAGGCCGTCAAGCGCGCCGTCCGGCAGGCGGGTGAACACCAGCATGACCAGGCAGAAGATGCCCGCCAGCACCAGCAGGACGGCGGTGCGCGCCCGGTCGCAGCCGAACTTGTAGCTCAGCGGTACGCTCAGGGAAAAATAAAACGTCGAGGTGGTAGCCGCCGAGAGGATGCCCAGCAGGATCTCGGCCGAATCGCCCTTGCTGGCCACGGGCGAGAGCACAAACGCCGCGGCGGCCAGCAGGCACCCGGCCAGGATGGCGCTGCCGCCCAAAATATACTTGCTGCCCACCAGCGCCGCCGGCCGCACCGGCAGCGTGTGGCCGTACATGTCCCAGTGGCTGTACTCGTCGAAGCTGATGGCGCTTTGCACGTACATGCCCAGCACAAACACCAGCGCATAGAGCATGAACGGCATATCGAACAAAACGGCCCAGACGATGTACAGCACAAACACCACCAGAAAGTTTTTCTTGTACCGGGATGTCAGGGTACACAGGTCTTTGTAAAGCAAACCTTTCATGGAATGTTCCCTCCTTGTCAGGCGGTTTCCCTCTGTCAAAACTCTTTTTTCTTGTAGATCGCGGTGCTCAGCGCCCAGCTGGCGGCGTACAGCGCCGCACTGGCAAGCAGCATGACCAGGATCGTCCACTGGATGCGCCCGCCTTCCTGGATCGCAACGGTCAGGTTGCCGTACCAGACCTCTGTGCCGGGGGCCAGCCCGGCCGCCAGGTCCTGGGCCGCGCCCATCGGGCCGCGCAGGCCGAGAAAGCGCCCCAGGCTTTCCTGCATCCCCTGGGGCAGGGCAAATGCCGCGGCGGCCAGGCCGCCCACCAGCATAAAAATGGCAAGGATCACCGCTGTGCGCGCCCGGTCGCTGCCAAACTTGTAGCCCAGCGGCATGCTGAGCGAAAAGTAAAAGCAGGTCAGGCAGGCCGCCGCCAGCAGCCCCAGCAGGACCTCTTCCGGCGAGCCCTTCGTCTCGCTGGGATCAAACACGAACGCCAGAAAGGCGATCAGGCAGCCGGCCAGGATGGCGCATCCGCCCAGGATGAACTTGCTGCCCACCATGGCGGCGGGGGACACCGGCAGCGTGCGGCCGTAGACGTCCCAGCGGCTCTGCTCGTCAAAGCTGAGAGAAGTCTGCACATACAGCCCCAGCACAAACACCAGCGCATACAGCATAAACGACAGATCCAAAAGGATCGCCATGCCCAGGTACAGCACAAGCAGCAGGATAAAGTTATTCTTGTACCGGGCCGTCATGGTGCATAGGTCCTTGTAAAGCAGGCCTTTCATTGCTTTTCCCTCCCGGAATAAAACCGCATGATGTCGTCGATGCCGGCGTGGTCCAGCACCGCGCCGGGCAGCAGGCGGGATACCTGCGCGCGGTCTTTTACCAGCGTTTCGCAGCCAAAATCGGTGCGGCGGGTGTGGATGATGCAGCGTTCCGGCAAAGCGGCCAGCTGCTCCTGCCGGCAGCGCAGGATGCCGTACTCGGCCAGCAGGGCGTCCTTGTCCTCCTGGAACAGCAGCCTGCCGCGGTGCAGGTAGGCGATGGAATCTGCTACCTGCTCCAGGTCGCTGGTGATGTGGCTGCTGATCAGGATGCTGCGGCTCTCGTCCTGGATAAAGTCCAAAAACAGGTCCAGCATCTCGCCGCGGACCACGGGGTCCAGGCCGGCGGTGGCCTCGTCCAGCACCAGCAGATGGGGATGGTGGGCCAGCGCGGTGGCCAGGCTCAGCTTCATGCGCATGCCGCGGCTGTAAGTCTTGACCGTCTTGGCGGCGTCCAGCCCAAACCGCGCCAGCAGGCCGCGGTAGGCTTCGCCGTCCCACCGGCCGCCAAAGATGCCGGCCAGGCTTTTGCCGATCTGTTTGGCGGTCATCGATTCGTAAAAGTAGGCGTCCTCAAACACCACGCCCAGGTCGGCGCGGCTGGCAAGGTCGCCGGGGGCGCCGCCCAGCAGGGTGATCTCGCCGGCGTCGGCGGGGTTGATGCCGGTCAGCAGCTTTAACAGCGTGGTTTTGCCCGCGCCGTTTTCGCCCACCAGGCCGACGATGCTGCCGGCGGGCACGGTCAAATCAACAGGGCCAAGGGTGAAACCGGGATAACGCTTCTCGACGCCGCGCAAAACGGCATTGCAGGCTGCGGTTTCCATAGTCAATCCTCCCATAATACATTCAGGGTATCCAGGACCTCGTCGTAGCTGACGCCGCCTGTTTTCGCCGCGTTGACGGCGTTCTGCAGGTGGGTCTCGACCTGCTTGAGCATCTCCTCGCGGCGCAGTTCGGGGTTCTGCGCCGCCACAAAGCTGCCCTTGCCGGGGGCGGTGACGATAAAACCGTCCGCCTCCAGGTCCTCATAAGCTCGTTTGGTGGTGATGACGCTGATGCGCAGCTCCTTGGCCAAAAGCCGGATGCTGGGCAGGGCGTCGCCCTCTTTTAATGTGCCGGACAGGATCTGCTCCTTGATCTGCCGCGTGATCTGCGCGTAGATGGGCTCCTGCCCGGTGTTGGAGATGTACAGCTCCATGGCGCTGCTCCCTTCGCTGGGTTTGGATGCCGCCGGCAAAGCCCTGCGCATTGGCCCTGCGGGCGGTATCCGGTAAGATTTGAACTGTTCATATCTTATATACACAGTATATACGGAATATACACAGCTGTCAATAGGGAAGATCCACTTTTTACAACTGGAATTTTTGGGCGGAAAAAAGGGAACCCCCTGGCTTTCGCCGATGCGAAAGCCAGGGGGCGGCCCGGCAGGAAACGATCATCTGCCGGGAAAAATTTTACCGCAGCCGGGTCAGGCGGCTGCCCTCCATGCGGCAGTGGGCGTCATACCGCCCGGCCAGCTCAGGGCTGGGGCGGTGGCTGACGTGGATCACCGCGGCGGGGCAGTCCAAAAGCAGCGTCTCGATGGCGCGGGCGGTGTCCGGGTCCTGGGCGCTGGTGGGCTCGTCCAGCAAAAGGACATCCGGCTGCCCCACCAATGCGCGGGCCAGTGCCACGCGCTGCCGTTCGCCGCCGGAAAGGTTTTGGACGCGCTCTGGCGTCATGGTCTGGCCATGGTACCGGGTCAGCAGTTCGTCCAGGCGCAGCGCCTGCACCACGCGGCGGTAGATCTCCGGGGCAATGTTCCGCCCCAGGCAGATGTTCTCCTCCAGCGTGGCGTAGAACAAAAACGGCTGCTGCGGCACCAGGCAAAGGCTCCGCCGCCAGCCCTCGGCACTGCAGGCGCGCGCCGGCATGCCGTTGTACCGCATCGCCCCGCCGCAGGGCTCGGCCCCGGCGCGGGCGATCAGGTTCAAAAGCGTTGACTTGCCGCTGCCGCTGCCGCCGGTCACCAGAAGTTTTTCCCCGGCGCCAAGCGTCAGGGAAATGTCCTGCAAAAGCTGCTCTTTGCCGGCGCGGCAGCCGACCCGGAAAAGCTCCAGCCGCTGAAAGGGCGGCAGGGGAGAGAAGGCCGGGGCGGCTTTCTGCGTCAGCTGCCGATACTTCTCTGCCAGCGGCCGTGCCTCATTGCGGCGGTGCAGCGAGACGGCCAGCACCTCCAGCGGCGCGCTCATCAGCTGGTCCAGCTGGATGGCGGCCACCAGCCCGCCTACCGGGATAACGCCGGCGGCGATCAGCCCCACCCCGGCCAGCAGGATGCCGGCCGTCTTGCCCGTCTGCAGCAGGACAGTCGCGCTTTGGGTGGTCATCTGCCAGCGGAACAGCCGCCGTTCGGCCCGGGCAGCCCGGTCGTTCTGCGCTTCCACCGTATGGATGGCATACGGCCGGCAGCCCAGCGCCTGGATCACGCCCAGGCCCTCCAGCATCGAGTGCAGCACGGTATTGTAGCCGCCCAGCGCCTGGGAATACCCGCTGCGCGCCGCGCTGCCGCGGCGGCGCAGCATGGCGGGCGCAAGCATCAGCAGCCCGCTGAATCCCAGGCTGAGGACCGCCAGCGACCAGTGCAGCGAGAACAGCGTCCCGGCTGACAGCAAGATCAGTACGCTGCACTTGACCAGGTCGATCCCGGCGGAAAAATACTGCTGCGCGACGGTGGGAATATCGTTGTTGACAAAGGAGACAAAGCCGTCGCGCTTTTGGGGCGGGACCGGGCCGCCGGACAGCAAGGCGGCCGCAGCCTCGCGGCGCATCTGCTGCTTGAGCAGCGTCAAAAAGCGGCAGCCGGCTGCCTGGTCGGCGATGGCCAGCACCGCCTGCGCCAGGCTGACGCAGGCAAAGGCCGCCAGCGCCGGCAGCCCCTGCGCGGGGGAGGCCGACAGCACGGTGTCGATCAGCCGGCCGGACAGGGTGGGCAGAACGGTGCAAACGGCACAGTAAACGGCGCCGACGGACAGCGCCACAGCAAACATGCCGCGGCACTGCCCCGGCATGATACGGATCGTTTTCACGGAAAAACCTCCTTCTCTGAACGAAAGCGAGACGATTCAGAAAAGGCTGCCGGAGGGCAGTGCGGTCCCGGAAACGGATGTGGAAAAACGGGAAAGCGCGCCTCAGGCAGCCTTCCCCATGGTCAGATAAAATACACGCTGGATACGATAGATGCGCATGACAGGGTCCTTTCTGTAAACAGGAGACGGATAAAACAGCCGGTGCGGCAAAACGGCAGGGGGCGGCGGCCGGAAAGCTCCGCGCGGCGTTTCAGCCGCGCCGCCACACCATGGTCAGCTCCGGCTGGCCGGTGTCCGGGTCGATGCCCTCGGCGGCGACGGCAAAGCCCTCCCGCCGGTAAAAGGCTGCCGCGCGGGGGTTCTGCCGGTAGACGTGCAGCGTCAGCACAGGGTGCAGCGCCTTGCACCGGTCCAGCAGCTGCCGGCCGACGCCCCGGCTGCGGGCGGGACCGTCCACAAAGATGCCGGCCAGATGATCCCCCTGCAGGCCGGCAAAGCCCTGCACGGCGCCGCCGGCCTCGTACACGTGCAGCTCGGCCTGCGGCAGCTGCCGCCGCACCTGCGGGGCATTGCCGGTCCAGTATTCGGCCGGCACAAAGCAGTGGGCCTGCAGGTTGGCGGCCAGCCAGATCTCCATGACCCGGTCCAGGTCGGCGGGGGCAAAGGGGCGCACCATGGTCATTCCTCCGCCGGGCGGCTTACCGGCACGCCGCGGTGCTCCACGCAGGTGGAAAAGACGATCTGGGTGCGGGTGCGGCCAAACTGCTGCAGCCGGTTGATAAAGTGGTCCAGCTCCTGGGTGGAGGCAAACAGCACCTCGATCAGCATGCTGTAGTCGCCGGTGACGCAGTTGCACTCCACCACGTTGGGGCAGCTTTCGATATAGGGGTAAAACTCCGGCTTGCGCTGGGGGTCCAGTTCCAGGTTGATGAACGCCTTGACGCCGTAGCCCAGCGCCGGCGCGTCCACCTGCGCCTGGTAGCCCCGCAGCAGGCCCGCCTGTTCCAGCCGGGCAATGCGCGCCGACACCGCCGGGGAGGACAGAAACACCTGCTCGGCGATCTCCTTCAGCGGCGCGCGGGCGTCGGCCTGTAAAATATCGATGATCCTGCGGTCGATGCGGTCCATTCCAAGGCCCCTTTCTTTGCAAAGCGCAACCTGCCCCGCGCGGCACTGCCCGTGCAGGATGTTACCGCCATTGTAGCACAGAGCAGGGGCGGGGTAAAGGGGCGCCGCCGGCAAAAGGCAGGCTGCGCCGGCACTGCGGCAGCTTCACTCGTCCAGCGTCGGGTCGTTCTCGCCGGTGGTGTCCAGCATCACCACCGAGCCTTTGCGTGCCTGCACGCCCGCCTGGGGGTACTGGGCCACCACACGCTCAGCGTCGCCGTCGATGTGGGCTTCCAGGCCGTACTCCCGCAGCTTCAGCTTTGCGGCCGCAGTGCGCCAGCCGGTCACGTCGGGCACTGCGGCAAACAGCTTTTGCTGCTCCTCCTCGGTGTAGTGGGGCTCGATGCCGAGATAGGGCAGCGACTTTTCCAGCACTTCGGCGCAGACGGGGGCGGACAGCGCTCCGCCGGAGGTGGTCCAGCTGTGGGGTTCGTCCAGGCAGACCAGCACCGCCAGCTTGGGGTCGTCTATGGGCGCCACCGCCACAAAGCTGGCAATGCGGGCGCCGGCGTCCTCGCTGTCCAGCTTTTGGCTGGTGCCGGATTTGCCGCCCACCCGGTAGCCGGCCACGGCGGCGTTTTTGCCGGTGCCGTCGGTGACAACGCCCTCCATCAGCGTGCGCATGACGGCGGAGGTCTCCTCCGAGATGACCTGCGCTTTGACGGCGGGCTCGGTCTCCCACAGCGGCATGCCGTCGGCGTCGGCGGCGCCGGCCACCACATAGGGCTGCATCAGCCGCCCGCCGTTGACGATGGCCGCCACCGCCGTGATCATCTGCAGGTAGCTGACCTTGCTGCTCTGCCCAAAGGAACAGCTGGCCAGCTCCACCGGGCCCGCCTGATACAGGAGTTTGGACTGTGGCAAATTTGCGGAATATCGATGTATTTGTGGTGGCGAAGCGGGCAAAGCCAGTGACTGCCCATCGGCGAACCTTATTGTGTGGTAGTAGGGTCATGTGTCATTGTTCAGAAGATCCTTTGGAATGCCAATGTCGGCAATCGTCAATTTGCCGGCACAATGCCTGCCTTCCCCTTGCAGGAGGCCGGGCTTGGCGCAGCTGAAAGTGACGGTCTCGTCTGCCTGTACGGCAATACCCAGCACAGCGCCTGTGTTGCCCTCAATACCGGACGGAATATCGCAGGCAATGACCGGGATTCCCTGCTGACGTGCATCATTGATGGACTCAATGGCACGGAAAAACATTCCGCTCACCGGCCGGTCCAACCCAACCCCAAACAGCGCATCTACAATACAACCGGTTTCGCCGGGCAGGGCGGTGTCAGCGTATTCCTCTACCACCCCGCCGGCCTCCAGAAATTTGGCCTGTTCGGTACGCGCATCGGCGGTCATCCTTTCGATGCTGCCCACAAAGCAGACTTTCACGGCAATGCCTTTCTCCAGCAGCTGCCAGGCGCAGGAAAAGCCATCGCCTCCATTGTTGCCGGGGCCGCAGAAGATCAGGACCGACCCATGATGCCAGGATTTGGCCAACTGCCGCTGCACGGCATCGGTTATATGGGCGGCCGCAGTATCCATCAACTGCAGCGATGGAATCCCGCGCTCCAGAATTGCAATTCGGTCGATTTCTTTCATTTGGATGGTTGTTTTGCAGGTCATAGGGGCCTCCTGTCAAATCTTTTCATGCCTTTATCTTATCATGGCGAACCTCATTTCTTTGCGAATGGGTCAGAGTCAGATCAAGGGAAAACGGCGGTAAACGATGTGCGCAAGCGGGGGCCGCCGATTGCGTTATCTCTGCAAAATTTCAATTCGCAGGCGCAGGAAACGCCCCAATGCCTTTTCATTTTTGCTTTTCCGGATACGATGCCCCCAATGTCCATCCCTGGAATCCGTGGCATAGGCAAACTGTCCGCCGGGCATACCGGGGCGAAAAGATTCGCGCAAAAAGCGGTTGCGGGCATCGAGTTGTTCGGTTGGGAGAAAGGCAAAGGAACAGAACGCTGGCCAGAAACGATCGTAGTCCAGATAAATCGTGCTGCAATCTTTCCAGCCCAGACAGGCGTTTGGTGTATCCTTTTGTGCAAAGTAGGTTTGCCGGCTGTCACACAGGGGCAGACCGCGCACAAAACGGCAAAACAGGTCAAACAAATTTTGGGCTGGGGGAGATGATGGCTCTACTAGAGCAGAAACGACACGGCAGGTGCCTGGGACTGTAAAATCAAACGCGGTGCCTTGCTCGATTATGTGGTCCAAAAATAGCCCGCAGGTCAGCAGATCACCCCAGGTTTGCCGTTTGCGAATCAGGCGCTTTCCCCCCGGAATCGTGAGGCAGAAGCGGCGAAATGGTATCAGAAGAGTATCCATACGCATGGCGGCTTTTTTGGCAAGCGATGCATTCTTTTCGATTGTCAAAACATAATTGGCGCAGCGGGTAGCCGTGAGGTATCCGGCTGCTTCCCAGGGTGGGTCTTGCGCAGCCGTGCTGTCTGCAGGGGGCGGGGTAAACGAAAGCTCCTCAAAGCTGCTAAGGATCATCTTTTGATGGATTGCTTGATAGCGTTGGAAGAGCAATTGGTTTAAGCAGTACTGGAGAAGGGACCGCAGCGCATGGTGAAATTGCGCATCAAAAACGGAACCCCCCGGCACTTGTGCAGCACTGTCGAACAGGTCGGTGGAGAGTGGCAGCGTACAACATTCCTCCGGCGCGGTACCGCCGCAAAGGATCAGAACCTGGCAGTTTTGCAAAAAGGGCAGCAACTCATAGACAGTGAACTGTTTTGCATACTGCGGGGCACAGTTCAAACATAAAAATGTGTGCGGCTTTTTTCCGGTCTGCGCCCTTGCCCGGCGTACTGCCCGCTCCAGATCATGCTGGCTACCGAGTCGAAGAAAAGCCTTAGAAGGCAAGTGAGAACGCAGCCCTTCGGAAAGCTGATCTGAACAGCAAAAAATCATTTTGTCCTGGTCGAGAATCCGCTTGCTGCGTCCGAACAGTCCAAGTTCATGTAAATGAAGATAGATCAGTTCAATAAGCACAAAACAAACACTTTGGGAGCGAAGACACTGCTTTGCTATGTCGGCAAACAGATTTTTTTCCGGCGGCTCATTGTATGGAGTCAAAAATTGCAATATGGGCGGGCTGGGATGCATATATCCGTCCATCGCCTTCCAATAGAAGGAAAGCTGGCGGGCATAGGCGTTCAACTCATTATAAAATGTTCCCACAAAGGGATAGGCAGCCTGCAAGTGCATTTGGCGACCGAGTTCGCTGCGCCAGGTATTCGCTGTAGCAGGATGGAAACAGGCAACAGGATTTGTGTGTTTGGGCAGATAGCTCGGAATGATCCCCCACAAAAGCGCAACCTGGTGCAGAAGATACCTTTGCAGAGAGGCAGGAGCACAAGCAAGTTGATAGTCACTGCAAAACTGTTTTACAGCAGAGAGACTCAAAGCGGAAAGATGGTAATATTTCTGTGGAAGATGGGAGTCGTACCAATAGACTTCTATGTGTGAAGGAGAAAAGGACGCCTGCTTTTGAATGATTGCCAGAATCATGGGGCAATTAGAAAGCTTGCATTGACTCTTGGCGGTGGGGTTATCAAATGGAACGCCTTTAAGTGTTATAAGGCCCGGATAGGGAAAAAGCGTATAGGAGTAATCTGTGTACGGGCTGAATAAGTAGCCGTCCGGTAGGATTTTGCGAACATCAGACGGATCTGCAGATTCGATGCAATAGGGCAATCTCTGCTTTCCGGAAATCGATTTTTTGAAAGCCTCGGCAAGGTGCATTTTCTTGGAGGGAGTTCTCCGAGATTTGGAAGGTGAGAACCCCCGATGAATTGTGCGTTTTGACTCCGACGGCGTTTCTTCCAGATTATCATCAAAAAAATCAAGCATCGCAGAGCTCCCTTGTAAATGGTATTATCAACACTATAGCGCGACCGAAAAACCGAAAAATATATACTAATTCTATTTCAATAGAAATAAAATGTCAATCGCCCTGCAGAAAAGCAAGAACAATACTGCTGGAAATACTGGAAAATTTGACATAAGAATTCATTAAGAAACGAACAGAAATATCCCTGCGGCATAACTGACGTACAGGCCCCTTTACCCTGCCGTCATAAAAAATAATACGCCCGTAACAGTACCAGGTAATCGCAACGATGGTTGCTGTGCAATCGAAAATACCCTCACAAAACTCTGCATATTATTTCCTAAACAAAGCAGAGTTGGAGGGTACACGCTGCGAAAGCCATAAAGGAGGTGCCGTATATGGGCACGCAATCTGTCACAATCCGTTTCTCTTCCGAGGCCAACGCCCAGACCCTGGCAGCCTGCCTGGAGCAGCTGCTGAACCATTTGGATTTGGGCCCCGCGGAAGAAGGCTGACCTATGAAACAAACTAGCCACATCGGCCCGACAGGCTTGGTGGAAACGGCCATTTATCTGCGCCTGTCCTCGGCCGATGGCCCGGCGGCCGAGTCGGATTCCATCCAAAACCAACGCGCCTTCCTCACCGAGTGGGCCGGGCGCAACCACTTTCGAATCACACGCGAATTTGTTGATGACGGCCATACCGGTACAGATTTTGACCGCCCCGGCTTTCAGGAGCTGACCGCCTGCCTGATGGAGGGCAGCGTGCGGTGTATCTTGGTAAAAGATCTCTCGCGCCTGGGCCGAAATTATACCGAGACCGGCCGCTACCTGGAACAAATTTTCCCGCGGATGGGCGTGCGCTTCATCGCGGTGAACGACCAGTACGACTCCGCTAAAAATACCGACAGCGCCCAGCAGATGGCGGTATTCAAAAATGTTTTTAATGACTTCTATGCCGCGGACGCCAGCGCCAAGGTTCGCACTTCGCTGAACATCCTCAAACGACAGGGCAAATTTCTTGCCAGGCAGGCGCCGTATGGGTACCGCATTGACCCGCAGGATAAATACCATCTGCTTCCGGACGAGGAAACCGCCCCCATTGTCCGGCAAATCTATGAACTGTTTTTGGGCGGAACCAGCAGGACAAAGATCGCCGGGCGGCTCAACCGGGAAGGGATCCCCTCCCCGGCGGGCTACAAGAAACTCACGGACAAAAACCGACAGTTCACCGGTCTGTGGAATGCCGAGACCATCCGCCGCATCTTGTCCCACCCGGTCTACCAGGGGGACATGGCACAGCAGTTTACCAGGATGGTCAGCTATAAAGTCCATGTACGCCGCAGGGTAGACCCAAGCGAGTGGATAATAGTCCAGAACACCCACGAGCCGCTTGTCAGCCGTGAGGACTTTGCTCTGGCTCAAGCGATGCAGAAGGTCCGTACATATCAAACTACGGATCATCCGCACCTGTTGACCGGCATTGCCTATTGCGCTGACTGCGGCAGCCCGCTGTATGCAAAAAAGCGGGGCAAGTACTGGTATCTGAACTGCTACGGCTATTACCGTGACCCAACGCTGCGTCAGTGTACCTCCCACAGCATCCGGGAGGATGTGGTGCTGCAAACGGTGCTGGACGCCTTGCGAAATCTGGCACAGGGGACAATCAACCCAGAAGAGCTTGCCCGCCGCAAGGTGGAAGTGCAGAAGCAAAAAGCAAGCGCCAAAACGATTCGCCGCAAGCTGGAGCAAAAGCTGGAGGAAGCCCGCCGCACCAGGCTGGCCGCATATAAAGATAAAGTCTCCGGCACAATCAGCGAACAGGAATTTGCCGATTTCTCGCAGCAGCTCCGCCGGGAAGAGGAACAATACCAGGCGCAGCTCGAACGCTTGCAGGTTGCGGAAACCCAGAGTGAACAGGAACAGCTGGCCGAGGAAAAAATCCGGGCGTTCCTCCAATTCGACCACCTGGAAAAAGCCCAACTGCAACAGCTGGTGCGCCGCGTGACGGTGGACAGCCAAAAGCATATCATAATCGAATTTACATTTGCCGACCCGCAAAAGGCCGATTGAATCCAAGCGCAAGCATGCGTGTGGATTCAACCGGCTTTTTTTACATTCACCTATTATGTCGTACTTCTTGTTTCTAATTTTTGGGGCAGATTGTCTGTTTTGTTGTCTCAGCCCCACAAATCTCTGGAAAATAGAGGAACAGAGCTATGAAAAATAGCAATGAGCGTTTGGGTGATTTGGGATGGAGTCTTTATCGTAATGAGGTTGGAATTCATACATTCGAATTACAATATGAGTTCAACTTTAAGATAGAATACGCGATGCTACAAAGGATCTGGAATGAGCTCATCTGCAAGAATCCCCGATGTTCGAATAACAAGCATACAGTTAGCATTATGAGAGGCCTTCGTATACAAATTCTCAATATCGATGCTGGCCAAATCCTGAAAATCATTGTCAATCCAAGCCTGATGGTGGATGGAGAAGGCGGATACCTGGGAATTACAGATAGGCATAGTAATATTTTGGCAAGATGCAAAAGGTCTTTCGATGCATATTGGAAAAAGAATGGATTCGAATCAATCTGTATGAATCGGTGCAGTCTTACCCGCGTTGATCTTTGCATGAATATTGCGTTTTCTGGCAATTTTACGGTGGCAAATTATATTGACCTTCTCAAACACACGCCTCACAATGCGAGGATGTCTTTATATGCCATGCCAGACTCAGAGCAGGATCAGCATGTTTTTGATATTTTTAATCAGAGCAGAGGCCTTATGGTCTACGATAAACGATACGAACAGCAGCGATACGGCAACAGCTTGTTTGATTGTGAGCATCTGATGCGGATTGAATACCGGTTGCGGGCAAGAGCAATAGGGAAGCTGCGCGGGCAGAAAAACCTTATAGGCAATTTGAACCTGCTTGGCTGGATACTTGACCATAGCCCGGAACTGCTCTGTGAGGGGGTTCATTCTTGCCTCTTTGGGGAACCGTACTTTTCCGCTGAAAAGATTCGAGCACAAATCAAGAGCAGAAAAGAATGGAGGCCAGAGACAAAGGACAGGATGTGGCGGATGCAACAAGAGCTGTATCACGCCAAAACCTTTGATTCATACATAGCACCATTTCATACCATAGAAGAATGGAAAGAATTTCCCATGGCGGAAATTGACGTATATCAGCAAAGGCGAAAACAGATGGGCAATTTGCTGCAACGCTATAAGGAACTGGGGATATCCCCGGTGGCACTGCCCAAACGGTGTGGAATCCTTTGCTTGCCGAGCCTGCCCCAGCTTGTGTGCGCTATGCTTTATAACAGAATGTGCAATGCCTGCCAAACGTGCAAATTGGAGTATACCCCAACTTTCCCCATGCACTCTTTCAATTCCTGTCAAACTAGGCTCTAAAATCGGATTGATTTACGAGTTGTAAAGCAAGCAGGCTTTTCTTTGTAAGAGAAAGCCTGGAGAACCAAAAGGAAGGAAAAGCTGCACTGTAAAAAAGCGGCCCCTCCTCAAAGCGCCTGCTTGCGGCAGGACTTTTGAAGGAGGGGCTTGCTGCCTTTTAGTTATCCGGGCTCGACCGGGGAACACCCGGCCAGCAGCCGGTTCAGCGTTGGACGGGAGATGCCAAGCATCCGGGCCATCTGCAGCTTGTTGATTTGGCGGGTGCGGTACTTTTCAAATGCAGCCTGCCATTTTTGCGAATCTACCTGGACGGGGCAGCGGCCTTTGTATTTGCCGCGCGCTTTGGCGATGGCGATGCCCTCCCGCTGGCGCTCCAGCAGATTCTGCCGTTCAAACTCGTTGATTGCACCAATCATGGTTAACATCAGCTTGCCGGTGGGGGTGGCGGAGTCGATGTTTTCCTTGTTGCTGACAAGATGGATTTTCTTTTTGGTCAGCAGCTCCACAATTTTCAGCAAGTCCGAAGTACTGCGGGCCAGCCGGCTGAAATCGTGGACAAAGACGGTGTCGCCTTCCCGGGCAAAGTCCAACATGGCTTGCAACTGCGGGCGGTTAGTGTCCTTGCCGGAGACCTTCTCGGTGAACCACCTGTCAATGCCATGCCGCTTCAGTGCGTCAATCTGCCGCTGTTCGTTTTGCTCTACGGTAGAAACCCGTACATAGGCGATGTTCATAGTCAATACCCGCCTCCATGGTAAGCGTAGTCGTAATAGGATTCCTGCAATGCCGCGCGGAACAGCTCCGAATCCTGCAACAGTTCCTCAATCTCGTCATCGCAGTAGCCATATGCCGTCAGGATTGCGATATCCTCCTCCTCGTACCCCATGTTGAGAGCAGTATTCAGCAGTACATCTGATACTGCTTTGCCTGCATATGCCAGTTTCCGGCAGGGCAAATCCCACAGCGCATAGCTGTCGTTCCGCAGGCGGCTGGTGTTAAACAGCAACATCTCCATCTGACCATCGGAGGAAAGCGATAGAATTTCGCCTTCCTCCAACCAGATAAGGCTGTACAGTTGAGTCTGCAAGAAATCGATACGTGAAACAGCGTCCTGCAGGATGTCCGCTGTGCTGGCATAGACAAACAATCCCAACCGTGGAAATTCCACCAAGTAAAGAGGGCTGTTCCCGCGCACAAAGTACAGGGTATCCTGACGATCCAACAGCGTCAGGGTAAATGTTCCTTCCAAATGCTCGGCGACCTCCTTCAAGGCCGGCAAATCCAGGGCACCAATGGCCTGCAACATCTGTACCGCCACATAGCTGTCCGTTTCGATCCGTGCTGGCGGCAGGTGCATCTCGTGGCGCAGGGTCTGGTCATTGCTCAAAACCCCGTTGTGCGCCAGGGCAAAATCGGGGCTGGTATTTGCCCGGTGCCCGTTCAACTCTCCGGGAAAGGGATGATTGTTGTAGTTGAACTGGGCACTTCCCTGCGTGGTCATCCGCACATGGCCCATGACAGTGTGTGTCCCAGAGGGCGGCAGCAGAAGGACACGGCTGGCTTTCTCGGCACGTTTGTAAATGCGCAGCCAGTTTTTAGTGTTGTAGGCAATGCCGGTGGCATCGGTGCCGCGCACCATGCTGCTGACGGCAAGCGCCCTGGTTAGCTGCCGAACCTGGGTGGGGGAAAGGCAGCGAGATGTGTCGCTAAATCCAAACAAACCGCACATGGGTTACACCTCCCGTTCTGTCGTGGCAACCGGCTCGTTGATATACAACCGGCGTTCCTTCAGGTATTGGATTAGTTCCGGGGCAGATTCGTCAGCTATTTGCAGCACTAGCTGCGGCCATCCCAGGGATTGAATCTCTTCCTCAGATAGAGAAAGAGCCACCTTGCAGATGCGCTCAACAAACTGCAAGGTGGCAATCAATGTGTTGTATTTCAGCGTGCCGCGGAAGGCCCGGAACTCGATGGTATCGTAGTTGGTCAGGTTGATGCACGCATACCGGCCGTTGCCGGAGTCATACTTGGCATGATCCAAAATCTCTTTACCGCTGTTTTTGTAACCGTAGCGGGCAGCCCAGTGGTTCATCTGGCTTTCGGTGCGGCGGCTGAACCGGAGCACCTCCTGCCAAAAACGCTCGAACAGGTACAGGATCTTGCCAATGGTTTCGTCCTGAGCGGCGCAGCTGTGGCCAAGACCATCGCGGTTTACATGCACATGCAGCCCGCAGGTGCCGGCGTTGTGGCTGCAATAGTGCATGGAACGGATGGCGTCAATGCCGTCCTTCCAGGGGAGATACTTCAAATGCTCCTCCAACGTGCAGGGATGTGTGACGACCTCCAAGCCATCGTCCAGGCTGCCGTCTGTCTTGATGTAAACATACTCTGCCCGGCGGTTCATCACATTCAAAATCTCCCTAGCGTTTGAGGCACTTTTGCCGGCACCGTCCACCTCCAGCTCAACGCCTAGATACAACGGACCGCCGCCATAAAAGACCGGTGCGGGTTTGTAACTGTACGAGTGCAGGGCACCACCCACCTTGCGTTGGTAGCAGGATTCGCAACAGGGCACCTCTCCCTCCTCGTCAGAATCTGCGTAATAGGCTTCGCTGTTATGCAGCAGCCGCCCGCATTCGCTGCACGCCACATAGTACTCGTCCCGGCAGGATTCACACAGGTTAAAGCGGCTGCCGCCGGCATTTTCATCGTTCCAGAAGCGAAACCCGCAATGATCGCACACAAAGGTTTCGTCTTCGGCGCAGTCTGTGCAGACAGGCTGATCCCCCACATAGACAATGTCATCCGGGGGGACCGCAGCACCGCAACAGCTGCAGGTAATCGTTGATTCGCTCATCGTTTGCTCCTTTCTTAATTTTAGGGCTCCTCGTTTTCACTGATCGCAGTGATAGCGGCAGTCACAATTGCCACCACCAGCCCGATCAGCGCCTCTGCAACACCGGAGGGAATGCGAAAATCATCAACACAAGTTCATCGAGGCATCCTCCTTGAAAATAAAATAAGAGCCATACGGGTGGGGACCGTATGGCTCTTATCAGGATAATATATAGGAAGATGGTGGGACGTTTTCGAAAGAAGACAAAAATTGGGCCGTTAAGAATCCTTAATTGAAAAGGTGGCGTTCGCGCAGAATACGGCACACTTCCTGATTGAGCCGATAATATTCCTCGCGAGAACAGAATGTAGAAAAATATGCCTCATACATGGCGTCCACACGGCAAATCAGGGGGCGTGTGTCATAGATGCTGCATAAATTCCCTGCCAGATACTTGCAAACCCCAGTGCCTGTGTCAAATGCGGCCAATGCAGGAACCAAGTTGATGTGACGGCAGCATTCTCCACATTGAGAGCAAGAAAAGGTAGCAGAGGTTTCATGCTTCTTCATGGCTTTCCAGAAACGCTGTGATGGAGCCCGGAATCTGGCCGGATTCCTTGGTCAGCTCGCCATCCTCATTCAAAATGGGGGTGTCGAGGACTGCTTTAATTGCACCTGCGGTTGCCATGGCAGCGGCAACCGTCTTTTTTTGTTCGGGAGAAAATGTGGAATAATCCGTTCCGCTAGTCTCAATGATCTGCTGCAGCTGGTAAATAAGAGGATCAAAATAGGAACCAAGCCGGAGCAGCAGCCGGGTAAACATATCTGCACGCCGCCGAATGCCATTGCAGGCGACAATGGCTGTTTGCATTTCTTCCTTGTATTTCTCGGCCTCGGCCAGATTCGAGTGCGCCCGGTCTTTATTGGCACTGGCCTTGCCGCCGACAATAAAACCCATAACTGCCAACGCAGGGCCGGCTACCAGGCCGCCCAGCACGGCAGCTCCCCCGGCCATGCCAAGCCCGCCAACAGCAAGAGATCCTCCGCCTAAAAATGCCAGGGTGGCGTTGGTGGCGGCTACGCCGCTCAAGGTGGCAATTGCCGTACCGGTAGAGGCGGCACCAAATGCCATGGCGGCACTGTAAGCGCCAAACGCGGTGATAGCGCCAATCGCTGCGCCGCTGGCCACGCCTCCCAGCAGGGAAGCCGCAGTCGATTGCATCGCTTTCAGTTCATCAAGGTCTTGCTTGTCGATAACAAAGTTTTGCAGTTCATCCAGACCGGCCGAGTTGGCAAAATCCACATTGTGCAGCTTTTCAAAAGCGGCGATGAATTGTTTGATGCTGGATTCCAGGGTGTCAATCTTCTGCTCTCCAAGGCGATTCAAAGCATCACCGCAGTGCTTTCGGCTTGAGTTGATCATGGTGGTAGAGCGGTCAACGAGCTCCTGCGCTTTTTCCTGGGTCTCTTTGGCGTCTTTTTGGTCAATGGCGGCTTTGATGCCCTTTCCAACGCCAAGGACCGCGGAACCTGCGCCCAGACCGATCAGAACAAGAGGCAATGGCATGATAAAATCCTCCTTTTTGTTTTTTAGATGTGGATCGACTCATTCAGTATGGAACGAATGCTTTTATATTGACTCGTAATTTCGTGGTCAAGTTTCTTTTTGGCTTCCAGATAGTCCGCTTCGGGCAAATTGGCTCGCTGCAAAAAGGCAAGCTTACGACACAAAATCTGTATGGTTTCGGCAATATCATATAGTTCGGCAAGCGTATCTTTGGGAACCGTCCAAGCTTCGGCCAGTGTTTCTACAACAGCCTGCTCCTCGCGGGAAAAATTCCCGTCGGCATATCCCAAATCGATCAGGTTCCACAAAATTGATAGGTAGAGCGGCTGCAGGTCATCGGGGAAATCACAAAACTTGATAAGAGCATCATTCTGGAGACTATCCGTTACATTCTTCAATTCCGCGTTCAAAGTGACGATACGCCGGACGCAATCATCTGATACATTCCCCTCACAGTAAACAATAGCAGCCTTCTGGTCATTTTCACTGATCCGGCACGACTTGCAGATTGCAGTAAACTTTTGCATTTCTTTTTTGGTACATTCTCCATCGACCATCATAAGCAGATAGTAAATCTTTGGCAAGCGAGGAAGAAAACTCGTTCGGCCACATAAGGAAACGCAATCCGCATCATGAAACGGGAGAGCCTTCCCATCGAAAAAATCAACCACACGCAAGATCCGTTTGTTAAGTACAGGACGGACAGCTTTTGCAGGGGTTGCTTGTGCGGAGGTCAGGTTCGCCTTGGCCGGGGCGGCCTGAACGGCGGAAGTTCCAGCTTTCACCGGCGTTCCGCAAACGGGGCAAAAATGTTCGTCGCCAGACAGCTTGTGTCCGCATTGTGCGCAGTAGTTCATATTTGATGCACATCCTTCCTGAAATTAAAGTCGAAACGCCGTATCACTTGCCATCAACTGATCGAACTCGTCCTGGGAACTGAATTGAACCTCATAGCCCAAGGCTTTTGCAATGGAATTAGTGCCTGCAATATAGCCATCCACATCTCCAACGGCCAACGAAGCCTTGATGCCATCAAAGGCTTCTTGAAAGGACTGCATGTTGGATGTGAGGTAATTGGAAATGAGTTGTTCAAGTTCCGCGCGGTAAGAGCGGATCATTTGAATCAGTGCAGAGCATTCTTCCTCGATGCGCAGCCGCTCCTCGTGGGCAAGTTGGGCCTCTTTTTGCGACTGAAGCAGGAGACTGTAGCTGGCGGAGGCAAGCGAATAGCCGATCATGCTGCCGATAGCAGCCCCGACAATGGGAATAGGAATAGCGGCTTGGCCAATCACGGCAAACATGGCGGACGAAACCATACCGCATCCTTCTTCCCCCAGCTCTTCAAAGCACTGCACGCCGCTAATTTCACCCTGCAAATAACGGGAAAGACTTTTGGACGCGCTGAGGGTTGCGGTAACCGCGGTTGCAGCGAGGTTCGTTCGGGATAAGGTTCGGATGGATTCGGAAGCTGCGTTTTGCATGGCTCCCTTCAGCGCAGAGCCTGCAAAACCGGTCAGGCCGCCGATCGCTGCGGCGCTTCCGGTATTCTTGGCAACATCGACCAAAGCGTATTCCGGAGGCTTTTCTCCCTTTGTAACTGCAACAAGGTTGCTGATGATAGAAATGCTTCCGGCAAAAGCGGCCGAAACAGCCGCGGCCTGAGCACCGGCTTTGGCGGAAAGCTCTATGACATCCTGCGCGGTGGATAATCCTGGATGTAACCGGGCAAACATGGCGTCTTCGTTGCTTACTTCACTTTTTTGCAAGTTGTTTTGAATTACTTTGCAGTCATCAATTTTCTTCTGCAGTCTTGCGGTTTGTTCGGGCGTTTTGGCGCGGGCAAGCTGCCCCTGTAACTTTTCAATCTCAGCGGCGGCTTCCTTTTGGATACCCTCATAGTAATCGGAGGGAACTTCAAGTTTGACGCCAGCTTGCCGGTACTTTTCGTAGTTTGTACTTGTTAATTTCTTAAAGGCCTCTTTTGGCGTGTTGCCGACAAATTTCATCTGTGCGCCCGAACCGGAAACGATGTTGCCGTTCTGATCCAGCGTGACGTGATCGCACAGCGGGTCGTTCACACGGCCAATGTCATCGGTTCGGACTTTTCTCTCTGCAGAACCTTCCAAGATTTTTTTGGCATTATAGCGTGCGCTTTCTTTCACTTCTGCGCTGAACCCGGATTGCTGCCGCAAATTTTGCTTTTGGTACTGCGGGTTCACTTTGGAGCCGGCAATGTCCTTAAGGCCCTTCGTTAAGGGTTGCCCCGTTTCATAATCATGGCCGGAAAAGGCGACAAAGTGCTCCTTAATTGCAGAACCGTACTGATCAACAGTACCTGAGGCGGCACCGGTGATCCCTGCATTGCGCAAGTCTTCTTTCCATTTGTTTTCTGCGTGTGAATCGGGATGATCTGAACTCATAATCTCATTCTCCAAGTATTCGACGGTTAGAAAATATCATGCTGCTGATCTTTAACACAATCATAGCTGATGAATATGCTAAAGTCAAGAAAAATACTGATCTTTAACATGCATAAGAGAAGGTTATTGGACCATATATGAAAATATATGATTACAACGGCAAAAAGAATATTTCCGGCGATCGCATCCGCGAGGCGCGCCAGAAAATGCGGCTATCGCAAACCGACCTGGCGGCCAGAATGCAAGTGGAAGGTGTTCTTATCGAAAGGGACAGTATCAGCCGCATTGAAATTGGCGCTCGCTTTGTTCCGGACTATGAGCTGCCAGTATTTGCAAAAGTTCTGAATGTCTCTGTCGATTGGCTGCTAGACCTGTAAAAAAGCCGTTCATACAACAAGCAACGCCCTCCTGAGCCATACCACGGCTCAAGAGGGCGTTTTATCTATTGAATACTCAGGTCAAACATCAGTACGGCTTAGTTTCAGCAATTCCCGCTGCAAAATCCGCCAGGATTTCCCCACCCGGAAAGCGGGTAATTCGCCCCGGTGGATCAATTTGTAGACAGTGTTTTTATGGATACACAAGAAATCGGCAACTTCATCCGGCTTCAAAATCTCCGGCAGTTGCTGGCATTCATCTGGTTCAATGTCATAATACAGCATACGATTCACCGCTTTCTGTGTGCAGGATGTGGCACCAGGCCTGAAATAACAGGCATCACAAAGCGGCACATTTAGCACACGGAGTTAACGGGATGTTGAGGATCCCTCGTATACATACAAACGCTTTTCAATTCCTCTGCACTTGCCGGTAGCTTCATGGAGTTCTTAGTGTTGAAGTGCCTGTGGAAATCGAAACCGGCGGTCTCACAGGCTTTGTCGTAGATCGTCACCCCACAGTAAGCGGTGCTTCCAATTCTTTGCGGTTGCACAAGTCGTTGCGCTCCAGCGGAAAATTGGGTCCTGCTTGCGTAACGCCTTGCGGCGGAATCGACGCTGCACACGGCGTGCTTCACGCTGGGGTATGACCAAATTTTGGCAGCAGCTACCTGATTTGGGGGATGCAGATTGCGCAGAAACGGCAGGCAGCGGCCGTCCGAAGTTACACGGCGTCGAACCGATACACCACCCAAAACACCCGGCAAGGGAGCCGGTAGTGCAGAGTGCACCAGGTTGCCTGCCCCATATACTACCGCCGAAAGAAATCGCCGCGCGAAGCACCTTTGGCACAGATGGAAGCAAAGATAAGCGACAGAGGATCGGCAGTAACAACTACGGGCTCCTAAAATGAGCCGCAATTTGTCCCAAAGCAGCTGGGGATAAAGCGCACGCCCCGATATGACCCGCGCAGACAAAGTTGCTGTTATACGAATCCGAAGAAATTTTCATTTTCCAATGCTCGGCATACAAAAAGACAGGCCGTACGCCCCGAAAAGGGGACGTATGGCCTGTCTTTTCTTTGCAACACTTGAAACGGCGCTCTGCCGCGGTCAGCGCATCTGGCAGGGGTTCAAACCGGGTGTTTCAGCAGCTCTTGCAGCAGGTCGTCAAACCGGCAGGTGGCAACGCCCACATACTGGTCAGCGCCGCCGTAATAGACAAACAGCGTGCCATCCATAATAATATTGCCGCATGGGAAGCAAATGCCGGGATAGATCCCCTTGCACTCATAATCCTGTTCCGGCACAAGGATCGGTTCCGGCAGGCGGTGGGTCACTCTGGCGGGATCATGCAGGTCCAGCAGCATGGCTCCCACGCGGTACTGTTCGTCCGGGCCGACTGCGTGGTACAGCATAAACCAGCCATATTGCGTTTTAATGGGCGGCGCGCTGCCGCCGATTTTCACTTCCCAGCCGTACTGCGCCTTTGCCAGAAGCACCGGCGTCTTGTGCTGCAAAAGATCGTCAGAAAACGCGATCCAAATGGCCGGGGCCTCGGTGCCATACTGCGGTCCCACACACTGCATCGGTCGATGCAGTGTGACAAATTTTCCTCCTACCTTTTCGGGGAAAATGATAACGTCCCGGTCGTCCACCGTGGCGTCTGTCAGGTAGCCCGGCCGGTAGATTGTCTTAAAGGCCTGCGTGATGGCCAGACCCGTGCGGGTCTCGTTCTCGCGCAGAATAAAAGGCGCCTTGGGCGGCAGCCCCTGCGGCGTCTGCCGCCCGCCGTTCAGCCAGTAGCGGCCAGGCGGGCACGGCACCGCCGCGTAGGTGATAAAATACCAGCCGTCCATTTTATCGATGCGCGGGTCCTCGATACTGCCGCCGTCCCAGCTGCCGGGGGTCTGCGCAAAAAGTGGCTGTTCACTGACGCGATGAAAGTCATACCCGTTTTTGCTGACAGCCAGCGCCAGATTCACCCTGTGCTCCGTATCCTCGCCCGCCGCCCGGTAAAGCATCAGCACTTCGCCCTTTTCCTCGTCGTACCAGGCGCCGGGGTTCGTTGCCACCAGGCTTTCCCAGCTGCGCGCAGGGGTGGGTGCAAGAACGGGATTTTTCTCGTATTTTTCCAGCTGCATGGGCCGCCTCCTGTCACAGTTCCGTATGGGGCAGGTATGCGCCCATTTCTTTCAGCTTCTTCTGCAGCCGGGGCACCGAAATTTCCCGCGGACTGCTGTCCTTTGCCATGGCAGCGGCCGCGCCCGCCGCCATGCCGGTGATAAAGCAGCAGGGCATTACGCGGGTGGAACCGTTCATTTCGCGGCTGGTGCTGATGCAGCGCCCGGCCACCAGCAGGTTGACCGTGTCTTTCGGCAGCAGGCAGCGGTATGGGATGCCATAGCTGTTGCCTTTGCCATAGCCCTTCAGGTAATCTTCCTCGTACTGAGATTTGGCCGCCCCCGGCGCAACGGGGTGCAGGTCGATCGGGTAGCAGTAGCGGCCAATCTCGTCCTCAAAAGAAGCGCGGGCGGCATAGTCCTCATTGCTGAGCACATACTCGCCCCGGATCCGCCTGGTCTCACGGAAGCCCAGCACTGCGCCGGTAGATACCACTTTTGCGTTCTCGTATCCTTCCAGATAGTGGTTGTAGTAGAATTCATATTCCGGCATCCGGCGGCGCGCGTCAAGAATGCCGCGGGTAATGTCGGCCTCGCTGGTGCCATCCACGGCAAACACATGGCCGATATTGCCGCCTCCCATATCCGAAGGGAGAGGCCACATGCCGGGCAGGCTGGAATCCTGCACGCTGAATACCCCGTCGGCGAAGGCCCGGGGCAGATTCCGGTTATCCGGGTCCTGGCCCACGATCACCACAGCGCGTTCCCAGTCCACATTGCTCCACAGGCTGCACAGCGTCGCCGGCATCATGCGCCCCTGGGCGTCGCCCTTGTCGCTGTGCGCCCCCGCCATCACGGCCAGCGTACCGTCCCCGGTACAATCTATATAGGTGTGCGCCTGCACGGCAAAAAGCTGCTCGTGACCTTGCAGGATCACCGAATCAATAACGCCGTTTTCTGCCTGCACGCCGACAAGCGTTGTGTCAAACAGGAAATCCGCGCCGCTTTCCACCATCATTTTGTCGTAGATCCGCTTGAGCTTTTCAATATCAATGGGAAGTTCCACCGCCGTATAATCCTCTTCGGGGCCATACAGCGCGTCAAACACTTCGCGGCCGATCCCGCCGGCCATAAAATTCACACCGTCTGAAAAGCGCATGAACGCCGGCACAGAGGACAGCGCCGCCGCGCCGCCAAAGCTCTGGTATTTTTCGGCAAGGAAAACGCTGGCGCCCATGCGTGCGGCGGTAACGGCAGCCGCCAGGCCGGCCGGGCCGCCGCCGGCCACAAACACGTCCACCTGTCTGGTGACTGGGACTTTGCGCTGAAACAGAATCTCTTTCATATGGATTTTCCTTTCCCAGCTTCGACAAGGGCCTGCATACGGGCAAAAAAGTCCGCAAACTGGTCCTCGCTCAGCTGTTTTTGATTTCGCAGATAAATGTAATCATAAAAGTTTGGCAGCCACGGCAGCCCCAGCATCCGCTGGGCAAAGCGGTGGGCGGCGATCTCACTGCACCGCGTCACATGGGAACGGTTTTTGTGGGAAAAATCAAGCCAAAATCTGATTATCCCTTGAAAACACTGTATCCACGGGCATT
>ERZ1643249.1107-NODE-1107-length-27804-cov-23.124797_pt1 | contig 27804 bp, 24 predicted proteins | sample MGYA00579263_ERZ1643249 | MGnify/ENA primary metagenome ERZ1643249 (study PRJEB29033, sample SAMEA4952264) | chicken gut metagenome | biome: Broiler Chicken; feature: Gastrointestinal Tract; material: Caecum | place: Ireland | collected 2018 | study: Broiler...
AAAATTTTTCGAGAGCGTCTCTTTCTATATTTGAAGAAAGCACCGGAAGGATCCGTGCCTCTTTCAGATCTGCCTCTATCGTTTTCAGTACAGGCATGACTTTTTCCATAGTTTCCTCTGGCGTTCCTTTTCTCAGCCCATAAACTACACGGAAAATCTTTCCGGACATCAGGATCTTTCCCGGTTCTTTGATCTGAGAAGCAATATAGATACATCCGTCTGTAACTGTAAGATCCGGCAGCATTTCCTGGAGCTTTCCTCCGGTTCCGTATATATTTAAGATAGGGATCACTACAGTATGAGGATCTGCAGTCCTTTTTATAAAATCTGCCGCCTCATCAAGGGAATATCCCTTTACACATACAAAGATCACATCTGGGGTTTCTTTATATTCTTCCATAGAACAGGCTTTCACCGGCGCCAGAAAATGCTCTTCCCCCAGCTCAATTTCCAATCCAGCGAATTTCATGGCTTCCAGATGTCTGCCTCTGGCGATCAGCGTCACATCTTTTCCGGCTCTTGTTAGATAGCCTCCTATGGGACCGCCAGTTCCTCCTGCACCTAAAACTACGTACTTTAACTGTTTTTCCACTTCTTTTTCCTCCTGTCAGGCACTGAATGTTCTTTCCCATTTTACCACAGTGTCTCTGGCTTTTCCACGATGAAAAACTTACAGTTATGGGACGGCTCCAGAAAACTGCCGAATTTAAGCAATGAGCTCATGTCCGAAAGATTTTTATATTTTTTTCTGAAACCTATTGACAAGTGTACTTACTGTATATATACTGTATTTATCAAACAAGTACAGTATATATACAGTAAGTACACCGAGGTGAAAAGATGAACATTATTTTAAGCAGCAGCAACAGTCAGCCCATCTACGAGCAGATCGTCACTCAGATCAAGGCCATGATCATGAGCGGCGAATTGAAGCCAAAAGATCCTCTCCCCTCTATACGGGGTCTGGCCAAAAGCCTTCATGTCAGCGTTATTACCGCCCAGCATGCTTATGAGGAACTTCAGCGGGATGGGTTTATTGAAACCGTGGCAGGCAAAGGAACCTTTGTCGCCGCTCAGAATCAGGATTTTATCCGGGAAGAGCATCTCCGTATAGCAGAAAAGAAGCTGATGGAGGTAGCCAATATCGGGAAAGAATATCACATTTCCTGCGACCAGATGATCCAGATTCTTCAGATGTTTTATGAGGAGGAATAGTATGGAACCAATTTTGTCAGTGGATCAGCTTACAAAGAAGTACAAAGATTTCACGCTGGATCACATAAGCTTTCAGATTCCAAGAGGGATGATCGTGGGAATGATCGGAGAAAACGGCGCCGGGAAAACTACCACGCTGATGTCTGTTTTTGAAATGATCTCCCCGGACAGCGGCCAGATCCGTCTCTTCGGCAAAAGCTGGCGTGAAAACCGGAAAGAAACGCTCCAGAAAGTAGGCCTTGTTATGGACGGACTAAATCAGAATCCCCGTCTCTACTGCAAAGATCTGGAAAACATTTATAAAAGGATCTACAAAAACTGGGACAGCAGGCTGTTCCAGGAATATATAGAGAGATTTTCTCTTCCCCTGAACAAAAAGATCAAAAGCTTTTCAAAGGGCATGCTGGTAAAGCTGAATTTTGCCCTGGCTCTCTCCTATCACCCGGAGCTTCTGATCTTAGATGAAGCTACTTCAGGATTGGATCCCGTTATGCGGGATGAGATCCTGGAACTTCTCCAGGAATTTGTCATGGATGAAGATCACTCTGTGCTGATCTCTTCCCACATCACCAGTGACCTGGATAAGATCGCAGACTATATTCTTTTTCTCCATCAGGGAAAACTTCAGTTTTTCCGCTCCATGGAAGAGATTGAGAACAACTACGGGGTCCTTCACTGCAGGAAGGATTTTCTCCAGGTTCTCTCTCCGGAAGACTATGAAGCTTATATGCCAGAGGATTTTTCCTGCAAAGTACTGATCAGAAACAAGCAGGCTCTTCTTAGCCGTTTTCAGGATCTGGTCATGGAACGGGCCACATTAGAAGATTTTATGTTATTTTCCACAAAGGGGGTATTACCATGTCAGGATTAATTTATCGGGATATCATTACCCAGATCCGTTATTCTTTTCTTTCAAAAATTATACCAGACATTCTTTTTTTCCTTATGTTTCTGGTTCTGCTGGGAAAATATCGTTTCAGTCCGCTGAGCATGATCCTTCTCTATCTCCCTACGCAGACCTCCATCATTCCGATCACTTTGAAAGATGCGGACTCCAGCTATAAAGGCCGGATGCTTTCCATGACCTTTCCTTTTTCCAAAAGAGAATTGGTTCTTTCCAGATATCTTTCCTGCTGCCTGTATCAGCTTTACGGCATCGGGGTTATGATCCTTTTTCTGACGCTGCATTTTCTTATATACAGGACCTACAGTCCTGTAGTCTATCTGGGGATCTTTGCAGGCGGCCTTCTGATCACTTTATTTATGACGCTGATCAATGTGATGGTCTCTTTTGTTGGAAACATGAATATTTCCACGATCTTCTATATTATTTTTGTTGTGCTGGCAGCAGCCGCCTACGTTCTGTATCTTTTTCTGGATATAGATCCCCTGGATCTGCTCATTCTTCCCCTTCCTCTTCTGTGGGGGATCGCAGTGGGGATCGTGGCAGTTACAGGAATCCTTTCATACAACGTCTCTATGAATGCCTTTGCCAGAAGCTGCCGTTAGCACAGTTTTTTCTCTGCTTATTATCTTGGCCGGTTCACAGCATTGCTGTTCACTGTCCGTTTCCCGTCGGATGGCCCGCTCGTGCAAGCAGGTTGGTCGCCCAACCGGCGTATTTCGCAAAATACCGCTGCGCCCCTCCCTTTTCAGGATGTGGTACAGCGGTGTTTTTATGCCAAACATTTCTTTATAAAAGTATCTGCGATATTGCAAACCTCTTCTGTCCAGAATTCAGCTCCTCCGTGGTCCGCTCCCCGGATCAGGTACAGGTAAGCTTCTTTTCCCGTTTCTTTCAGTTTCTTATACAGATTCACGCTCTGCCTGGTATTTACTGTCCGGTCCTTGGTCCCGTGGAAGATCAGCACCGGAGGAAGGTCTGTGTCTTCTGTGATGTTACATTCCACAGACAGTTTCCGGCACAGATCCGGCCGTTCCTTCAGGTTCACGCCGCCCATCTCCATGCCCTCGGGGCTGTCCGGCATATGGTGATTGATAGTAGTGGGATTGCCGTCTTCCAGCATAACGCTTACAGAGCCATAATAGTTTAAAATCCCTTTCACTGAGGCTGATATTCCCGGATACAGATTACTTTCCCGGTCATCATCCTGAAGGAGCCCTGCAAACATCGCCGTATGGCCTCCGGAGGAATCCCCTCCTATCACGATCTTCTCCGGATCGATCTGATAGGTTTTGCTGTTTTTCCGCATAAACCGCACAGCATTCCTGGCGTCCAGAGCCTGGGCCGGGAAAGGCGCCTGTCCCGAATGGCGGTACTCCACCACAGCGATCACATATCCCTTTCCCGCCAGCCGGGCCAGCATAGGGATTTTAGAATACACATCCTGTTTCATCCAGGCAGATCCCTGGACAAATACCATACAAGGATAGATTTTCTCCGGTTCATTTCTGGTAAAGGGCTTTATGATCTGAACATGGAGCGGGATCCCGTCCACATTGGCATATTCCACATCATGCAAATATACAAGTCCAACCTCATCTCCTGAGGTGGAAAGAATTTCCGCACCTTCCACAGGCTCCTGAAATTCCGGAAAGTCTTCATAAGTCCAGTCTTTGATCTCCATACATTTCCTCCTTATCCGCAGCATTCTCGATTCTGCATCTGTTTTAAAAGACCATCTGCGCCAAAATCATATAAAGAATGGTTCCTCCTGCGATAGACAGCAGCATCTGCCGTTTCCACAAGTGGAGAAGAACCACCGCCAGAACAGCCAGCAGTTCCGGTATTCCATGGCTTCCGGAAAACAGACTGACATTTCGCAGACTGTAGATCACCAGCAGGCCAAACACCGCCCCTGGAAGCACTTTTCCCAGATACTGTATATATTTAGGGGTTGGCTTTCCTGCCGGAAAAAGAAGAAAGGGCAGATATCTGGTAAGAGCTGTCCCCAGCACTACCATTCCTATGGTAATGATCTCCTGTGATAAGGTCATAAGGGCATTCCTCCTTTCTCCAGAGGTTTCCGAAGGAAAGAAAGAGCCAAAAGGATTCCTGCCATAGCCGGAAGGATAAAGTTCTCTGCTCCGAAAGCGGCCAGGCAGAGAAGAGAAATCCCCAGGCCGGCTAAGGCGCTGGTGTGATCTTTTTCTTTCAGCCATTGCTCCAGGAAGATCACCACGAACATGGCAGTCACTACAAAGTCCAGCCCCTCTGTGCTGAAATGGATCAATCCCCCGAAGATCCCGCCCAGAGTGGCTCCGAAAAACCAGTAAAAATGATTCAGCAGGGTAACGAAAAACATAAACCAGCCCCGGTCTACATCCGGCGGTATTTCAGCAGTGTAATTAATGGAAAAAGTCTCGTCACACATACCGAAGATCAAATAGATCTTCTTCCATCCCATTCCCCGGAATCTGTCCAGCATGGAAATCCCGTAAAATAAATGTCTGGCATTGATCATCAGGGTCATTGCCAGGGCCTGGAGGGGATTAAAAGCTCCCAGAAGCATATTTACCGCTACGAATTCTATAGAACCGGCAAAGATGATCAGGCTCATGACCATGGGATACCAGAAGCTGAATCCCGAAACATTCATGTAAATCCCGTAAGTCATACCCAGAAACCAAAATCCGGCGAAGATGGGTATGGTATGGGGAAAGGCACAAAGAAAGGCTTTTTTCAGTGTTTTTGTCTTCTCGCTCATTTTAGGTCTCCTGTCAACAGTCGTATGTATTAAGCTTAACACCGGGCCGGTTTCTGTTCAAGAAATATTTGCAACATAGGCAGGTATAATTTTATTACATCAAACACCCTGCTAACATTTTAGAGTTAACTACACTTCAGCCACTAAGGTCTTTCCCGCTGTGTATCCGAGGAACACCGGAAGATCGGATAATGCTGCGGCAAGGGAGGCGACGCCCTGTCTTTTTTCGTTATCATCACGTAGGAGCCGCCCCATCTCGTCATATACTTTCTCCACATACGCATAGTCATACACCGGACGTCCTTTGCGGTCCTCCCCGTAAAGCATCATATCATCGCCCAGGATTCCATGGAATTTAAAAAAGCGAATGTACTGTGTTTGAATTGATTACAATAATATCATCCTCATGCAGCGTGTATATTTCTGAGTTCATAACGACAGAAGTGAAAAACTGGAATCAACATGAATTATCCAGACTGGTAAAGACTTCATATGCATTCTCTTGCTTTTTTCTTTCCGCCATTACTATCATAAAACATAAATGTAGATCTGCCGGCGATTCTTTGATTCATCTGCCTGCAGAAATATCAGAAAAAGAAAGGAACCTGTCCAATGAACACAAAAGTAAACGCTGCCAGTTTTTCATTTACTGCACCAGAACGGAATCAGGGTGCGAATATCCGGGCTGACAAATTTCCCTCTCCTTATACCGCCGTTGAGCACACATTAGAGGATCACACATTTATGACCACTGTTGAAAAAGATTTTTCCGGGTATCATATCTTCTTTCTTCATGGCGGAGGCTGTGTGATGGAAGCTGTTTCTTTCCACGCCGACGTAGTAAAGAAACTGGCTGACCAGGGACACCGGGTAACTATCTTTGATTATCCCCTGGCGCCGGAACATCAGTTTGAAAAAATCCAGGAATCTGTCTACAATGCTTATCAGGAACTGAAAAAGCTCTATCCCCAGGATCTCTTTGCCGTATATGGAGATTCCTCAGGAGGAGGCCTGGGTCTGGCGCTGCTGATGCGGCTTCGCGACGAAGGCTGCCAGACACGCCCTAAAAAAGCCGTCTGGGTATCTCCTGCTGTAGACCTTACCATGAGCAATCCTGAAATCCAGAAATACCGCTCCATTGACCGGTCCCTGAATTTTGAAGGAAGCATCGCGGCAGGGAAAGCTTATATAGGAGACGCTGATCCCCATGATCCAAGGATCTCACCTTTATATGGAAATCTGGAGGATCTGGGAGAAATGCTCTTGTTTTACGGAGAAAACGAACTTCTCCGGCCGGACTGTGAATTGTTCGCCCAAAAGGCGGAAAAATCCTCCGGCTGCAAAATCCAGGCCCTTATGGGGCAAAATATGTATCACGACTATCTGATGATGGTTTCCTTCCCCGAATCTGTAAAAGCCTTTGAAACCATCCGGACATTTTTAAAGAAATGATCCTTCCCTGTTTCGGGCAGGGAGTTTTATCCTTTACAGCGGCCGCAGATCTCTTGTCTGGCCGCTGTTCCTATGTTATAATTCCTAAGCGTACAAAAGAGTTTATCAGAGAAAAAGGAGAATAACATGAAGCTGAAAAATCTTGTTGGAGACCGTTTTAAAGAACGTCCCGCTGACTGTGTGATCGACAGTCACGCCTTTACCATCCGGGGCGGTTATATCAAATATGTTGCCAACGGCATCTATTCCCTGTATCCTCCTATGAAAAGGATCACCAGAAAGATCGAGGAGATCATCCGTGAGGAGATGGACGCCATCGGAGGCCAGGAAGTGCTTTTCCCTGTGGCACTTCCCGGCAGTTTATGGGAAGAATCCGGCCGTTTAGAAAGTGTCGGCGAGGAACTGCTCCGCTTTAAAGACCGCAACGGCAGCCAGATGGTCCTGGGAATGACCCATGAGGAAGCGTCTGTCCAGTTGGTAAGAGAATATGGACAGACTTATACCAAATATCCTTTTATGATCTATCAGATCCAGACCAAATTCCGGGATGAAGCCCGTCCAAGAGCCGGCCTGATCCGTGTAAGAGAATTTACTATGAAAGACGCTTATTCCTTCCACACTTCTCAGGAGGATCTGGACCGTTACTATCAGATTTTCTATCACGCCTATAACCGGATCTTCCAGCGTGCGGGAGTGCCGGAGGTCATTGCAGTACAGTCTGATTCCGGCATGATGGGAGGCAGTGTTTCCCATGAATATATGCTTCTGGCCGACGCAGGGGAAGATTCCATCGTAATCTGTCCGGAGTGCGGCTACCGTTCCAATATGGAAGCAGCCCCAAATAAGGTAGTGAATGAAGGCGGCCTGGAAATGGGCGAACTGGAGAAAGTCTACACTCCTCACTGCAAAACCATTGAAGAAGTAGTAGATTTCCTGGGCCTACCTGTAGAATACTCCTGCAAAGCTGTTATGTACCAGAAAAATTCCAATGATGAATATGTGATCGTATTCCTGAGAGGAGATTATGAGGTAAACGAGACAAAACTGACCAATTATCTGGGAGAAAAAGTCCATCCTGCAGAGATCACAGAAGAAAGCGGTATTGCCGCCGGATTCACCGGTCCTTACCAGCTCAAAGCAGACTGCCAGGTGATCTACGATTCTTCCCTGAAAGGGATCCAGTATCTGACCTGCGGGGCAAATGAAGAAAACTATCACTATAAAGGATTGAATATCTCAAGAGACCTGGGAGAAGTGGAATATGTAGATGTGTCTAAGATCAAAACAGGAGGCATCTGCCCCTGCTGCGGCAAAAAGACCATTCAGGTAAAACGTGGTATCGAAGTGGGAAATATCTTCCAGCTGGGCACCAAATATACAAAATCCATGAATATGACCTATACAGACGTCGACGGCTCTGTAAAATACCCTGTCATGGGCTGCTACGGTATCGGAGTCGGCCGTCTGGCTGCCTCTGTATGCGAGGCAAGACATGATGAAAACGGTCCTATCTGGCCTATCTCTATCGCTCCCTGGCAGGTGCATCTGTGCTGTATGAGAGTAGACCAGGAAGCCTGCAAAACTGCTGCAGACAGCTTATATGAAGATTTACAGAAAGCCGGTGTAGAAGTGCTCTACGATGACCGTGACATCCGTGCAGGAGCTATGTTTGCCGATGCAGATCTGCTGGGCGTTCCTGTCCGTGTAGTGGTAGGACCCAAAAACCTGAAAAACGGCCAGCTGGAATTAGTGACCAGAGACAAACGGATTTCCAAGCTCATAGATTTAGAAAATGCAGTGGCAGAAATCCAGGAAGTTATCCGCCAGCTCTTTGACGAGATCAACGCACAGGTAGAACCCCGGAAGTAAAAAAGTACCGCTTTTTCCTCTGTATAAAAGCCCTGGTTTGTGACTATCGCATTTAATTATCAGAAATCTTTTCATCCAATGCGGCAGCTCCATACCAGGGCTTTTTATGCACATGCTGTTCAGCTTCAGCCATTTCTCTTTTTTCTTTTGTGAAAAAAACTGCTGATCCATCTCAGCGCTCCCAGCAGCTGCTTCCGGACAGGAAACATCTGCCTCCAGAAGAAAAATACCAGTTTCCAATATACCGAATCACAATTTATGTTCCTCCCCTTCCGGATCATCCGGACCACCCTGGCCTTGACGGCGGAAAAGGGAAAATAGCCGTCCCTGAAACAATTCCCGTCCCCGGTAGTCTCAAAGCAATCTCCCTTTATCTTTGTAACCCGGTGAAGAAGATAATTTCCCAGATAAGTCTGGAGAAGAACCACATCCCCAACCCGGATTTCCTCCGGCTTGCAGGCTTCCACCACCACCTGGTCTCTGCCGTGACAGAGAAAAGGCCACATACTCATTCCCGTTACAGTAAAAACTGCCTGCCGTCCCTGGGCAAGCAGTTCACCTATTGCTGAAAATAATTCCTGAGAAGAAATCAGTTTTTTCTCTTTCTCCATATTTTATTTCCTCATGCCATCCCTTATATTACCCTTTTGCTATACATTATAACACAGTTTATGTAGAAGCAGATATACTTTTCTGTTTTCTTTTCCTGGGATGGTTTTCTTCATACCACTTTAAAAAATCCCCGAAAATCTTCTCTTCCGCCTCAGCGCGGGCCTGGGCCGCCTCTTCGATCCGGTCATATCCTCCCAGATAATAACATTTCTGCTTAAACATGATCTGGGCGATCCATTTATTCCTTTTGGAACTGTAATAAACCCCGCGGACACCGCTGGTATTTGTCTTATACATTACATCTGTCTGGAGCATTTCCACACAGGTGCCATCTATATAATGAAGGTTCTTCTGTGGATTCCGCTGACAGCCGCAGCTCCTGGTCCATCCGTTCTGGAGATTGGACTGACGGACATCCACTTCATTTCCACAGTCGCACCGGCAATGCCAGATATGAAATCCTTTTTCCTTTCCCACATAAGACAAAACCGTCAGCATCCCAAAGCGTCTGCCCACCCAGTCTTTCAAAGGAGGCTGCTTCCCACAGCCGCAGCTGCTGGTATTTCCTGTGATCAGCCGCCTTTTCGTTGTCTCGATCACATTTCCGCAGTCACACTTGCAAAGCCAGAGCGGATTCCCGTCCTTAGCCCTATTTCCGGACTTTCGGAGAACCGTCAGTTTTCCAAATCGCAGGCCGGTCAGATCCTTCCCTATGACATTGGGAGGCTGTTCACAGCCGCAGCTGTAAATCACCCCCGGCTTCAGCCGCCTGCTCTCCACCAGGATTTCCTTCCCGCAGTCGCATCGGCATTTCCAGACCACTGCATTGCGGATCCGCTGGTCTGTAGGCTCTAAGACCGTCAGTTTTCCGATACGGAGGCCTGTGAGATCTTTATATTTCATGATTTTGATCACCTTTATCGGTTTTTAGTTACAGAAAGAGCTGCCCGCCGGGTTCTGGGCAGGCAGCTCTTTTCAATTAAGACATCAGCACAAAAGTTATCTATTCTTTTGATACTATAAATTCAATAAAGCTTTTTCCAACACTTCAACGGCCTCTTTATCCGGCCGGCACTGAAGTCGTATAACAGGTACATGCCTCAGAAAATCGTCCAGAAGATCCATGGCTTTTCCTGTCAGCTGGGCATCCCAGGCGGGACATTGAAGATTAGACAGTACTCCTGCCAAAGCTTCCTCGCCGCTGATCGGGAAAGCCCTGTTTACTTCCTTCCGTTCCAGTACTACAACTGCTTTGATAGGTACACTCCTGTTAATCTGCTCGCCGCTGGTGCCAGACCAGGGAAGACCGAATCCTGTCCATTTACCTTCTATCTTTCTGCATACTGCCCTGTCTCCATTAAGGATCAAGGCATGCTTCTCATCCCGCCAAAGACGGGCATGGGTGGTTTTTCCTGTACCGGATGGTGCAGAAATAATAATTCCCCAGCCTTGATATTCTATCAAAACACCGTGAAAAAAAAGAACATTATATTTCAATAATGTGCAAGGTAAAATTTGTCCAAGATATTCAAAAGCCAAATGTCCCGCAGTATTTGAACAATCTTTTAAAAGGCATACTTTTCTCCAATCATGTGTAACTTTATATGCTAAAATTATCTTTTTATTTTTGCTTCTTATATAACACCATAGTGTTTCTCCATTTTCTATTCTATATACACATCTTTCAAAAAATCCAGCCTTTTCATAATGTATAAGAGCCTGAAAATTAGGAATGCTCGCATGACCATCTCCTGTAATAATTATTATTTCATTTTCATTCAACGGTAGCAAACATTTATATGGGTCAAGCTTCCAGTTCCAAATCGTCCACCAATCGATGTAATTAAAGCTTTTAAAATATAAAAATGCCCCAGCAATTAAACAGCAACTATCTGTCACCATTGCTTAACTCATTCCTCCAGGGTTATCCTGTATTCCACTATTACTGTTAAATGGTTGCCCTGCATTTCCTCCTGCGGCAGAAACTAATGCGCTTATTAGTTCATCATCAGAAGGTGTTTCTCCCTCCGGATAATTATATTTTCCTGTCACCTCAATTTGAACACTTCCGCACTGAGCGTTGCCACCTGTTGTAACTTGAAAACTAAAATAGCCTTCATTATCACCGTTTGGATCATAGTACCAAGTCGTTCCAGGCAGATTTACAGATGGAGACCAACATGGATCTGCAATATTCTCTTTTGTCCTTAAAGATATTAACCTGAATTCGGGTTTTTCATACTCTTTTTTCTTCATTATTATTCCTCCCATTAATATACTTCATTAATTCTTGAACATCTTTGCAAAAATAATCTGCTGCTCCCCCCATATCGCCTGTCTCTGCATATCGTGATGCAGGGCAAGCCGGGCAAATATCATAATACTTACACTGCCTACATTTTTTACTTAAAATAGGAATTTCAACACGCATTGGCAATATTTTCCATTCATCTTCAAATGAACTCTTAATAATATCACTTGAATATTTTTCTAATAATTGACATATTAGCAAGCGACCATCCCAACTAATCGTATACGATCGCATTCCAGCATCGCACCCAAGCAAAGTCAATTTCGTATTTAAATTATGGTATCCATCATTTTTTTCCTTTTTCTTAATGTGGATATCATATCCACTAAGCTCAATGCCTTTCTTTTTTGCTTTTTCATTTAACTGCTCAAAAGATCTATGCAACATCAACTCAATATTTTCTTTTGCTTCAAGCCGACAGGATGAAACCTTTGTACATGCACCTCTTACAGAATTCATAACTAATCTCGTTTCAGTGATTTCAGATTCTGAATGAAACTTTTCTTTTACCAATTGTTCGATTGCCTTCACATCATTATAATTGTCTTTAATTATAGTAGTACGAAATGCAATAGTAGACGGCAATGTCTGTAGAGCCTGTATTCCATAAATAGCTTGTGTAAACGCCTCTGCGCTTCCGCAAACATTCTTATATGTTTCAGATCCTGCCCCATATATAGTAATTCCTATTTTATGAGGCGGATATTTTCTCAAAGTTTCCAAAATCCTTGGAGTCACTAAAGTTGCATTAGTATATAGCTCCATAATAAAGCCTTGTTTATAAATACCTTCCCATATTTCACAAAAATCGGAACGTATCATAGGTTCCCCGCCTGTAATTAGAAGGCTCATTGTCCCCGCTTTAGCGACCTGTTTTGCTATATCAATCCACTGTGTTGCAGTTAATTCTTTTAATAGTATCTCCCCATTCTCTTTATCATCATGGCGAAAAAGACACATTTTGCAATGTAAGTTACATCGCACAGTTAATTCAAAAGTTCCATTAATCGGAATCCTTTTTGGCATATCCTTAATATCTTGCTTTTTTTCTATAGACAGTTTCATGTCAACATCACCATATCATGCTTCAATAATTGACTTATAAATTCTATTACATCATTGACAGCGGTTTCATGAGGGACTCTAAATGTCTCTTCAAGGCCATTCGACAACTGTTCGATAGAACAAGGCTCATTCATACAGTCCCATAAATATGCAGCTGTTTTATTCAGCTCTATATATCCATTAAAATTAGCAATGTTCTCTCCAACAGATATCAGGACATCGGTTCCTGCTATACTGCGGTGGATAAAAGTATTCTTGGCAGAATATTTCTTTTGGGGTTGGTATCCGCATTTTTCCAAGCGTTCCGCCAATTCCTTATCAGGCATTTTTTCTATATCTCCCTGTATGCTTTTCACATTGCAGGGTATAGTACTGATAGAGGGGCTTGTCCATGTTTTTTTCATTACATTCCTCCCTCGCAACTCTTAAAGTAAAACACTATAGGATATTTCCCCTGGATTTTAAGCAGTGCCGGACTTTTTCACCCTGTCCTGACCCTTACTCTGACCCCATACTGAAACCTGTTCCAAGCGGTTCATCTGCTCCTTTTTCAGGTCTATAGAGGGATGGACATAATTTTGCAGAGTAGTATTTATATTGGCATGTCCAAGGATCTCGCTGAGAGATTTTGGGTCAAAGCCTTTCTCCACACAGCGGGTGGCAAAAGTATGCCGCAAAGTGTGAAAGGTATGGGATTCCAATCCTGCTTTTTCCAATATTTTTTTATATTTTTCCAGGCACATCCGGGGTTCCAGATAAAATTTTGTGCCTGTGAGTAGATATGATTCCGATTCCTGGCGGAAATTTCTCAAAAATTCCAAAAGAAAACCCGGCAAAGGAATCAGCCGGTTTGAACTGTCTGTTTTAGGACGGCTGATCAGGACTTGTGTTTTCTTTTCTTTATCTCTGTCCTCTTTCTGGATCCTAAGGATGGTCTTGCTGACCTGTAAGGTTCCGCTTTCAAAATGGATGTCTCTCCATTGCAGCGCACATAATTCCCCGATCCTCAGTCCTCCGTACAATGTGATAAGGATCCCCAGCTCCATAGGGCCCGGATGCTGAAATAAGTAGTTCTCTAGTTTTTCCTGCTGTTCGAGGGTCAATACTTTCATCTCCGGTCTGGATACATGGGGACTGAAAATTTTATCTAAATCCGGGCAGGGGTATTGCTTGCTGCGGGCATATTCCAAAGCAAGAAGCAGGACGGAGCGGATATCAGCCACAGTTTTTGGAGAAAGCCCCCCTTTCCCGTCAACTCTGCCGGAAGAGAGAAGCTCCTTTAGAAACTGATTGATATTTTCCGAGGTAAGAGCCGCGAGAGGAATGCGTCCTAACCCCGGCAGAATATGTGTTTCTGCCAGATTCTTATAATGGGCATAAGTAGATTCCTTCACAGAATCTTTTCTGGAATCCAGCCACTTTATCATGATATGAGATACTAAAATCTTGCTCTTGTCCGTGATATTTATTTTCTGCTGATGTTGCGCTTCTGCTCCGTTTCGGAGATAGGAGATCCTTTTTTCTTTTGCTTCCAGATATGTTTTCCCGTAAAATGACCGGTATTTTGCTTTTCCTGTTCCGTCATACTCGGAAATCAATCTGGCCTCCCAGCGTCCGTCTTTTCGTTTCCTGATATTTTCACCATGTTTACACATAATCTGTATCCCTTCCTTCTGAAAAACAATGACCAGATTTTGACCCCTTAACTGTCAAAAATCTGGCCTGCTGTCCTTTACTGCCTATTAAAATTCCGATCAAAACAAAGAAAAAATCTTGGAAATCCCTTTCTAATCGGTTGACACCTCAAAAAAATATAGTATAATTATAGAGATAAAAGAGATTTGAATGTATATTCTACTGCTCTTATAGTGTTTTACTTTAAGAGATTTGAATAATTATTCAGAGACATAAAAATCACAGGTTCATCTTTCATCCATAGGAAGATTAAAAAAACATCCAGGCAGGAATCTATCAATACTGTTCAAACATTGATTTGATTCCTTTCTGGATGTTTTTTATAATCTTATATGAAAGAAGATGGAAATCTACGTCAGGCGGCATTTTTCTGCTATATATCTAATTATTTATTTATCGAGGATCTATTCTAGGGTTCCCTTTCTGCTCAGCTCCTTTACAGGCCTTTTTATACCCTCAGTGTACAAGGGACCAAACGCCCCTTGTACACTGAGGGTAACTTCTTCTAAGAAAAGAATAGCATTATCGTGTATCTTTTTCAAGAATTTTGTTGCATATAGTATGCTGCTGCATGCTGTCAAATGATATATTTCCAGCTCAAGGCTGCTCTACAATACCTGCGAAGAGGGGCAGGCCATCTTCATTGGTCAGCACAAATAAAAAAGGTCTGTCCAGTATAAAGTCTACTTCGTCTTCCGGAGACATGGCTGCAGCACATGCGCTCATAGCTGTATATGCCGCCGCAGTTACTCCTTCCTCGTCAATAGTCACCCTGATATCATGCTGGACCTGAGAGACAAAAATCTTTTTCATATCCGGGACTAAAGTAGAAAAGTCTGCTGCCGTTTCATCAAATACTTGGGTAATTCCCAGATTTTTTAATCCCTCTTTCAGATCCATCTGTGAAGTAATATCAAACTTAGGGAGAGCCAGATTGACCGTCAAATATTTACTGTTCTCCCATGTATCTCTGTTCACAAGGAACTCTGTGACCTGAGGGTCTTCCAGCAGTTCTTCCGGAGAGACTCCCTCATCTGGAAGGAGAAACCACATAGTTCCCCCGCCGTTGTCCAAGGCTCTTCCCACTGCACTAAACTGCTGCCCCCAATAGTAGGTTCCCTGGTTTCTGCTGTGCATAAAATCACAGGTAATATCCTGGGAAGTTCCATGGAAGGTCTGAGAAGAGGTATTATTTTCATTAAATTCCTCTGACCATTTTGCTTGGAAACAGACAGTAGCCACTAAAGCCAGAATGTCTTCCTCTTTTAATTTCAGCTCTTTGCTTTGCTCCTCCAGAAGCCCCCTGGTCTGTTCATTTATCCAGTCCTGATAAGCCTGGCTGAAACGGGAAGAGCCCATCTCTCCCTGATAGGAAGAGGTATAATAATTCTCAGCTAAAATATCCAGCACAGATGAATTATAATCCACATCCTGATCCAGCCAAAGAGAGCTGGCTAAAATACTGGTAGTGGCCCCGTCATCTCTGTACTGTGCGTTCCATATGGCCTTTGCCTGATTTCTGAGAGTTTCCATATCCTCTATGCCCAGCAGATCCAGAATCTGCTGCCGGCTGTCTCCATCTGTCAGCTCAGCAAGCATACTCAGGGCCATATAAACATTCAGGGGAGAATATACGCGGTTTCCTTCTTTTCCTGATAAAAATTCCCGGATACTGGCAATGAAAAAAGACTCCAGCCCGTCGGCATATCCTTCCTCCTGCTTTTGAGCGTCCACAGATTCCTGCCAGGCATTATAATCTTTTAAGAACTTGTCCTCATCAAAGGTTCCTGTCGTTTTATTTATATAATCATCCTCGTTGGGATAGTCTGCCATTTCCGGATAACTTGCCGCTTCCACCGCGCAGGACGCCAGAACCTGAGAACTGCTTCCAGGCTGGAGCAGAATTCCTCCTGCCAGAGCTCCTGCCAGGACCACCGCCGCTGCGGCCGCCCATTTCGGTCCCCTTCTTCTTTTTTTCTCTTTATGTTTCTCGCTCCTTTCCAAAATTTCCTCGTCAATAGCCCCAATGCTTTCATAAAGTTTTTCCGGCTTCACAAATATATCCCTCCTTCATCAGATACTTTTTCAGTTTTTTCCTGGTCCTGCTTAAAATAACCGTAGTATGGTTTTCTGTCAGCCCATATTCTTCTGCGATTTCTTTGACAGATTCTGTAAAGAAATATCTTCTGGAAAAAACATCCCCTTCCCGTACAGGAAGGCTGCGCACAAATTTTCTGATACACTCTCCTAATTCTTTTTCCATTATTGTATCTTCTACATCAGCCTTATCAGCCAGACACTCTGCCAGTTCCTCTAAGATCAGCATTACTTGTCCGCCTCCTCTTTTCTGTGCTGAATTAGCTTTAAACCTGTTAAAAGCCACACGTCGGGTAATTTTCGCCAGAAACATGCGTAGGATCTTAGGCCGGTGAGGCGGTATTGTATTCCACGTATGGAACCAGGTATCATTAACGCACTCTTCCGAGTCTTCCCGGCTGTTCAGTATATGATCAGCCACAGAAAAGCAATACCCGCTGTATTTTTCCCTGCATTCTGCGATCGCCTGCTGATCCCGTTTCCAGTAAAGCTCAATAATCTGCAGATCTTCCATAGTCCCCTCCTCTTGCTGTATATAAAACCATTCATTATATATGTCAACATTCAGGCTTAAACCTTACAAAAAAATTTCACTTATAATTTTCCTCATGTGTATAGACAGTTTTCCATAAATGTCATAAAAACTGACATTTCTTAGATTTTGTAAGAATAGATGTGTCAAACTGTAAGTGTTCCTTATGGAAAGTTTTTGTTATCCTATATTTAGAATAAAAAAGAAAATCTGTAAAGGGTTAAAATAGGAGGGATTGTTATGATGAAAAAAAGATCTGCATTTGGATGGGGAGAATTGATCCTTGGAATTGTTTTGATCATCCTTGGTATTTTTACTTTTGCCCGACCTTACAGTGCGTTGGCAGGAATTGTCTTTGTATACGGCTTTCTGGCTCTTATTACCGGCATTGGAGATATTGTATTTTATGTAAAAATCCAGCAGCATACCGGATTCGGACCTGTGGTTTCTCTGGTGACAGGAATCTTAAGTATCCTTGCAGGAGTTCTGCTGCTGTTTCATCCCAATGCAGGAAGCTGGGCAATGGCGGTTCTGTTTCCTTTATGGTTTATCGCCCACTGCATTTCCCGGCTGACCCATCTGCCGATCATACGGATAACTTCAGGAACGGGATACTATTATTTTTCTCTTATAGTAAATATCCTGGGGCTGGTATTGGGATTTTATATGATCTTGGATCCGGTCTTTTCTTTCTTCCCTGCTGCATATATCATCGGATTTTATCTGATGCTCACTGGCATCGATCATCTGGTGCTGGGGACCAGCAATATTGGAATGAGGCGGTAAAATTGCCGCCTCATTCCAGTTCAAGCCGCTACTAGATTTCAGCTTAATGCTTTTATCATGTTTAAAATCCTGCCGGCACATTCTCTAATGATCTTTTCCTGCAGGACTCCTTTGGCATAGGCTTCCCGGATATTTTTGTCATCCTCTGTGTTTCCCGGCATGATAATGTCGTTCCCTGCTACTCCGCATTTCCAGGGAATGCTTCCGTCTTCGGGAACTGTGGTATTCCAGTCGCTCATGATCACTCCTTCGAATCCCCATTCTTCTCTTGCCAGAACATTACACAAGTCTTTGCTGTTGGCGGCATGGACTCCGTTGATCAGATTATAAGAGCTCATGAGCGCCGCAGGAGCGCTTTCTTTTACTGCAATTTCAAATCCCCGGAAATAAATTTCTCTGAGAGCCCGCTCTGAAACACAGGCATCAACTCCCATCCGGTTGTCTTCCTGATTATTGCAGGCGAAATGTTTAATAGTCACACCGCATCCTTTTCGGCTCTGAACTCCCATGGTCACTGCAGCCGCCATTTTTCCTGACAGAAGGGGATCCTCTGAATAATATTCAAAGTTTCGTCCGCACAGAGGATTTCTCTGGATATTCATTCCTGGAGCCAGCCAAAGATTGATATGGAATTCCTCCATTTCTCTCCCTATAGCTTCGCCGAATTCCCTCATCAATTCCAGATCCCAGGTCTGGGCCAGGGCTGTCCCTACAGGAAAAGCCGTGCAGTACTGATAATATACATCTGCATTATCATGATACTTTTCCGGCTCTAAAAAGCCATTCTCCAAAGCTCCCAGCACGCCGATTCCATAAACCTTCCCTGTCTCCTTTTCTACCTGGTAACTCTGCCGCAGGCGGATCCCCGCAGGTCCGTCTGCCATGATCATAGAAGGAATTCCATATTTTTCCTCCAGAGCTCTGGTGGTTTCTCCCGCCGATCCGGGAACCCTGGTGCCGGCTGAGCCAAGGTTGCTGGCTCCCCAGGTAATATTTCCATATAAAAGAGGGATCAGATCTTCCGCAGGAAGGTCTGCGGCCACAGGTGCTTTATAGACTTTCTTCTCCTCTTCTGAAGGGATAAAGATATAGGAAGGTACAGAAGGAGCCTTTTCTTGTTCCTCCATGGTTTCTGAAGGCTGAAGGTCTGAAAAATCCGCCTGTTTCAGGCAGACCCTGTGGGTTTTCTCAATTACTTTTGTCTCAGGAACGAGGATCTCTGCTGCCAGTGTCAGAGAATCACCGCTGTTTCCGATCCACAATCCATAGCTTCCTTTATCAATGATCCATTCATGGGATTTTTCCCTAAAGCTGGCCAGCTGTTTCTGCTCTATCAGGATCTTGACCTCCTGCTCCTGACCTGGTTGTAGAAGTGTGGTCTTTGCAAATCCTGCCAGTCTTTTGTATTCTTTTCTCTCCTCGTTCTGGGGCGGCGTGATATAGACCTGCACCACTTCTCTTCCACTATAGCGCTCTCCGGTATTCTTTACAGAAACAGTAAGCTCGATATTCTTTTCTCTGATCTCCAGATTTTGAAATCCTATAGAAAAAGAAGTATAGGACAGGCCGTATCCAAAAGGAAACAAAGGTTTGACAGAAAAGGTATCAAAATACCGGTAGCCAACGTAAATACCCTCTTTGTATTCTTCTTTTTCCAGGTTTCCGTTCAGATAGCCGAAGTCCTGAGCCGAAGGATAGTCTTCATATCTTCTTGCCCAGGTTGAGGTCAGCTTGCCTTCCGGCGCTGCTTTTCCCAAAAGGACGTCTGCAACTGCATAGCCTCCCTCCTGACCCAGCTGCGAAATATATAAAACAGCCTGGATATTCTCCGCCTTCTCCAGAATATCCGTCAGTTCCACAGGGCCTCCGGTATTCAGGATCAGAATAACAGGGATCTGTTTTTCATGGAGATAAAAAAGATCTTTCTCTTCATTCTGGCTGAGATAATAATCTCCCTTTTCCCTGCGCCGGTCTTTTCCTTCCCCTGAAATACGGCTGATCACATAGATTGCCGCTTCTGCCCCCTGTATATCTTTTTCAGAGATCAAAGCTCCCTCCGGCATTTGGAAAGGGTTGGCAGCATAGGCGTCAAAAGGATTTTCTGCTTTTTTCGCGTCTTCCAGGATTTTCTCTTTCCAGATATTTCTGGCATTTTCATAGCGGCTGTGATAATCCCTGAGCCAGTCTGTGCTGGTAATGGTGAGTCCTGCCTCTTCCAGGGCTCTGAGGATGGAAATATTTTCCCGGTTGTTCACATCCCCGGAGCCGGTTCCTCCTTTTACTGTCTTTTCTCCCCCTCTTCCAAGAAGAGCTACAGACACAGAAGAAGATAAAGGAAGGATCCCCTTATTTTTCAGAAGGACAATTCCTTTTTCTGCTGCTTTCCTCGCTAATATCCGGTGTTCTTTTTCCCTCTTTGATGGATTATGGTCCACACTTCCGCTGTAAGTCCAATTTTCTGCTGTCATAGTTTTCCTCATCTTTCTTTCTATATGATAATCATAGAATAAAAACGCCATAGTTTTCCTGATATAACATAAGGGAATATCCTATGGCGTTTTTATTATAATTTCTTATCCTTTTACACCGCCCAAGGTTACACCTTCGATGATATATTTAGATAAGATTAAGTATACTATAATGATCGGAACGATTGCTACCGTGATCATCATGTATATTTTTCCCATGTCAAAGTTCATATAATCAGCTCCGCGAAGGGTTGCAATCAAGATTGGAACTGTCATTTTGTCCTTTGACTGGATAACCAATGCAGGAACGAAGTAATTATTCCAGGATCCTACAAAAGAAAAGATCGCCTGAACGGCAATGGCCGGTTTCATAATAGGAAGTACAATCCTGTTAAAAGTTCTGAATTCTCCGGAACCGTCGATCCTTGCCGCTTCCACCAGAGAAAGAGGCAGGGAAGATTCCAGGTAACTGTACATAAAGTAAAATACTGACGGCGAGGCAATGGAAGGTATGATCAATGGGAGAAGAGAATCATACATTCCCATATTTGTGATCAACCGCAAAAATCCCATAGCGGTTACCTGAGTAGGCATAACCAGGATCGCCATGATAAAAGTAAACGCAGCTTTCCTTACTTTAAAGTCATAGGCATAAAGCCCATATGCAGTTAATGAAGAAAAGTATGTACATAAAGCCGCTGAACAGGTGGAAACCACCAGGCTGTTGATGATTCCCTGGAACATAGGGAATGTACCGTCATTTGCAACATTTTTCAAATTCTCCAGGAAATATTTTCCCGGCAGTGCCGAAAATCCTCTCTGAAGCTCAGCATGAGAACGGGTAGCATTAACGATCAGGATGTAGAAGAAAAACAGGCACAAAAATGAAAGTGCAATAAGGATCACATGGACAAAAACGCTCCATGCTCTCTGTGCTGCTTTTGATTTCATAACTTATCTCCTCCTTCTCGCTTCTTTTGCTTTTCTCTTTGCAGCAGCTTTCGATCCGTCCGGGTCTGAATCATTGGTCATCCTATATACAATAAAGCACAAAATACCGCTGATAATAAACAGGTATACAGACAGGGCACCTGCCATACCATAATTTTTGCTCTTTAAGTGGCTGTTCAGGAACATGATCAATGTCATAGATGTTCTGTCCGGATTACCCTGTCCGTTGGTCAGGATCTGAGGAACATCAAACATCTGCAGACCTCCGATAATGGAAGTGATCAATGTATAAGCCAGGATCGGCCGGATCAGAGGCAGAGTGATATAGAAAAATCTTTTCAGACCGCCGCAGCCGTCCAGTTCTGAGGCTTCAAAAATATCCGGACTAATCCCCATGATAGCCGCCATAAGCATAATGGTGGTATTTCCGAACCACATAAGGAAGTTCATCAATCCAATCAAAGATCTGGTACCGAAAACCGATCCCATAAAATCAATAGGTTCTTTAATCCATCCCAGTGAGGTTAAAATGGAATTGATGGGTCCGTTTGTGGAAAACATGGCGAAGAACAACATGGCAAAAGCTGAGGCCATGATCAGGTTCGGGAGGTAAATAATCACCTTAAAAGCCTGTTTTCCATGGATTTTCAGACGGATATCTGTAAACCAGCTGGCAAGAAGAAGGGCAATAACGATCTGGGGAATAAATCCGATCATCCACAGGATCAAGGTATTTCCTCCATATTTAAACATATCAGATTTCAGAAGGCTGATATAATTCTCCAGGCCTATGAAATTCGGCCCCACTTCTTTGATTCCTGAACGATAGTATTCAAAGAAACTGTACCGGATGGTATCTACCAGCGGAATCAGAGAAAAAATCAAAAAGCAGACGAAAAACGGAAGAATAAAAAGATATCCCCATTTTGCATAGCTGATGCTTTTACTCTTTTTTTTCATAAAACATCGTTCCTTTCTGTCAGAAGGCTGCCGCACCTTCTGTACGGCAGCACTTTACCCTTTATTCCGGCCACTGTATTTCTGTAATATCCGGGTAACGTTCTTTAATTGCAGTTTCAAAGTTTTCTTTTGCTCTCTCGAAGTCAACATTTCCCTGGAAGTAATCGCTGAAAGCATTCTGAATCAGTTCCACACATCCCTGGTCGTAAGCAGAAAGAGGAGCGATCTCAATGTTTTCTGCTACCGGCACATAATATTTATAAGCATTTTGTCCCCCGAGGAATTCAGAAGAGAAGTTGGCGTCATCTTCTGCCGCTTCAGACATACCGCTCTTTGTGTTGGTGAAATCCAGATAGTCTTTGGAGATCTGCAGGAGATTATCTTTATCTGCTGAGAGCGCCAGGATAATATCTTTTACATGTTCCGGATTGTCTGTTCCTGTGCAGGCATGGATATAAGAACCGCCCCAGTTATATTCCTGAGGAGGATTGGTAACTGCCCAGGCGCCTGCTTCGCCGTCCCAGTTAGGACTTAAAGTAAAATCAATTCCCCAAGGCGGAAGAAGGAATGCAAAAACTTTAGAAGCGGAACCCATCGCCTTATTCCAGTCGTCATTAAACTGGCCTTTTACCGTCTTATCATAATATCCGGCATCCAGCCATTCCTTGGAGGTTTCCACCCACTCCATGATCTGAGGATCTACTTTAAGAGTTGTTTCACCCTCTGCTACCCAAGGCTGAGAAATACTGTTTCCATAAAGACGGAAAGTATCTGCATAAGAAGAAAAGGTATAGTAGCCTTTTGCTTTTAATTCTTCAGCAGTAGTCTTTAAGGTATCCCAGTCCTTTACTTTCTCTCCTACTGCCGTAGGATCGTCTGTGCCAAATACATCTTTTGCAATATCTCTGCGGTATACCAGAAGTCCCGGACAGCACTGCCAGGTAGAACCTCTCTGTACCCCGTTCTGGTCGGATGCTGTTGCCTTTGTAAATTCATATTGGTCTGCCAGATCTTTCTCAGGATCGATCCCCAGATCTGTAAGGGGCATTGCAACATCAGCCTCGGCGTCTGTATACTTATACACATAGTCTGTTTCAGATAAGAAGATATCCACCTTATCGTCTGCCGCTGCGTCCGCCTGATTCATCAGGGCCTCATCCAGCTTCTGCTGATACACACCGTCCTGGTTTGGGTTTACGATCCAGTGGATTTCCGTTCCATCTTTTAATGTAGTAACGGTTCCGTCTGCGGAAGTCTCTTCTACTTCAGGATAAACCGCCTCTACACGGGTACGGAACTCATCATTCCAGGTATAGATGTTGATAACCTTTCCTTCTTCTGTACTTCCGGATCCTCCCTGTCCTGAATCAGAAGAACCGCCGCAGCCTGCCAGAGCGCCGGCCGCCATAATGCCTGCCAAAAGCATTGCAACCACTTTCTTTTTCATTACATATAACCTCCTGTTCATTATTTTTTCTGTGAGATGGCCCTCTCATTGAACATGACCAGATTATAGACGCTTTTCATTTTGGGATATATTAAAAATTTCAACAAAATGTCAGATTCATGACCCGTTTTGCAAAAAAAAACATTCTATGTCATGATTCTGATATTTTTCTCAGATATCTGATTTTTGTAGAAAATAAATTCTTATATAATTCCCCTAAACAAATCTGAAAAAGGAAGGAGATCGAATGTTGAAACCTTTATATTTCATCGATGACAAAGGCACTTTTATTGTACAGCAGCCGGAAAACATCAGTTATCTGTATTTTCCCCTGGCCTCAGAAGCCGGATTAAAAAGCACCGTTACTCCCAATCTGGGAGGAGACTCCAAAATAGACCAGGATACCTTTCTACTGGAACCGGTAAGTGCGGAAAATCTTCATAATAACCGTTCCGGCCGGAATTTCTGGTTTGCAGTAAAGGATTCCGGCGTTTACTCTGCAGCAGGCGCCTCCAGCGAACAGGAGAGCCGGAAGTTTTCTTCTCTCCAGGATGACAGTGAACTGACCGCCGGCTTTATGTGGCAGTCTGTAAAACGCACTTCCGGATCACTGCATCTGGAGTCCACCGTTACTTCTTTTATTCCAAAGGACTGTAATGGGGAAATCATGTATGTAACTGTAAAGAATCTTTCTGAAGAAAAACAGGAGCTGCTCCCCTATGCCGCAGTTCCTGTTTACGGGCGCAGCGCCGACAATATACGGGATCACCGGCATGTAACGTCACTTCTCCACCGTATCAGGACCGACGGATCCGGTGTTCTCGTATGCCCCACCATGTCCTTTGATGAGCGGGGCCATCAGCCTAATCACAAGATTTATTATGTAAAAGGCTGCAGCGGAAAGGGCGAATTGCCTGAAAGCTTTTATCCTACAACAGAAGCTTTCCTGGGCGAAGGCGGCAGTTTCACCCATCCCCGGGCTGTCTATGAAGGGGCCCCCGGCTGTCCCCCATTTACAAGGATCGACGGACGGGAGGCCATGGGCGCTTTCCGTTTCCCCGCATTAATCCTGGATCCCGGAGAAAAGGCCAGCTATATCCTTATTCTTGGCGTTGCAGATCAGGAAGAGGAAATCGATCAGCTCTTTGAAAAATGCAATACTGCTGATAAAACAGAAGCCCTCCTGGAAGAAACAAAAGCTTACTGGCAGAAAAAGGTAAATGTGGGCTTCCATACAGGAGACAGGGATTTTGACAATTATATGAAATGGGTATGTTTTCAGCCGTTTCTCCGCCGCCTCTTCGGCTGTTCTTTCCTCCCTCATCATGATTATGGAAGAGGGGGCCGGGGATGGCGGGATCTGTGGCAGGACTGCCTCTCTCTTCTGTTAATGGATCCTAAAGACGTAGGAATGATGATTGAGAAAAATTTTTCCGGAGTCCGCATTGACGGCACTAACGCTACCATCATAGGAGCCGGAGACGGAAACTTTATCGCAGACCGAAACGGGATCGCCCGTGTATGGATGGACCATGGTCTCTGGCCGCAGATGACCACCAAGCTTTATATTGATCAGACGGGAGATATCCGGATTCTCACAAGGCAGGTTCCTTATTTTAAAGACGGACAGGCCCGGAGAGGAACGGAGCTGGATACCCTCTGGACAGAAAGTCAGGGAAACCTTCAAATGACCGGCCAGGAACAGATCTACACCGGAAGTATCCTGGAGCATCTGCTGATCCAGCAGCTCACCGCTTTTTATGAGGTGGGAGAACACAATATCTGCCGGCTCCGGGGAGCAGACTGGAATGACGCCTTAGACATGGCATCAGAAAGAGGAGAAAGTGTAGCTTTCACCTGTGCCTATGCTGGGAATCTCCGGGAACTGGCTGAGCTGATCCGTGCTTTAGCAGACACCGGATCTGTCAAAACCACAGACCTGTTGGAAGAGCTGGAAGTTTTACTTAAGGATGATAAAGAACTTTACGATAATATCAGCGAGAAGCAGCAGGTCCTGGCCCGCTTTACTTCCCTGTGCCGCCATCATGTCAGCGGCAGACGAAAAACATTTTCTCTCCTGTCTCTTGCTGAAAATCTTGAGCACAAAGCCCAATGGCTGTCCGGGCACATCCGGAAACAGGAATGGATCCAGGCCGGCCAGGGAGAAGGCTGGTTCAACAGTTACTATGACAATCACGGCCAGGCTGTAGAAGGTATCCGGGAAGATCAGGTACGTATGATGCTTACAGGGCAGGTTTTCGCCATTATGGGAAAAGTAGCCGAGGATCCTCAGATCAGAAGCATTATAAAAAGCGCCGATCATTACTTATATGAAAAGGAAATCGGAGGATACCGGCTGAATACAGATTTCCATGAATTAAAATTTGACCTTGGCCGGATGTTTGGATTTGCCTATGGGGAAAAGGAAAACGGAGCTGTATTTTCTCATATGGCTGTCATGTATGGAAATGCCTTATATCGCCGGGGCTATGCAAAGGAAGGCTGGAAAGTCCTGAAATCTCTGTCTGATACGGCTCTGGATTTTGACACCAGCCGGATCTATCCCGGGATTCCCGAATATTTCCGTTCTGACGGCCGGGGCATGTACCACTATCTTACAGGAGCAGCCAGCTGGTATATGCTGACCATGGTCACCCAGGTCTTCGGCGTCCGGGGAGAAGGCGGGGATCTGATCATCGCTCCCAAGCTTCTGGCTGAACAGTTTGACAGCCAGGGGAAAGCCTCCATCCAAATCTCTTTTGCCAATAAAACTTTAGAGGTCATCTTCGAGAATGCGGACAGAAAAGATTACGGAGACTATACCCTTGCTTCCGCTGTCTGTGAAGGCAGGGAACTTCCCATTGCAGATGGTTCTTATGGAGTCCTCTCCAGAAAGGTACTGGATGATCTTGGAGATGGAATCCATTCCGTCACCATAAAACTTATTTAAATAGAAACCGAAAGGCAGGTATGAATAATGAAATACGGATATTTTGATGATAAAAACCGAGAATATGTAATTGAACGGCCGGATACTCCGGCTCCCTGGGTGAATTATCTGGGGTCCCCCGAATATGGAGCCATCGTTTCCAACAATGCAGGGGGATACAGTTTCGCCAAATCGGGAGCCAACGGAAGGATCCTCCGGTATGTCTTCAATAATTTCGATCAGCCGGGACGATACCTCTATATCCGGGACAATCAGTCAAAAGATTACTGGTCCGCTTCCTGGCAGCCGGTAGGAAAAGATCTGGACAGCTATGACTGTCAGTGCCGCCATGGCCTGGGCTATACAAAGATGACTGCTTCCTATGCCGGGATCCACTCCGAAGCTCTCTATTATGTTCCTCTCGGAAAAACTTATGAAGTATGGGGCCTTACAGTGACCAATGAGTCTTCTGAGTCCCGGGAACTTACTTTAACCGGATACGGAGAATTTACCAACCACAGCAATTACGAGCAGGATCAGGTCAATCTTCAGTACTCTCTTTTTATAACCAGGACCCTGTTCCGGAATAATTCCATTATCCAGCAGATACACGGAAACCTGGACGCCCAGCCGGAGGACAGGCTTGTAGATGAAAAAAATGTCACCGAGCGTTTTTTCGGTCTGGCCGGGGAGAAGGTTTCTTCCTACTGCGGAGACAAAGATGTATTTCTGGGAAAATATCACGGATATGGAAATCCCCAGGGTGTAGTGTCCGGAGATTTGGGAAATGTTACCAGCTATAATGAAAACTCCTGCGGCGCGCTCTCCTGTATCGTGACGTTACAGCCGGGAGAATCCAAAACCATCCTCTTTGTCCTGGGAATGGATTCCTCTGAAAAATGTGCAGAAATTCTGGCTTCCTACAAAAATCCACAGGAACAGATCCTCCAGGAGGTTGAAACGCTGAAAGCAGACTGGAACGGCAGACTGGATCATCTCCAGGTAAAGACTCCCAGTCCTGCCTTTAACACTATGATCAATACCTGGAATGCCTATAACTGCTTCATAACCTTCATCTGGTCCCGGGCTGCCTCTTTCATCTACTGCGGTCTGCGCAACGGATACGGCTACCGTGACACAGTGCAGGATATCCAGGGGATCATCCATCTTTCCCCGGAGATGGCGGCTGAAAAAATACGTTTCATGCTGTCTGCCCAGGTAAACAACGGGGGAGGACTCCCTCTTGTAAAGTTCACCCATAACCCGGGACATGAGGATACTCCTGACGATCCTTCCTATGTACAGGCTACGGGACATCCTGCATACCGGGCTGATGATGCACTTTGGCTGTTCCCTACGGTCTATAAATATATTTCCGAGACAGGAAATACCGGCTTTCTGGATGAAGTCATCCCCTTTGCCAATAAAGAGGAGGGCAGCGTCTATGAACATCTGAAACGGGCGATCCAGTTCTCTCTGGATCATCTGGGACCTCATGGCATGCCTGCAGGTCTATACGCAGACTGGAACGACTGCCTCCGGCTGGGCGCTCAGGGAGAGTCTTCTTTTGTTGCCCTGCAGTTCTACTATGCCCTGACATTAATGAAGAAATTTGCACTCCATAAAAAGGATGACCAGTATCTCTCCTTCCTGGATGAGACTCAGAAAAATATGGGAGAAAAAATCCAGACCCTGTGCTGGGACAAAGACCGCTTTATCCGGGGATATACCGAATCCGGAGACCGGA